>Ga0131853_10019870_pt1 | contig 12222 bp, 7 predicted proteins | sample TergutLab28metaG_FD_92764 | JGI IMG/M metagenome (GOLD analysis project Ga0131853, IMG submission 92764) | Labiotermes labralis P1 segment gut microbial communities from Petit-Saut dam, French Guiana - Lab288 P1 (version 2) (version 2) | ecosystem: Host-associated > Arthropoda: Insects >...
GATGCAACAATTCTAATGTGCGTCATTCCCCTTGTGTTTTGTACAATAGTAAGGGGTTAGGTATGTTAACACTTACAGTCGAACACTACTATATTTGTTTTATTACAAGGAGTTTACAATTAGCAACCGTGCGATAAGGCAACTAAGCACACTTTCTCCAGCCCTTTCCATGTCTTTTCACAGACAGCTGACCCACACCACCGCATAATGCAGGTAGTAGATAAGAAGTAGCGGTCCACGATTTACCAACGGGACTGGCACACTCCACCTAAAATCCATCCCCACCACACGGGCAAAGCTACAGCCAGAAAAATGACCAGCCTCAACTCAGCTGCATAAGCACACCCCCCGGTCAACATAAAATTAATCTTTTGGCGCCGGAATTATTTTTTAAATTTCAACACACCCTGTATATAAAATATGAATAATACAGGAACCAAATACGTTAGAATTATGAAACAAACTGAATTTTTAAGAGAAAAAAACCGAGAGTATATACCATGTTTAAAATATTCAGTACCTATATTTTTTTAATAAATGTATAAAATGCAACTTTAGAGGTTAGCGGTGCGGTACGACCATTATAGTTGACATTAGGCGTCAAAAGGTTAAACATGTTAGAAAGTGATAAAGAACAATAACAAGGACACGGCTGGACCCTATCTCAGTTACTTACCGCCGCAACACAAGGCGTAACCTATATTATTCTCACTGATTGCAACTATTCTTGTCCTAGCTTAAGTATTTATACTCATACATTATATTATATTACACCCCCTAGCATAAGATATAGTCCCTATGGGAAATAAATAAAAACGATATCCAACCAGATACACCCGGGAACATGGTACCCTGTGATATAGTGAGATCTCGAACCTGCCCCATTACGCCTCAAAACCACTACACGCATGCTAGTATAGCCTAAGCTGAAAGTCTAACCACAACCTGATGATGGCCCACATATAGGGCAGAAACATGTCGTTGTTGTAAACTCCTTGTAATAAAAACAAATATAGTTGTGTTCGACTGTAAGTGTTAACATACCTAACCCCTTACTATAGATGTAACAATAATAATTTTATTAATAATTTCAATCAGCTCGACACGTTTCGGGCGATAATTTCGCACATCCTCAGGAGCAGTAGACTGTGTTTACAGCTTGTGGTATAAAGCACCTGCGATGCTGCCTGCTGGTGACATCCTGGTCATCAGCAGGCAGCATCGTCGGTGCTTTATACCACAAGCTGTAAACACAGTCTACTGCTCCTGAGGATGTGCGAAATTATCGCCCGAAACATGTCGAGCTGATTGAAATTATTAATAAAATTATTATTTTTGCTTCTAGTTGGCTGTTTATATTATTGTATTCTGTAGTGTTTGTTTTACAGTGACAAACATATCCCATCCTTCTTATAATAAAAACCAACTAGATGCACCACTTCTCAAATTTATTTTGGTATAGAACTCTACATGTTTCGGACAGGTTTACTGTCCATCATCAGGAGTCTAGTACTGTATACACAGCAATAGGTTGTTTGTCATACAGGATATGTTGAGCTGTCTGCTAGCAGTCAGCATAACCTGTATGACAAATACCTATTTCTGTGTACACAGTACTAGACTCCTGATGATGGACAGTAAACCTGTTCGAAAAAGTAGAGTTCTATACCAAAATAAATTTGAGAAGTAGTGCATCTCGTTGGTTTTTATTATAAGAATATATTACCATGCACGGTCCTCTGAATGTCAAATATCCCATCCTGTTAATTTTTTTTTCACAGTGTGAAATGTAATAAATAATTTCATGTAAATGCTTGTATGGCCAGTACTTATACATTAACATTATGGAAGCAATGGAGAACAAAAATATAATAAATGGGAGTCTGACGTTTGGTTCAGTACAAGCCAATCAGTTTACATTTATGAACAATAGGGTCAGATCTCCAGATACGTTGGCTTAAGAACAATCAATCTCCAGCTCCTACTATTAAATTCAATAATTGCCATTATTTAGATTTTTAATCTAAATAACTGAAATACACATATATGAATTTTAAAATTTTCTTGTTTCTTTAAAGAAAGTAACTGCTCATTATGGTACTTAAAACAGTTTTATTCTCTTACTTACTCCACGGAACACAGTCCTTCTTGAGAAGCTAAATGGTTCTCAGTCAAGAAATTCCCCGCATTTTATGGAACCCGAAGGTAAACAAGTGCCCGCCACCTGTCCTATCCTGAGCCAGATCCATCCAGTCCATGCCTCTACATCTGACTTCCTGAAGATCCATCTTAACAATATCCTCCCATCTACGCCTGGGTCTTCCAAGTGGTCCTTTTCCTTCAGGTTTCATCAAAACCCTGTATACATATCTCCTCTCCACCATACATGCTACATGCCCTGCCCATCTCATTCTTCTCGATCTGATCACCCGAATAATGTTGAGTGAGGAGTACAGATCATTACGCTCCTTTTCGTTTTATTATCTGCCGAAAAGGAAAACATCGTGCAGATAGCTGGGCTTGGTTTTAGGGGTCTGTATCGTGAGAATCCAGACCTACAGTCTACCCTTAATGAAGTATTCAAAATTATAACTGCAATTTAAACTGAGCTCTCCTTTGGGATTAATAGAATATGAACCAGAATGTATGCATATTTTCGAAAACTTCCTAAAGCGAAATTTTCAATAAGCAGGGCCTTTGTTCAGTTTATACTGGGAGCCTCCTGGAAATAACGAAGGTACAATGAGTGATGATCAGTGAACAGGCGACCTGTTGTATAAATACATAGCCTACCGAAAATTTAAATGATTAATTAGAAGTGGAATTGGAATGAAAAGAGGTTTGTAATTTCTATTAATCATCAAAGGACATAAAACAGACTGGCCGTTTACAACCTTACATCTTGTTTTAAACAGCACTTTGTCTCGGTGTTTCATAATAAGCAAGAAGTCTCTACAATTGTACTGAATTTATTTGGAGGAACGGAGAACAGACTGGAAACACACTTGAATAAAACCTGACTCCTACTTGTTGGCCACATTTACGAGTATTTACAACCCACTGGTTTTATTTATTTTTATTTATTTGTGGTTTTCCTTAACCACGTTCTAAACAGGTCAGACTATAACAACAAATAGTCAATTAACTAACGAGCTGAAGGAGCCGTGCAGGAAAGCTATCGGGGCATCACACCCGTCATTTGCCTGTTGGGCCTTACGGAAACAACGAAGAACTTTCAGTTAAGGTCCGATCCCAGACTTTTAACCCAGGATCCACTAAAAACAAATCAGGAGGGCTAGGCAACACAACCATAAGGTACCTTACCATTTACAACTAACATTTCCTTCCCTACAACAGGCAGGCTTTCAGTTGCATCAAGTGTTTATTTACTCGCGCTTATCTGCCACTGAAGCCATAGGTTTAGGATTAGGGCCTACTTAATTATATGCCTGTAACATGTGAGACACCGATCCCAGTGACCGCGCGGTCTAAGACGTAGGTCTACGGTCGCTCACGTGCTGAGACTGAGGGTTCGAATCCCACCGGTGGCATGGAAGACTGTCTGTTGTGAGTGTTGTGTGTTGTCAAGTAGAGGTCTCTGCGACGAGCTGATCACGCGTCCAGAGAAGTCGTACCGACTGTGACGCGTCGTTTTGTGTGATCTAGAAACCTCAAGAATGAGGAGGCCATGGCCCGCGTTGGGCAGCAGCGCCACAGGAAGAAAAAAATCCGAGACTTTAGTGAATCATAAAAAAGCTGAAACTCCGGGCAGGCGAGAACCGTAACATAACACTCTTTTTAATCTCTGTGTTAGCATAAAAATTCATTATGAATGTAATCGGATCATTCATAATACATGGAGGGTACTGGTCATTGTAATTCATCTAACACGATAGTCTAGAATCGAAAAGAAACGACACAGCGTGTTGAATTGCACCCCATCTTTGATATTAGCGACAATCTTATAACATAACAGCCGGGTATTTGTATTTGTTTCGGCCTTTCTCAGTCCTTCGACGCAATTTCCGGAGAGTAACTTCCAAGGAGACTCATCTCTCCTTCCTCCTGTTCATTTCAACACACCACCCACAACTTCTTACTCTAGATTAATGCACTGCAAAGCAAATACTGTCGTAAATGAACGTCAAAGTCACCCTCCAGATATGAAAGCAAAAGCACCGGAAAGGTTACTAACAACACACTATAAACTATATCTATGACGACTGTTCCAAAATTAACCGTTTAAAGCACGGTGATAATTGCACATATAACGTAATAATGCGGCGCGTTCGCGTAACCACTGTTGCCACGTAGAAGCAACAGTGCGTTACTTTTGTATTCTTTGTAACGTACATGCAGCTAATAACGATATAAAAGTGTTCAGTGTTGCCAAGGAAATGCAACATTGTGTTCCCTTTGCACTGTTGTCGAGGTGAAATACGAAGCGTGTTCAAAAAGAGACCGAACTTTTCAATAGCGCGCCAACCAGCATAGAGAGCGCGCCTCGGCTACTAAGCACACCTAGCGCCAGGTTTTGACAGCAAACTGCCATTTGTCCCGTTTCGCTAGGAGCATTAGTCGTCGAGCTACATCTGCTGAACTAAGCACGTGCACAAGCTGTTCGTCGGATTAATGACAAAGTGACAATGAATGAGCTTGAAGAACAACGCGCGCGCGCGTGTATGTGTGTTTGTGTGTGTGTGTGTGTGTGTGTGTGTGTGTGTGTGTGTGTGTGTGTGTGTGTGTGTGTGTGTGTGTGTGAAATTTTGTTGCAAACTTGATAAAAATTTCAGAAAGACATTTCAATTGTGTAACCAAGCATACGGAGAGGACTGTATGAGCCGAACGCAGTGCTATGAATGGTTTAAGCTTTTTAAGGAGGGCAGAATTTCGGTCGGTGAAGATCGCAGGCCAGGACGGCCTTCCACATCAGCATATGACGACCATGTCGAGAGATTTCGTGCTGTGATTCGTGGATATCGTCGTTTAACTTTCCGAGAAGTTGCTAACGAAGTGGGAATCAGCACAGAATCTTGCCTTCAGATTTTTACTGGAAAACTTCAGATGCGTCGCGTCAGTGCAAAATTCGTGCCGCGTTTGTTGACTGACGATCAAAAAGAGAACCGTGTTGAAATCAGTCAGGAACTTCTTGCCGATGCAAATGGCAATGTAAACTTTCTTAAGAACATCGTAACAGGAGATGAGACTTGAATAAATGTAGACCAACTTGATGTCACTTATTTATTATGTCAATTTACTGCTTAACATGTTTCGGATGTTAATACACCCATCTTCAGGAGCTTGCGACTACTTGGTGTGTTATTGCATAGGTTGTATTGTGCTGGCTTGAGGCGTGTTCGTGTGGTATCCGAATGCAGGTTGAACCACTACTGTGGTTCAACCTGCATTCGGATACCACAGCACCAACAGCCAATTCACTACATAACACCAACACGCCTCAAGCCAGCACAATATAACCTATGCAATAACACACCAAGTAGTCGCAAGCTCCTGAAGATGGGTGTATTAACATCCGAAACATGTTAAGCAGTAAATTGACATAATAAATAAGTGACATCAAGTTGGTCTACCTTTATTTAAGTATCAAGATGATGCACGGTCCAATACGCATAGGAGATGAGACGATGGTTTATGGGTATGATGTTGAAACCAAGATGCAATCGTCGCAGTGGATGGGAAAGGGCCTCTTTGACCAAAAAAAGGGCGGATTATTCGGTCAAAGATCAATGTGATGTTGGTTGTGTTTTTTGATTGGAAAGGCTTTGTCCATCACGAATTTGTAGCACGTGATCAGATGGTAAACAAACAGTTGCACCAGCAAGTTTTAGCGCGTTTGATGGATGCTGTGCGCAGGAACAGTCCTGAATTGTAGGAAAACCAGACTTGGATGTTGCACCATGACAATGCGCCGGCTCACGCGTCGCTCCTCATCTGGAGTTATCTGGCAAAACATCAGACATCCTTTGTGCCCATCCACCCTATTCTCCGGACTTAGCCCCAGCAGACTTTTTCCTGTTTCCCAAATTTAAAACCACTTTGAAAGTCGTCGTTTCCAAATCAGAGGAGATTCAGAAAAATGCGATAAGAAAACTGCGCGCCTTCACAGAAAGTGCGTTCCTGGAAGCATTCCAACAATGGAAGAAACGTTGGGAATGATGTGTCGTCAGTAGAGGGGACTACTTTGAAGGGGACAGTGCTTAAAATGCTGTAAAATTAGCACTAACGTCGTTATAGCAGAAGTCCGCTCTTTTTTTGAACACGCATTGTATATTTCGTACTGCTTTTAGCAATATACACGTACCTAGGTCTAAACGTAAAGTGCCCAATGTTTTTGTCCGGTTTTAACCTAACTTGGGTTCCCTCGACAGATTTTTGTAAAAGTCCTCAATATGAAATTTCACAACATTCTGTCCAATTTTGAGCCGCACTGATACTTGCGGACAGACATGAGTAAGATAGTAAGTCCTTATCGAGACTTACACGAACGCACCTGAAAATATCTGTTTTTGCCCACATTCAATGTTTCGTACGATTCACAGAATAATAGGTGAACATTTCCTTTCAAACCATTCACTAACTGGAATTTCTTAATGGAGATTCCTATGTAGGAGGGACTCAGCCTGTAATATTCGCTACATGAAATTCATGCTTGAATGGCTTGACTAAAAGAGGTACAAATTACTTCCAGAAATTCAATAAATCTTTCACACGTTATACGGAACTAGAAGTATAATGGCTTTCTTCACACAAGTTACCAACTATCTGAGATCGAAAAGTCTGTCAGAAACATTTTCTATAACAACTCCCAATTTTCTATATATAATTTTATCCGTTTTGCTTTCAAAGTTTATATTCAATGCCAAGAGTTCAGTGGAGATTCGAAAATGTTAGTGTAAGAATGGCTCTTCGAAGGGCTGAGTCCTATGAAAGCTTAGGGATGATTCTTACTGTGCGCCATACACTAAGCTGGCCATATATGAAGAAGCCTTTAATAGTAAAAGAAAAGTTCTATACTGCTCTATCTTCAAGGCGTTAAGGCAGCCTAATTATTCCGTATTATTTTTCTAAACACAAGTGTTGAAAATCACAGACTATCCAACTCTCCAAACAAGAATTACTCTTCAGCATTACATGCATGATCTATTTTATCTGTTGAAGCGCCACTAAATTTAGACAGTATCTTGTAAAATGTGTCTTGGACGAAGCGGTGGAAGGCGATCGCGGCCTGTATTAGTTGTACAAGTATCAGCCAGGAGGAACTAAGATACACACAGCACACTTATCGGCACAGCATACGAAAGTTCAAAATCTGTGCCATTCCAGTAGGAATTAGTGGTGTGAAAAGTTCAGCAGGACTGCCAATGGCTAACTGTAGATGCAACGTGCACTCATGTTTCATACTAGTGAACAAAGACAACTTTATATTTCACAGATATAGCTGTGATTTTGGAATTTGTTTATGTGTATCACATAAACACAGCTAAATACATCGAACAAATATAAAGCTCAGAAATTATTTCAACACTCAAGTATTTCTATGTCAAAATCTACGGGGTTTTTTTTCTGTAAACGTACGGAGACACAAGAATGGGCTTCAAAACGTGGAGAGGTCGAGATTGAGGTCACTATTTGCCTCAATGTGCCACTCTCGCAATTATATCCTGAGACCCAGAAGACTTTTTGTAACCTAAAACATGTACTTTCGCATTGCGAATCAGCATATATCGGTGTTATGTTAATATTTAAAAGGTAAACTGAAAAGATAAAGTTCACCCTAGGACAGGCCACGAAGGCCCAGAGAAAGAGTACAAGTATAGCTCTATTTTGAATTTGACGTTTGTGTGACCGTGCATCCCTGATACAATAGTATAAACAACCAACTAGATGCAACAATAACAATTTATTAGTAATTTCAATCAGCTCAACATGTTTCGGGCGATAATTTCACCCGAAACATGTTGAACTTATTGAAATTACTAATAAATTGTTATTGTTTCATCTAGTTGGTTGTTTATACTATTATAGCTGTACTCTTTCTTTAACCTCGGCACTAGATGGGGGTGGGTGATCAAAGCCACACCCCGTCCGCTTTAATCCCCAGGAAGAAACCCGGTACCGAGTGTATAGGAGGTTGGGTGGGCTCCCAGGGCCAGTCTGAATGGGTGCATAAATCTCGCCCACATCGGGATTCGATCCTCGGACCGCCTTGCCCGTAGCGAATCGCTATACCGACTGTGCTATCCCGGCCCACGTATGTTAATATTTACATAAAAAAGCACATAGATGGTCCGGAGGTATGAAACGATTTACAAATCAATGCAGAACTGAACTTCGTGTTAAGGAAACACAAAGTTCGAAAATCATACATACTGATGGTAGTAACATCACTACTGTGGATGGTGTGTATACTATCTTTCATGGAGACCTGTTTATAGTTATCTTGTCAGTGTTCATATTTTCAATTACGTTTGTAACCCTATTTAACTTATCAGGGACATTATTTTATCCGGCAATTCGCATCACCCTTCAATCAAACCATTTCGCGTGATGGCAGACAGTTTGCCGTGAGTCGAGATCCATGCATCATAGTTCAATGTATTGCACTCAATATTCGGTTTTACTCAACCCATTTACTGAAAGTACCGACAATATTTTCCTTCTTCTTTCAGGCAAGGGTCACATCCAACAAGCACGTTGTTCACTATACATAGAATTCCTGTGGGTAAAAATAAAGACGCTAGATCCTGACTACCTGTCTTCATATCGTGTTCAGTACGAATACACACTTTACTCCTTAACATGCAACTTAAGCAGAAATCGGAGAGGTGCAGGTGTGGCGAACCTAGTAGGCACAGTCCCCCCCCCCCCATATCACTGTGTTGTCTAAAATATTCTGCAAACTAAGCACAGAAATGTGAGCTGTTGCATTCTTGCTGACAGGTGTTCATGGTGACTGCAGGTGTCTCATAAGGAATCGTCAACCACTGCGATAAGCTGCGAGCCGAGTTTTACTTGTATAAATTAAGCCAGCCGATGGGAAGTAATAAGGGACAGTTGTCAGACAAAATAATGTCCAAACAGCAGAGGCGTACCATGTCCTTCCTTATCGTTTAGCGAGAAGCCTCAGGTTTGGTAACAGTGAAACAAATCTTAATGGATTTTCTTTGAACTAAACTAGAACAATAAAATGTAGTCCACTTAATTGTCGATTCAGCAAGCTGGCACCAGTCACGCTTGTGACTTTTATTCGGGAGGACAACGGTCCGAATTTCAGCTAGGAGACCCACGAGTATTTTTCTGACCGCGGTTCTTCGTGAATTTGCTTATTCCCGCCAGAAAAAGATGGCGCCATACTGCCTCAAATTACCGCCTGACTGTTTCCTGCCGCATTCTAATCCATCATTCCTTATTCTGTCCACATTCGATGTTTTATAGGCCAAGGTACGAAAGCACCCTGCAATATACAGCACGTACAAATAGAACAAATTAACACACGATCTGAAACTTCCACAGTACCTAAATTCGCTTATGTTTATTCGGGCCAGTAGCTGAAACCATGATATTCTTCATAATAAGAGGTCTGATATCAGGACTGTGCTGGTCTTCGAAACGGTGGTTTTATTCGATCATTTGCGGCTGGAAGCTCAAGAGGAATGACCAGAAAAAAAACGGTTACGTTTGATGTTTAACTCTTACCTGTGCTTATGGTTAAGAGTATGACTTAACTACCGTGCAGATTCTTAACACATGCATAAACACATACAACAATGTCTACGTATTACGAATCCTCACAAAACAAATTCCGGACTAGACAGAAAGCCTGTTTAGGACATGTTACGGATCTAACAACAAACACCACATTACAAACACTTTTCGACATCTGTAAATTCCAATGATCGATTCTCCAATCTCTGCGATATTCCAAATATCGATTTCGCATGACAAAAAAATGCTAGTTCAAAAAACTCACGCATCTTAAATATTGCATTCATTGGATGATTACAAATTAAGTTGCATTTATTCGCTGTGCTTTACCTGAATCCTGACTCGTCATCTCAAGCCGACACGCTGTATCATGGAGTCACTGCAGGCAGGTGATCTTCCACAACATACACGAACCACTATTCCAACTCGACTGACGAAACAAGCGACTCCGCCTAGCGACTGTGACGCTCTCAGGTGGAAAATCGAAACAACCATATTAAAACAATGGCCCGGAATATCAGATCCTGTGTGTATTGACAACACATTCAAAACATGAACGGAGATATAGCTAATATCAGAAAATGGAATAAATGAATAGGAAAATACCAGGATAAAAAAAACAGTATTCGGTTAATCCTAAATTTCAAAATGCGGATTATAAAATTTAAAAAATAGAAAATATGCTCACAGTTTAACAATTGTGAGGCGTTCACTCTCTTATTGCATCTAGAGTAACTATGGTTTATTGTTTCGGAAAATGTAAGGCTTAACGTAAAAATTGGACCACTAGTTGTAAAATCTATGTTACACTTTCCTCTACGACTTTTCGTTTAAGCACGTGCAAATGTTCACGTAAATTGTGCCTGCTATTTCTGTCCGATTTTAACCAAACTTGGATTTTCTAAGCCAATTTTAGTATAGACGCCCCTGACAAATTTCGTAAACATCCGTTCAATGATTTTCGAAACATTAAGTAAGAACATGGAAAGACGCAGAGATGGTCAAATTAAAAAGAGTATATTTGAAACTTTTCTTAGTGGAAGTACCAGAAACTGTCATTAAACACAAACACACACACAAACACACACAAATAAATCGCGCGACTCTGAAAATCTTGTATGTTCGATTTGAAATAGATAAAATGCAACGCTATGTCCATCACTTTATTTACTTACTGAATTACTCTAATAAGAAAGTATTCAAAGCGTAAAGAGTGAGCGTTTTTAAATGTGTTTGTATCTCAGTACTTCAGTATTTCACCTGACATTAGGAAATACACGATTCTCTTTTATATTTGGGGATTTTGGGAGTCTTGTTTCTGTGTATCAGTATCAGCATCAGTGAATCATTTGATATGGCCTTCTCATGATCACCTCTTGTTCCTCACTCGATATTATCATCATACTTAGCGAATGTTACACGTTTGGCACTGTAAGCTAAATATATGCTCTATTAAGTCCCTTTTCCACTTGGAGTTTACGTACATTTTGCACTACATGTGCCGGGGCCGGGGTACCGCGATCGGTAGAGCGACACGCTACGGGCTGGACAGTTGGGGTCCGAACCCCGGTGGGGGCAAGACATTTTCTTTTCACCATACCTGTACAGACAGGCAAACCTACCACAAGAGCCGAGTTGTTGCCTAGACCAGCCATTCGAATTTATCGCCAATGTTAAGAATGAGTAGATTAACAGATCCTCTTCCCCCCACCCCACACCGTGCCTGTTTTATCTTACGGGAAGAGCTTTCACATTTACTGTCTATCATGGTAGAACTAATGATTACAAATTACAAAGAAAATTCAGAGTTTAATAAACTGTCTTATTTATTTATTTAATTTATTTATTTGTTTTTTGTTTGTTTATTTATTTATGTATTTATTTATTTATTCATTTGTTTATTTATTTATTTATTGTAACTCACGTTACTTAAAGGTTGAATGGGAGGGTGACTGCTAAACCTCTGATTGGAAAGGATGTGGAAAGGAGCAGTCGTACATACTTTGAGGCAAAGTGCAGGAATTTACTTAGAAGGACTGTGGAAAACTGCGGAAATGCTAAGTATAGCCACCCTCTAGGTCACGATTTGAACTCATTATTTCCTGAATTCGAAGGGCAGGGGGGAAGCTACACACCTTACTGTCACTTTCGTTATTAGACACGGATTACCTATTAAAATGAGATGTGTAAGTGTCAACGGACCTACCGCTTCAAACTGGCAAACAAATAATTCCGATCAAAACTCATAAAGCCTATTTTTTCTACCGCATATTCCGCGAGACGAATTTCGCGTGCAAGCTCTATATAGTGTGATTTTCTGCTAGGAAAAAAAAAAATAAGTCGAAAATGATGTATACAGCGTAAGCCTTGAGTCTTTCTTCCCCCCCCCCCCCCCCCCACAACCCATCCCCATACACGGGGCTCACCTTCCCCTTCAATTTTTTTTAATATCAAAAACTCTTTTTTTTTTTTGTTCCGCCCCCACAGGCCAAACAC
>Ga0131853_10019871_pt1 | contig 12222 bp, 9 predicted proteins | sample TergutLab28metaG_FD_92764 | JGI IMG/M metagenome (GOLD analysis project Ga0131853, IMG submission 92764) | Labiotermes labralis P1 segment gut microbial communities from Petit-Saut dam, French Guiana - Lab288 P1 (version 2) (version 2) | ecosystem: Host-associated > Arthropoda: Insects >...
GGGGGGGGGGGGGTTGGTGTTTTTTTTTGGGTGGGGGGGGGGGGGGGGGGGGGGGGACAGCGCAGGCCCCGAATGGGGAACAGATTTTTTTCTTCTCCAAAACATCAAAACGTGGCCTGAGTCCAACCGTCTGCTATTCGGTGCGTATCGGGCGCACTATTACAGGACGGAAAGAAGTCCGGCCGTAAAACGAATCACAAACCTCTATGATACGTAATGCCGAGTTTAGGAATGAATGGAACCATACTTCCACGCCCATATGCTGACACGGCGTGTGCATAACAACTTTACTGTATTTGTTATACAATGTGAAGGCCTAACTCTAATCGTGTCCTTTAGTATACCAACTGTCAACAAAGCTGTATAGCATAGGAAGGCTGCATCCTTCGGGACGATGAAGTTTATGTTACCCTTTAGGTCAATGTGGCCTATTTCACAGAAGAGACTCCCAAGTGCCGACATCCAGTTTCTAAGCAGGCCACACATCTTCACAAAACACTGCAGGACACATGACGTAGTTCTTAATGTTTAATTATTAGCAGTATGTTCGAATAAAATTTTAGAATTACAGTAAAGAATGTGGAAACCTAAAAAAAAAAACTACTCATTCAATCTACCCCACAAATAATAGTATTGATTCAAATCTGGAGATTTATGAGGCCGTAACTCTTTACGAAAGCTGACAGATTTAACCGAAAATAATAGTACGAATTCGTATTCTTTTCGAAAATCACGGCGTCCTGAATTTGCGTGCACGCACAACACACCAGGGTCCGATTTTTTAAACATCGCCACCTGTCACTGTGGCTGCATATAATCCCATTTAATGTAGTAAATCGCGCCTGATACAAGAAAGAACCACAGCTCCATATCAAACAATCCTTTGGATAGCGATTCTGGAAACCATCTGCAATAACGACTTCTTGTTTTCCAATCTCTGCAATACAGATATTTTCCTTAAAGCTTAGAAGAAATAGTAGCATTTGTAAAGCTGTGATGTTGTGTGGCTTCAGTTTTAAAATTTTTGTTGCTGTCATGAACCGATAACTGTCATAGCATATTGAACAGCAGACAGTTACAAAGATCTCCTGGGGCTTTCGCTCTACTCGAGCGCCGATGTCATCCAATTTCTCCTAAGTTAAAACATGTTTTCGTTTTTTTTTTATCTCTGTCCAACATTAAACCTCTAGTTAGAAACTATTTCCACTTTTCTCTATAGTGTCTTTTACACGGCGTTTTTTTTTTTACAAAACTTTCGGCAATATTTCTTCCTTGGGGCATATTTTGAAAAACTTATTGCCTATGAACAGTCTGTGTTCAAGATACTGTACAGCACAAGCGAGCTCATACCATCTGAGACCCGCGTGTAATGAGAGATGATCTTCAGCTTAAGTACCTGTTCTACGAAGCGGCAAACAAGCCCATGCACTTCCGGCTCGTATTTTCCTACGCTACGAAACGCGGACAGAGGCATTGTCTGCATAATAAACATTTTACTCTCTAACTTTTAGTAACAATTACCAAATCCAAAAGCCCCAGCGTGTTACTTTGGATACAAAGGCTGCGGATGAATGGCCAGATATGAATTTCCATATTATGAGTCAGTTTTATGCATTTCGTCCGAATATCGGGGATCAGAGTTAAGGTAATTTATTCTATGTCCGGCAACGCAAATCTCATATTTAGGACAGTTGTTGTGGTAACGTTTTTCTTGGCCGATCTATCGCACATGGCGAAGGCGGGGAGAGAATAATGGTCGATGAGTGGCAATGGAATATTATAAACCCCCAAAGAAAACATAAAACGGTAGAGGAAAAAGGAATGGAAAAATGTAAACTGGAGAGAAGTGTGTCTATTCTTCATTCGTATTTCCCGCTATATAATCTACAACACATATCCGTATTGCTCCGGAAAATGGAAGCACAGAAGTGGATTCTATTTCACCACGAAATGCTCATCGTGAATTGGTCATTCCTGCACGAGAACCGCGTAACGTATATAAGGAACTGTGTCCAAAGTAACGACCCCCGACCATCCATCAAAAACACTTCCCTCTTATTCAAACCACCGCCAACACAATTCCAGAACGCACACTGCTGAATATCTGATACTTGTGCACCGTATGCAGAAGTTCCCCCTTCAAATCTATTAAAAATTTAACAAGACTCCTCTGTGTCACGTTATAAATAACAGTATACAGTGTCGCTGGTAAAATTGAGACCAAAGTTACGAAAAGGAACAAGATTTTAATCAATGTGAATTATAAATATTTGCTCCCTCTACCTCTCATTTCAGAATTTTTATTTTCACAGCCCCTATATAAAAAAAACCAATATAACATCAGAATATGTTGATGCAGGGTAGATTTTGAATTTCTATTTTATATTAAAACATGTATCTAGTGATATTCAAGAAGATTATTACAGTGTAATATACCTCTTTGAAAATAAAGAAGAAGTTCTTATGAATCCTTTTAAATTCATTAACAATGTCGCATGTTAACGACTTCACGCCACTATATGCTACGTCATGAACACAACAAGCAGTGATTAATTGGCATTAGTGCCAGACAATGACACGTAACATGGTTCAGTTTATGTACAGCAGCTGATGATAGTTTTAGAATAAAACCAAAACGCGTTATGCTAATTAGCGACGTTCACTTCTGTCGTAGGCGAGCACGTTGTGATAAGCAGCAGAACACCACAGCAGTACACAGGTAGAGATGTAGCTACACACTCGTGGAGAGGTAGCGACTGACTGACTGAAAGAATAGTTGAAGAAACAGTCTCCGTAACTAGTATGTAAGCCTTTGGTATAAAAACAAACAAAGTACGAGTAAAAGAAATGAAGTAAAGAAAAAACAAGGAAAATGTGAGACTATGGTAAGAGAGTAAGAAAAATTAGAAATAACGAAATTATAGGAAGAAAGGGAACTGATAAAAAATAAACAAATTGTAAAAACAGGAAAGAAGGAAAATTTAACAAGAAATACAACCCTAATATTTAAATACATCCCACAACCCAAGCGTCGTTCTTCCTGATTGAGGTCTCACATCAAAATTCCTGACAAATCTAAAAATAATATTCGTACGCTTACACACTTCTAAAGAGGCACATACACAAATACATGAAATACAGGTACACGGTACAATTTCTCTTATAATTAGACCACTGACATGGTGACTGCAATCAAAAACACAATTTGCACACCGGATACTGAACCATTTACTGACCTGTAGATTGGGGTACCCAGATCCTCGCGGTACCACAGCACTAGAAGAACAGCATCGCCAGGGTCGGTCGTTATGTCGCACGGCAGGTACACGGCTTCTCCAACCACAGCCGTAACATGGAACAGTGGGACTGAAACACAAACCACGTGACGTGAGGTGACGTGACGTAAGGCTAATCCCAACCGACAACACACTGAAGCTCTTCGGCAAATATTTTAAGTGCGCATACACAAACATTTCAGGCTTATACGAGGTATGTGGGTACTGTCTTTGAAAATAAATAATAACACGCTTTCAAAAACGTTTGCCAAATCAGCATCTATCAACTACAAACATATGACACTGGCACGTACCGAGACTTCTGTTATTTGTACTTTATTTATCAATACTTCTTTAGAATACTTCAACAGAAATGTGAAAGGCATAATATTATGGTAAATGTTATATTTTTTTAATGACAGATACAAGGACAGCAGATGTTCGGGGGCAGTGGCCTGAGAAGTGTAAGTGCACCAAGATACAGAAGTAGCAAAATGCTGGAAGAAACAGCATAAAGCGAGCGCAAAATTTATTGAAATTAAACCAAAGAGGACGAAATGGACCGAGCACGTAGCATGCACTAGATAGCAAAGAGACGCATTCAATGTGTTGACTGGAAAACAGAAGGAGAAAACCACTAGAAATATCTAGGCACGAATGAGATGATAATAATAAAATGGATGTTATGGAGAAGGATTTTAGAGTATTTTTCAAGCTCATGGTTCCGTGCATCGTAATTCAATGTTAATAAAAATCCAACCAAATGCATCAGTATGCAGATATTTATTTACTGCAAAGCCATTCTATATGTTTCGGGTGTCACAGCACCCATCATCAGGGACGGTCAGGCCACGTTGGAGGGAAGTAGCTGTACCAGTATTATAACCTGTACCGGTGGCTGCGGTTATAGTTTTTAGTACTCCTGATGATGGGTGCTGTGACACCCGAAACATGTAGAGTGACTTTGCAGTAAATAAATATGTGCATACTGTTGCATCTGGTTGGATTTTTATTAACATGTTAGAGTGTATGTACTACTGCGCCAGAAGACAAGATCAATGGCGGAATCTTGCCGAAAGGTTAATGAGGTAATATCAGCTCCTTAACACGTGCCCTGCCTGGTGGTGTTAATTAGCGTTAACATAAGTTCAATAAACAAGCCTTCAAAAATGCACTAAACGCTAATATGGCGACTGGTCCAGACGTCCGACAGAGAAAGAAGATTAGGTTACAAACTGGAGTTTTTTTTGGAGAAAACTAAAATGACGAAACGGTAATAAATCTTTACAAAATACGGCAACTCGAAATAACTGGGAAGGAAAACAATAACTCACAATTACATGTACAAAAATATATAAGCAGAATACTTCTCACAATTCAGTTAAACAATTTCACTTTCCGAATTTACGCCTAAAAATGTGCACAATATCACAGGCGTAATTATGCCCCGTGAACCGAACACTGAACCTCTCATATTAAGGGAAGGAAATAAATGTGGAGTGTTTGAGAACAGGATGACGAGTGGAATAACAGGATGGAGAAATCTGAATAATGAGGGGCTGCAGGACCAAGCCAAGGGTAAGGACATGAGAAAAGGGGCAAGTAGCAAGAGATGAGGAACCAGAAAACCTGGAGGGAACAGACCACTTGAAAGAGCTATGCGTATGTTTGAACTAGTATTAAAACTTATGTTTAAAATGGATTGTGGGAAGTGGTCTGGATTTATGAGGCTCAGTACGGCGGTACACGTATTCAAACTTTGGCTTTCGTAACATAAGGGAATTTAACCCTGAATATATCAGTCTCTTTAGAAGAGCTCTGCTGTAGCTAAGTAGTTAACGGACTATCAAACTTTATTTTCAATAAAACACATGGGAAACCTTTAAAATTAAAAGTCGATTTCCAGCTGTTTTCCTGCAAGTACACACAACTTAAGCTGTTAATGTAACAGCTTTTGTTCAACTACAAACTTATTCGAGCTCCGTCGTGTCGTGTTCCTCCTGCATATGGAGAAAATGTTTCAAAGTTCTCTGATATTGCCTGCAGAGTTCCATTTAATTGATGTACAAGAGCTGCTAGTTTGCTTCAACCAGAGGTGAGAGATGTAAATAGTTTTCTGTTTGTGGTTACTGGAAGCACAGATATTAATGGGAAAAACTTGCGATTGGTACTTCTAAGATTATATATATTTTTTTAAATTCGCAACTGTGAGGAAAGGCAAATTCCAGAAAGTTAACAGAACTTACGGCATTCATATGCGTTCAAAACCAGCACCACCCACATGTACCCCCTTCTGTAACATTTACAAATTCTGAATTTTGTACACGCTGTGTACTTGTTTCTTATGATTCCCAAAATAAGGCCCAATTTTTCTGGAAACGTAACGGGTAGTTCTGCGTAATGCAGACGGACTTTCTTCTCTGCGAGATGCGAACAGTCTTTCGTAAATAATACAGATGTTCTGTCTTCAGAGGGTTAAAGAACGTAAGCATTACAGGCTTTCTTGGCACCTAACAAAGATATAACACAAGAATGGAGATTTTGTAACCAGAACTACATTTTTCAGAGAGCCGAGAAAATAAAGGAAGAATGATGGGTTGGCGAAACATGGATTGGGAATAGGAAGACAAAAAAATCGTAGAAGTTTGATGTGGAAAACGCCAGGTAAAACAGGATATAAAAATGCGCATATATAATAGCATGACCTAAAAAGAATTTTAGAAGAATCAGGGTGAAAACCTGCACACTGCAGTAAACCGACTCAGCATACCGACAGTTCTGAACAAGGTTATGATGATTTGGGTTCCGTTAAAGCAATAATTAATTTCTCGACTTATTTCAATCTACTGTTCAATGCAGATCGTTACCAACGGCTTCAATACGAGATATAAAACAGTCTGCTGATATAACGACAGTCACAAAAATTAAAACAGATACATAAACAAATTGACGTTACTGAAAAAAAACACATATACAATAACCACGTAAGCTACTTAAAGATGTAATGCACTAAAAAATCCTATTTTAAGTCGCGTTGGTAAACAGCAACCTTCTGAAGACCAAACGACGGGTAAGAGGCAGCACATACCTCCGAAACGCTAGCACCCCTCTATCATACAGCAGGGTGCCACATCCCAAAGGGCAGTACATTCACAATCACATTGCTTATATCAAGTACGTCATATAACTGTTCTTCCTTGAAAATTTATAGTGATAAAACCGGTCTTGAAATTCCCCATTTTATGAAATAAGAAAATAAACTCTTGTTTAAATGGAACTTACAATAAAATTCGAATAGAAAAAAGTCTCTCTCATAGATTCCCCACTGAGAACGATGTGAGAGAAGAAGACGTTCTACCACTATTACTGTTCATCTTTGCTTCAGAGTACGCCATTGTGATAGCCGAAGTAACCAAGAGGGGACTGAAATTGAATGGGGCAAATTCGCTTGTGGTCAACGCTTGTTATGTTAAGTTACTGGACATGCATGGCGTAAAGGTAATAACGGACGCTTCATCAGTCGACAGCTAGGACGCTTGGTGAGAAGTAAATATTCAAGTCTCATCAAAACTATATATTAAAACAACACAACATGTGTACAGCCAATAAATCCTTTGAAAATATGGCAACGTTCAAATATTTTGAAACGACACTAACAAATCCAAAATTGCATACAAGAATAATTGAATATCCAACTACATTCGGGGAGCGTTCGCTGGTGTTTGTTTCAGAATCTTTTGTCCTCCCGACTATATATGTAAGAATAAAAACCTAAACTGTAAACAAAGAGAGTTTTGTCTGGTGTTTTATGTGTGTATGGACATTGGTCTCTAATACCATGAGAAGACTGAAGGAGTTCCAGAAGCGGTGCCGGCAAAGACAACTGCGCCTCCGAAGAAGAAACAGCTGTCGGGATAAAATACATAAAGATGAGCTTCATAATTCATAATCCAAACGAAACACCATTCGGTGAAGAAATCACTAATAACGAGCTGAGCGGTGCATGTGACAGGCACGGTGTCGAAGAGAAAGTAACGGGGACCTGGTGTGGAAACCTGACGGAAAGATACCACTTCTAAGACTAAGTGCGGATGGTAATATAATTTGAAATGATTTTTAAAGAACTAGAACAGGAGGGTACAAATTGGAGTAATTTGGCTCAGGAGAGAATACGAACAGCGGAGGGCTGTTATGAACACGGTAACAAACTTACGGATTTCATAAAATGCGCGGAATTCCTCGGCCATATGAGAAACAATTAGCAATCCACACAATATTTTCAATCCCACAGCGTCTTCCAACATCACCTAGTTCATCATGCCCTACAGTAGCGTTTCTTCCTGACGCAGTAGCGCACAGCCAACACTTTTCACAGTGCGAATTACTCGTCCTCATACCTCGAAGTAGCCAAATCCTTTAGAAACTTCCTTAGTGAATTACTCGCTGTATAAGTTGAGTAAAACCGCCAACAAACAGCTTCCTTCTCTAACTTCTCGTCCAGTCTTCCAAGCTCCTAGCGTCTCCCTGATCCAGTAGCACTTGAACTCTCTGATGCATACCGCGAATCATAAGGTTCGTCATCCCCGTTGTGTTCATAATAAACTAGACTGGAGTTCATGTACTTGTCTAACACAACTATATGATGGTAGAGATATGTATAGAATTTATACATAAAGAATAACTACATGTTTCGGCCCTTTTCATTGGCCATCTTCAGGTTGATAAATGAAAAAACTTAGTAAGCACCTATACTCGACTTGTGTGGGTTGTGCTTACTAAGTATTTTCACTTATCAACCTGAAGATGGCCAATGAAAAGGGCCGAAACATGTAGTTGTTCTTTATGTAATAAATTTTATACATATCTCTACCATCATATAGTTGTGTTAGACAAGTATATACACTCCAATCTAGCTTACCGCGAATCTAATTTTAATATACTCTCTATAATATTTTGGTAGCGCAGCCTGAAAACCAAGGCAAAAGAATCTTTTTTACCGTAAAGTTTCCGCAGCGTCGTTGTGTGTAGTGTAGGCACAGCAGGCGACGGTACGTGAAGTATTGATCTGCTGCGTAGGAATATGGGTCCTGCTGTAGCCGCGAGAGTTGCATCCACCCGCCGAAACAGGAATGACGTAATCCCGAGATGTTAAAGGAGTTGGGGTGTTGAAAGTTTATCTCTCTTCGTTAGTTCAAGACAAAGTTATACAAGGTGTTAGTCGCTAACCCAAAATAGCTATCCGAAATTAAATTACCAAGGTTTTGTTGAACTTAGAGTGAATTATTGAAGTTACAGTTTTACGCAGCTTCGAACAGGTTTTAGAATAAAACTGTAAACAAGTTTTTTATTTCTTCCCTACACTTCCCATTTTTTCTCCCGTCTTTATACAATTCCTTTCCTCTATCCGAGCTACTGCTTCCTCTCATTCTCCGAATTCCATCTGTTACTAGGAACTTCTATTTGTTCCTCCGTTTGTAGTAAGTTCCCGCTTCTCCCTCTCTTACCCTTCTTCTTGTTATCTCTTCACCCTTTCCTTCCTTACATCCTTCCATTCACTATTATTCTGCAGCTGATACTTCCCTTTTCTACTCCGCTTCCTCTCCAAGTCTATCATCTACTTTTACACAAACCTGGGTTTCTTCGCCGTATTCATAAAAACCGACAGACCGTTGGCGTATTTGTCTCTGTATAATTATTCAAGACACATTTTCCTTATTTTTTAGATTGGTTGTATGCGTGAGAAAGTAAATCTCATTCTCTAGTGTTTTTATATTTTAATTAATTATTAAATAATAACACTTCAATAAACACTTATATTTTAATTTGCCAGCGTAAAACAAATGTTCTGAACGATTACATTCAGCCTCAATACATGTCCTGGCCCGTCTATAAAAACGTATTTCGATCACTAACAGCCCGGCCGATGGATCTGTCGATGAGAGCCATGAAATTGTCTTTCAAAATCTCCAGACCTTAGTTCCTTACATTTCTATTTCTAGAAGTAAAGAAAATATCTGGGCCAGACAGGTTGGTGCAATCGATATAGTGACTTGGCTACGGGCTGGAAGTCCAGGAATTGTGGTTCGACTGCGGACAGGTAAGAAATTTGTCTTCCCCCAAGCATTAAAGGCATACGCTGGGGCCCAAAGAGTTTCCTATACAATGGACACCACAGACACTTCTCCAGGGACACCGCTGATGAGGCGTAAATCTCCCCGGTCCCTTCATCTACAGGGGAGGGTAAGAACACACAGCTACAACGGAACAGCATACTACTTCAAAAATGTAAATACTCGTGTGGTCAATAAATTTCTGCTTTTGTGGGACAGAGAGAGAGAGTATTACCGTGCACGTCTAAATAAAACCCGGTCACTTGACCCTAGCCTCAAATAGCGTAACCCTAACTCGAAGAGACGTGATCCATGTCTATCTTGCATGGTATTTTGCTTTGAACCAATCTGACCAAAGCTGTGTCAGTATTCATTATTTTTCCCCATGGCCCAACAGCCCCTAGTGGGCCACGGCGTCCTCATAATCGAGACTTCACGATTACATTCAGACACACCACACTCGGTATGAATCCTCTGGACGAGTGATCAGCCCCACGCTGAGAACTCTACTTAGCAATAAACAGCACTCACAAGAGACAGGCATCAATGCTCCCGGCGGGATTCGAAACCGAAATCCAAGCACACGAGCAACGGAAGACCCACGCCTTAGACGGCGCGGCCACTAAGATCGTCTTTTGTTATTATAGTCCAAATAAATGCAGACGCGTAATTTGGATACAGTGTTATACAACGTGCAATAGGGAGAAAACGAAGAAATCTGGCATGGGGAATGTGATTGGTTTCTTACAGGGATTGATTCCCCTTTTCTGATTGCAGCTTGTGTTGTTACATTTTCTTGTACATCAGGCGTAATGTTGTGGAAACAGTGACAGATGGTAACCTGATGGAGGCTATCTGTCACTGTTGTCCTGGTGGCAAGAATATCAGTTCTGTGGACTGTAACCTACATGTACGTAGAAGACGGGGTATTGGCAGAACACGAGGCGTGGCTTCGTGATTTCGTTTTTACAGTTTATTTACGATCTCGTGTGTTGTACAAAAATACTACGAATGATTGCCAGTAACATGTAAAGAAGATAACAAAAATACAGAAGCAATAGGAAAAATGAGAAACAAATTTATGGAGTCAGCAACATACTCTATTCTTCTTCTTCTTCCATTGGCACTACAGCCCACTGTGGGCTTTGGCCTGTCGAACAATGTCCTTCCATTTTTTCCTATCTGCCACCAATTCTCTCCATCTTCTCACTCCCAACACTTGAAGATCTCTTTCTACTTCCTCTTTCAATCTTTTCCTGGGTCTTCCCCTTCTTCTCTTCCTTTCCAGTTCTTGAGTGAAGATATTTTTGGGCATCCTATCCTCCTCCATTCTCTCTAGGTGACCTAACCAGCTAATATACTCTATTAAAACAGCTAAACCCAAGCAGATTACATTGTATTTGATATAAAATAAATTCACTTAACTGCAAATAGTGCCTCAAAACGATCTAGTGTCGAGGTTAAGAATGTGTGGAGCTATGCCCCCTACCCTTTATGCCTTCATGTCGTGTACTGAAACAGCTTTATTGTTACAATTACTAGCAGCTGTTTCTCGTTCAGTAACCGACAAGACCGGGTTTCCAACATGTGCTGCACCTTTAATTTCATGTACTTTCCTTTGAGATGTACGAACGTGTACTCTGTCAAAAATCTAAAGTTTCGGAGCAAAATATTACTTCTGTCTTCAGGGTGTTCTGAAGCTGAAGGCAAGAGGTGCCTCCGTAATGTCGGAAAATTTCTGCCGGGTCATTTTATACGCCGGCAGGCGACATTCTTCGTGGTCAGTACCATGAAGACAAACCTCATTATCATTCTTAGGATTATGCCTACGTCGTTGGCCATGTTCATTTATGACAAATAAAAGAATTAATATTTCAAAGTTATTCGCCGTGCCAACGAGTCCGAAAATATATGCCTTTTGTTTCGATAACTTCAATCTATCGATGAATGTCAAAACTAAGATTTATTGACCTAAATAGATACATATTTCATGCTACACGAGTAAGGACATGCATGTTAACAAATCACTGCACTTCGGCTTCAGCTTTTTGGAGAATGTGCATAGTATTGGACAGACATAAAGACGAATTAAATTCTTCGTACTATTAACGAATTAAATTCCATTACGAAATTTCATAAAAATCCTTCGATATGAATTGTAGTCCTGACCATCCCATTAACCTGTGTGCACACTGTATGCAGTTTTTAGAGTACATAAGTGGTAACGCCACAAAGCTTTTGACTAAATGTTGGTGGCAGCATATTCCTGAAACTTGAGAAGTACTAAGCAACTTGCAGACAGAAGTGAGTATATTTATTACGCCAATAATGGTGATTAGGAAGTGACTGACCTCACAGCGTTACATGCACAAGGCAGTTCTGATTATCGTGGCTCTTCTCCCGCTCTCCACAGTGTGAGCCCTGCCTACTGCAATTGTCATGTCTCATAAAGATCCCACAACCACAGCAAGCAGCTATGTGGTTTCAATCAGAAACCATCACAATAGATGACAAGCTCTTGCCATGGTTCTCAGATTTCAAATCCTCAACCGTGTTAGTGTCACGCAGTTTCACAGTAGGGTCGGCTTTGATTGTCAGAAAATGTCTGTGTTGCAAGATTTAGGGTCCTCAGGCGTTGCTGATGAAGATAGCACTCTTCGGGTATACGATGCCACACACACATTGCTCTACCGGCAAAACTAGAAAGAAATACGAGTATCTTATGCGTATTGGACCGTGCATCATCTTGATATTTGAATAAAGGTTGACCAACTAGATGACACTTGCTTTATTATATATTGCTCAACATGTTTCAGACGTTAATACGTCCATCTTCA
>Ga0131853_10019872_pt1 | contig 12222 bp, 9 predicted proteins | sample TergutLab28metaG_FD_92764 | JGI IMG/M metagenome (GOLD analysis project Ga0131853, IMG submission 92764) | Labiotermes labralis P1 segment gut microbial communities from Petit-Saut dam, French Guiana - Lab288 P1 (version 2) (version 2) | ecosystem: Host-associated > Arthropoda: Insects >...
CGGTGCCTCTACCCACTAAAACCTTCCGCTCTTGCAGACGAATCCCATCACCATACAACCTGCTAACCCCCACAAACCCGCCCTTGACCTACCAGCGGGGGGTCTGGGGGGAGTTGTATGCGAAGCGAACGCCCCTCAGTGAGTGAAGCAATACCGGTCCTCCCCCCAGCCGCCTTTCTTTGCTTACTTTTCTTTGGCGGAGCAAAGAAAGTAAGTGCCCCCGCGGCATGAGCGGCACCTTATTCCCTGCCCGCAGGCAGAATCAATATTGGGACCTTGACCTTAATGACCTTGAACTTAAACCCACAAAACAAACAACCGCCCCAAACCCGACATAAGGAGGACTCGCAATGAAACGTCCGCTGCTCGCTGTTGGCACAACCTTTGCCATAGCGACGTGGACGTCCTTCTTTTTGGGGCACTCGCTGGCAACCTTTATGATTCTGAGCGTGGCTCTGGGCATACTCGCCCTGCTTGCGGGTGTGCGGAGCAAACAGGCGCGGCTTGTTTTTCTTGCGGGGGCGGTAGCCTTTGCCGCTTTTTGGGTGCACCACGCGCGGACAGTGCAGCCACTGATTGACAGCCATGGCCGGGAGGTCGCGGTACACGGGGTAGTAACCGCAGTAGACCAGCGCCGGATGCCAAACTTCACCCTGACGATTCGCGCGACTTTTCCCGAAGACGACCTGCCAGACACACTCTTGCGGGTGCGTGGCTGGGGAGAGCTTGGCACCCACTTCTCGCCGGGGGACGGCATTGACGCGCGGGTTATACTCGAGCCGCTTATGGGTGCGCAGTCTGTCCAAATTTCCCGCGGGTTGTTTGTCGGCGGGCGGATGATTGATGCTGAGCAGGCGGCGCCGCGCTCGCTGGCCCACCGGTTCGAGAGCTATTTTCTGGCCTGGCGGCAGCTGGCGGTTGCCAACATAAACCACAACGTCGGCTACCCAAGTGCCAACATGGTGGCCGGTATGGCACTTGGGTACCTGGACGACCTTGACCCCGAACTGGGGGACGCGCTCGGCCGGGCCGGGGTTATACATATGGTGGTGGTTTCCGGGCTGCACCTCTCGATCTTGATCGCGCTTCTGACCGGGTCGCTGACACGGCTGAAGGTAGGGCGCGTACCCTGTGCTCTGGCGGCGATTGCCCTGGCCCTTGGGTTTGCGCTGCTGGTAGGCTTTTCGCCCTCGGTTATGAGGGCACTTGTGATGATGAGCGTCTACCAGCTTTCCGGGATATTTTCCCGACGGGGCGATCCGCTAAACTCCCTGGGGTTTGCCCTATTGGTTATCTGCATTGTCGCGCCTCATTGGGTTTTGGGCCGCGGCCTGTGGCTGAGTTTTTGCTCCACGGCGGGGATTATTATCTTCGCGGGGCCAATTATCGAGCGGGCCAAAGCCCGGTTTAGCTGGGAGGGCCGACCGGCAAAAGCTCTTGGCAACGGCTTTATAAATGCTACTGCGACCACAATAGGCGCATATATTTTCTGCCTGCCGGTCATGGTTTTCACTTCCGGCTGGCTGCCGATTGTAAGCCCGCTGGTTAATGTTTTGGTGGCGCCGCTTGCCTTCCCTGCCCTGGTTTTTGGGCTGTTGAGCGCATTTGTCACCGCCGGGTGGGTGGCGCCCTTTGCCTGGGTGGCCGGGATGTCTGCCCGTCTGCTTGCCGATGTTTCTGTGGCAGCGGCCTCACTGCCATTCGCCACCTTCGCTCTGAGCGAATTCTGGATGCTTATTTGGCTCACGCTTGTCTGCGGTCTTGCCACCTACTTGGTGCGAAAAAAGGCTGGCAAGGAGCTTTGGCGGTACGGCGCGACCCTGATGGTTTTGGCCTTTGCGGCAAGCAGCCTCACCGCCAGCGCCGTCACTCGGAGCAGGGTGGAAGTCGCTGCTATAGAGGACGTCTCCCCCATAGTTTTGATGCGGGGGAGCGAGGCTGTGGTTGTGGGTACGCCCACCCCATTTGAATTGCGGCGGATAGCCCGCTATCTTGACCACCGGGGAGTGCGCAGCCTTGAGGCCATAATTGCCTACGACCACGGCAACCAAGTTACATCCGGGCTTATAAGCCTGGTGGAGCAGCACGATACGCCTTTGGTGATCGGCCCGGAGGACAGCTATATACTCGGGCAGATACAGCGTGCCCTGCCCCCAGGTACCGAAGTTTTCTCGGGCGCTCACGCAACAATAAGGGTGTTAGGTGGGGTGTACATACTTCCCCAAGATACCGGGCTGGTGGAAATTCGCGCGGGCCGCATTACACTGCTAAAAAGTGGGGAAGAATACGCTATAGTGCAGGTTCCACCCCGCGGCACCGTGCATATCTGGCAGCCCGGGGTTATGATTTGGCCGGAAGATGCCGCGCCAACCTTCGACCCACTGGGTGCGCTGCTCTTCGGGGAGCGCCGGCTGGTGATTGAACTTTACCGGTGAGGGGTCAGATATAAGAAAAACGCGTTATCACTTCTAAGAGGGGGACCGGTGTGCGCTACACAGACGAGCTAACATTTGGCAAAGCGATAAGGGCCGGTGCGGCTTATCCAGTCTATTTGCTTTACGGCAGCGAGCCATACTTGATAGAGAAGTGGGCAAAATCTTTGATAGGCAAGGGCGAGGGTTCTCCATTCAATAACCAGCGGTTGGACGGCCAAAACCCTGACCTGAGTGCCGTCTGGGGGGCGCTGGAGGCCATGCCCTTGCTGGCTCAAGAGAAAACTGTCCACCTCGATGACCTGGACCCTTCGGCTCTGGACGCGAGAGACCTTGAGGACTTTGCGGCCATGCTGGCCGACATACCGCCGAGCAGCAGGCTTATTATCACTGCCAAGGCGGCCTCCTTTACAGGGAGCAGCGCAGGCAAGAAAATCATAAAGTTGGTCGAGGGGCACGGCGCGGCTGTGGAGCTATCCATTCGCGGCCGGGGTGAGCTTGTAAAGTTTTTACAGGCGGGCGCTAAGCGGTTGGGCTGCGAACTCAGCGGAGATAGCGCCAGGCACTTGATTGAAATCTGCCCGGCCGATATGCGCACGCTGGAAAACGAGCTTGCCAAGGTATGCGCCTTTACAGGCAGTGGGGCTATCGACCGAGAGAAGATTAACGCTGTGGTTACGCCAAAAACCGAGGCCAGCGCCTTTGAACTCAGCCAGCTGATTTTACGTGGGAACATAAAAGGCGCACTCGAGCTGCTCGGACGTTTGTACTACCTGCGCGAGGAGCCGATAGCTATTTTGGGCGCTCTCTCGATGAGCTTTTGCGACCTCTACCGAGCATGTGCTGCCAAGGCCGCAGGTTTGAGCGCACCCGACATGGTCAAAACCTACGGTTACAAAAGCGAGTTCCGGGCAAAAAAGGCCTTCCAAAATACAGGCAGAATAAGCTTGGAGGCTGCGCGAAAGGCCGTGACCGTGCTCCGCGAGAGCGACACCGCCATGAAGAGCGAGCCCGGCGACACCAAAATCCGCCTGGAGCAGCTGACGGTAAAGCTAGCGGCACTCTGCGGGGAGGGCCGCTGATGCCAGAAAAACCAAGACTTGCTACCCCTTTGATTGTTGAGGGCAAATATGATAAAATTAAGCTGGAGTCAATAGTAGACGCGCTGATAATACCTACCGATGGGTTTCGCATTTTTAAGGACACCCGGATGCGCGAGCTTATCCGCCGTTTGGCCGCCCAGACAGGCATAGCAGTGCTGACCGATTCGGACAGCGCGGGGTTTGTTATCCGGCGACATTTGGCGGGCATTGTCCCCCCCGGGCAGATCATAAACTTGTACATCCCCGACCTTGCGGGCAAGGAAAAGCGTAAGCAAAGCCACTCAAAAGAGGGCAAGCTGGGCGTTGAGGGAATGGACTCCCGCCTGCTGCTGGACACCATGAAAAAGGCCGGGTTGTTCGAAAGCGGCGACCTACCCGCTAGAGAGCCGATAACTAAAGCAGATATGTACGACGCTGGCTTGAGCGGCGGCGATGGTAGCCGAACCCTGCGTGCCGCTTTAATAAACGAACTTGGCCTGCCCGCCCGTCTTTCTGCACCGGCTCTGCCGGCAGTGCTCACCCGCTTGCTTGGGCGTGAGGAATTCTTTGAATTGTGTAAAAAACTGTCTAAACAATACAGTGAGTAAAACCACGCCGCAGAGGAGGTGCGAGGCATGTCCGCCATGACCGGGCTTGCATTTGTATATGTGGCGCTACCTGCGGCCCTTGCGCTTTATTTATTGTCCCCTGCCAAGGCGAGGCCGGGAATGCTGCTCGCTTTTTCGTTGCTTTACTATTTTTTGGTCAGCCCGGTGATGGTGCCATATATGCTGGGCGTTGCCGCCGCCGACCTTGCCGCCATTGCACTGATGTCCCGCTACGACCACAACCGGGAAGTTCGCAAAGCTTGCCTTATCTTTTCGGTTATAAAAAATATTGGAGCGATCTTGGTTTTTCAGGGTGCGATGCAGGGATGGCAGGCAGGGCCGGAGACTGCCCTGGGTCTATATGTGGTCACCCTTTCGGGGCTGGGCTGTGTGATTGAAGTCTACCGCCGGCAGATACCGGAAAAAGTAAGGCCGATCCGCTTTGCCCTCTACTGCTTTTTCTTTCCCCGCTTAGCGGCAGGGCCGCTTCTTCCCTACCGGGAGTTTGCCCCACAGCTCGAGCTGACCGGCGCCACCCCCGCTCAGATGGGGCAGGGGTTTTGTGTGTTTTTGCAAGGGGCGGTAAAGTTCCGGCTTTTGGGGGAAGGGCTGTATATATTCTATGAGACCCTGCGCATTATACCCGGGGAAGAGGTCTCGGTTCTGGGCGTCTGGTTGGGTATTATTGCCTTGGGCCTGAGCGTTTATCTGCGCTTTTCCGGCTGCGCGGATATGGCCCGGGGAGTAGGCAGTATGCTGGGCATTGCTTTGTCCAAAAACTTCAACTACCCCTTTGAGGCCAGAAGCGTTGGGGATTTCCTTGCCCGCTTTAACTTCTCCCTGACCCACTACCTGCGCGAAGCTCTAGGCCCCCGCTACTGCGATGGGCTGACCGGTCTGCTGGTGCTGGGGGTTGTCAGTGGGCTGTGGTTTGGGCTTTCGGTCGGTCGGCTTGCCTGGGGGGTCTACTTGGCTATATTCTTGCTGCTCGAGCGCAGGCTTTACCCCGGGTTTGTGGGGAAGGCGCCTGTCCTGCTGGGTAGAGTGTATACCTTACCGGTTATTTTGCTCAGTTTTGCCTTGTTTGGCGCGGACAGCCTGGGCGAGATAGCGCAGACAATTACGAGCATGTTCGGATTCGCGGACCTGCCCTTTTGGAGTGATAGGCTGGGGTACTTGCTGGACTCTAACCGACTGCTGCTTATTGCTGGAGCCTTGCTGGCAACCAGCGCACTAACCCGCATAGGCGGATATTTCAAGGCGCGCATTACCGCAGGCATTACAGCCGCCCTGACAGTGCTAGTAAGCCTTATACTGCTGGCCCTGCTGAGTGCTTTTTTGCTGTAAGAGTATTCTTCTTCTAAGTGAAACATGTATAACTGCAAGCGAGGTGTACTATGAAGCGGTCTGTTGCAACAGTAGTGGCTTTGGCTCTCCTAGCGATTCCTGTTTTGGCGCTGGGACGAGGTGAGAGCGCGCTATATTTGCCTGGGCAGACAGTTCTTGGGGGAGGGCTGCCCCAAGCGGCTGAAAACCAGATTGCCGCGAACTTTCCGGGCAGGGATACTTTGACTGGATGGTCACTGGCCATACGGGTAGCTGGCGGGCAGCGGGAATACAACCAGATATTCATCTCGGGAGATGAGCTTATCCCGGTGCTAGACCCGCCCATTGACGACCAAGTCAGCGAGAACACCCAGGCCATATTGGGGTTTGCCGAAGCTATATTGGAGTTCTCTGGGCAGCCTTCGCCTCCACATGTTTACACTATGATAATCCCCACTGTAAGCGCTATAAGGCAACAAAGCCCCCCTTCGTTCTTTTTGGGGCAAAGTGATCAGCCGCAGTTTATCGAACAGGTTTACTCCGAGATGCTGGGCAATGCAAATATAACGACAATCGATGCCTATCGTGCCCTGTTCGAAGCCAGAGATCAGTATATTTTCTACCGAACCCACAACAACCTTACCAGCTTGGGTGGGTTCCACGTTTACTACGCCTTGGGTTTGGGAGGCCGATTGATAGAAGGTAGCTCACGGCCATCCCTTCAGCACTACAACATTGAGCACGTAATGTACAACTTTTTTGGAGATTTGTACCAGCGCTCTCCTTTCCAGAACGCGCGGGGGGATATACTTTCAATTTTCCGCTACCGCCAGGTGACGCCCAGCCGGGAATATATTGTGACCATACACGAGGGCGGGCAGTCCAGAACTTACCACACTCTCTTCCCGCTGCACAACCTAGACCTTGAGGGCCGGGAGATGGATATCTTCCTCGGCGGACTGCATGCCAAAACCTTCATAACTACGTCCTCGCCCTTTAACAGGAATTTACTGGTGGTCGGCGACCACACTTCCCTTGCGTTTGTCCCCTTCCTTGCGAACCACTACCGCACGATAACCCTGCTGGACCTTTCTCAAATGGGCGAGGAGGAGTTCTACGCTGTTTCGCAGGCCATAGGGCAAGACTTCTACGACCAGATGCTGATAGCCTACAGCATCGAAACCTATATGCACTACCCATATCCCGCACGGGTGCTCGAGCTTTTGCCCCAGCCCGGAGAATATTGGGAGTATTAGCCCCGTATTCTCCCAAACTCTACACCCTTGCAAAATGGTAAGATGTGTTGTATACTATAACTTCGGGCATAATCCCAGCCCCCGTTCTGGGCGGCGAAAGTGAAGTGATGGCGACTGTTCGCGCTGAAGCAGGTGAGCAAAACTTACGGCAAAAGGCAGGTGCTCGGTCACGTCAGTTTTGCGGTAGAGTCAGGTACGGTTGCGGCTATCATCGGTAAAAACGGCTGCGGCAAGTCCACTCTGCTAGCTGTGTGTGCCGGCGTTTTGCGCCCAGACAGTGGGCAGGTGCTACTGAGAGGCAAAGACACAGCCACACAACCTAACCTGCGGCGCTGCATTGGCTATCTCGCCCAGGGGGACAGCTTGTTCGAGGAGCTGAGTGTGGGGGATAACCTGCGCTTTTGGGGCAGTGCGGCGGGCCTGTGCGCCTCGGGCGTGACCGGCAGCCCATTTGTCGAGCTGCTCGGTCTGGGTGATTTTTGGCAAAAGCGTGTCTCCCGCCTTAGCGGCGGTATGCGCAGGCGTACAGCCATTTGTGCGGCGTTGCTGGGTGACCCTGAGTATATTCTGCTCGACGAGCCGTTCTCGGGGCTGGATATGATCTACCGGCAGGAGCTGAGCGCCTTTTTGAACAAAATGCGCGAGATGGGCAAGACTATCATCTACACCACGCACAGCCCGGAAGAACTCGCAGCTCTGGGCGATACCGCACTGCTTTTGCAGGACGGGCAAATTCTGCGAGAAGAGAACATCCGCGCCCACCTGAGTGGAGGCGCGGACTTACAAGCGCTGTTCTTATCTTACTTAAAGGGAGAAGATATTTAATGACAAGTCAAACCACAACCAGAACCAGGCGGCTGCTTGCCGTACTGGTAAGCGTCTCGCTTATTGCTATCATGTTTGTAGGGTGCGCACCCGCAGAAGGCACAAGAGAGATAGACACAGGTTTGCGCACAGAGAACCCCGAGCTCTTCTTGGAGAGCGCTCTAGAGCTTTCGGGTTTGGACGCCGGCGCGTTTACGGACTTCTACCCCGATTTTTCCGCATTTGACCTTTCGCGCTTTGAGGGAGGTCCCACTGAACACAACTTCTCGTTTAGGATCAATCAATCCGACCAGCCCCAGCTTGTTGGCACCGAATTCGACATTGGCTTGTTGATGGACGCAGCAGCCAACAACTACCTGCTCAACCTTGACGTCAGCGCTGGCCCTATATCTGTTAGCGGCAACCGCATCTTCATTTCGCCGGATTTGATTGCCCTTAGCGTCCCCGACCTTCTCACTCGCTACCAGTATGTCTCGGTAAATCCCAACACCTTCGCGGCTGACTGGAACGCTTCGGACTTTGCCGCTATGCTTGGCGAAGTCGACACCGGCGATATCGAAATGGCACTGGCTATGATTACGGAAATGAGCAACATGCTTGACTTTTCGTCCATGGCCGGGTTTATGGAAGGCTATATTAAGCAGCTTGAGCGTATGAACGAAGACCTTATGGCGGCCAGCGAGTTTGTAGATAGCGGCGACACCACAATCACAGTGGGTGGCAACACTTACAACGTGGCAAGGCTTGGCTACTACACCCCGGCCCAAGTGATGGAAGAGTTCATGGGCGAAGCTATGGATTTGGTCTTTGATATAGTTCTCGACCTCATGGATGGCCTTATGGGAGTTGCTGCAATGGCTGACCCAACCCTGGATGCAGGTATGCTAAGGCAGGAAATGCAGTCAGCCATAAACCAAATGAGCTTTACCTTCCCCGAGGGAATAACCACTTACTACTACGTCGACATGGACACCGGCCTTGTGCGCAGAAGCACTATTGAAGACATGACAATGGTTATGGACGCTGGCTTCGGTCATACTGAGCAGTCGACCTCAAGCATAGTGACCTATTACTTGGGTGAAGTAAACGTAGCCGACATCACCCATACCTTTATGACCATGGAAGACGGCTTTGGCAATATAATCGAGAGCGAAATGCGCATGTATATCCCCGAGGGTGGGCCGTACACCTTCTTCATGCACATGGATATGGGTCGCGATGGTACCGTGACCTTTGAGATGGGCTACGACCCCACAGCAACCGGAAACAACATTTGGATGGAAATGGAAATCGAAGACAACTTTATGCAGGTCGCGCTTGATATAAGAGGCGAGCTGGTCGACGATGCGGGCGAGTTCGCGCTGAGAAACGGCCAGATGACAGCGATCGAAGGTGGAAGTACAGTGCTTGCGGTCAGCTTTGACTATGCCCTGAGAAACGTTGCTTCTGGAGATGTAAGCATCGACCAGGGCGCGGCTACCGACTTGTTCGAGGTTGACCTTGCAGCGCTTGAGCAAGACCTTGCGATGATTATGATGATGATGTCCATGATATAGCCTGGCCCGATATGGTGCCAAGACACTGAACAGGCTCTAAGGAGCAATTGTATTAAATGGGTATTCTTAACCTAAGCTTTGCCCTTACCCGCGCCTGTTTTGGGCGTATATCCGTATTTGTCTGCTCGGCCGCCCTGCTGTGTCTTACTGCGGGGCTGCTGGGCAGCTTTCTTTTGGGCGGGGATGCCACCCCCCCAATAACCATTGCAATTGTGGACGAAGACAACTCGCTGGAATCCCGCCTGCTGCTTAACTACCTTGAGGGTGCACACGAAGGCCGCGAGCTGATAGTCTTCGCCATAACCGACGCTGCTGGCGCCGAGGAAATGCTGGACACCGGTCAGGTGAGCGCGTCCATACTCATTCCCGCTGGTTTTATGGCCGGGGTGCTGGACGGCACCAACCCGCCGTTTATCGTCACTTTAGACCCGAGCACGCCCATGCGATCTCAGGTTGTCCGGCTGTTCGCAGACGTTTACGCCGACATGCTGCGTACCGGGCAGCAGGGGGTATACATCGCCCTGGACGCTGCGCGGCAGCAGGGCACCGCCGAGCAGTGGCAAGAAATGTTCCGGGTTGCAAACATGCGCTTTTTGATGGCCATGCTAAACCGCGAGCATGTGCTCGAAGAGACCAAGCTCAGCCCTACCGGACAGGTGGGCGTGGCTCTGCATTACGGGGCGGCGGCATTTGTGTTTTTGTTGCTGCTCGGGGTTTGCCTTTTCCTGGACGTCTGGGCGCGGGCGGGTTCAAAGCAGGTATTGCAGCGCCTAAGTGCCCTGGGTAACCACTGGCTACCCACCGGGCTGCTTTACACCCTGGGCGCCGCAGTTCCCATTGGGGCGGCCTGTTTGCTGCTTACGCTGCTTACGCTTACAGCGAATGGCATCTTCGGGTTGGGGCTTGTGGGCTGGCCGGTGTTGCCCCTTGCCCTGATCGTGCTGATACTCTGTGGTGCCGCTTTTTTAGCGGCTCTATCTCTGATGTTTGGGCATCTGACCCAGCAGGGCGCGGGCGGGAACACATTTGTATTTTTGTACGGGCTGGTCGGCCTCTTTCTCTCGGGAGGGATACTCCCGCCCACTTACCTGGCGCCTACCCTGGTCGGCCTTGGTCGGCTGACCCCGCACTACTGGCTGACCAGGCTGCTCTCTTACTCCCTTGTGGGAGAAGTTAACCTAAGCGCTCTGGCCGGCTCGCTTGCCTTTGTAGCGGTTTTCGCGGCGATTGCCCTTGCGGGGGCAGCCCGTTATTCCAAAGCGGGGGTGAGTGTATGAGGTTTTTCTGGGACAGCGCTATTCTCACCTGCAAGCGGTTGCTTAAGCGGCCGGGTACGCTGCTGATAACCCTGCTCCTTCCCCTTGCCTGCGGGGTGGCCGGGCTCTACCTGGCTGGCGAGGGTGAAGTGCTGGGAGTGCGGGTCGGCGTGGGAGTGCAGCCTGGGGATAACTTCGGAGAACGGCTTTACGCGGGGCTTGCAAGATTCGAGGGTCCGATTATTTTTGAGCGCCACGACCTTACGCGGCGTGACTACCTCGAACAGGAGGTGGCTGCCGGCAGAATGGAAGCCGCTTATTTAATTTCCCCGCAGCTGGGGGAGAGCCTGGCAGCCGGGAGGGTGGTGGGTGATATAGAGGTACTCACCTCACCGCGGTCGGTGATGGACGCACTGGCCGGGGAAATCGTGCTCGCCTCGATGCTGCGGGAGGTCTCGCCCCAGACAAACCGAGAGCTGCTAACCACGGTCTTGGGTCTGCCACCCGAGCAGGCCGAAGAGATTGCCGCGCAGTTGTACACCTACTACGCCGGGCGGGAAGATATATTTTTAGAGCCAGTGTTCGCCTATCACGCAGCCGGGACGCAGACATCCACCTACCCGCTTCCGGTGGAAGCAAGAGCGCTCCACGGGACGATAGCGCTGTTCTTGCTGGCGGGGGTTATCTGGTCGCTGCCCTCACTTGCGCGGGAGACCCCCGGCATTCTGCGAAATCTTCCACCTGCAGTCAGCCGGGTCTTTATGCTGGGTATCGCATTTGCCCTTACGCTTACCGGCCTGTTGCAAGGGATGCTTGGGCTTGCCGCCATAGCGCTCACTCACCCGGCGGCGATAAGCTCGCTGCCGACCTCGGCAATGCTGCTGGCCGGTTATCTGCTCTGCCTGGGTCTTGGGGGGAGCGCGGTGGTGTTGCTTACCCAGCGCCCTGGCGCTATCTACCCCGCTGGGATATTTATTCTTATATTCACGGCGGCTCTGGGCGGTCCACTGGTCGACCTCGCAGAAATAAGCCCCCGCCTAGCGGCGATATCAGTTGCATTCCCTAGCTGGCACTATATTGACGGTGCACTGGGTGGCAGTTTGCAGCCGTTGCCAGTGCTGCTGGCTTTTTCCCTTGCGCTGGGCGGGTTGACAATGGCGCTGGGCAAAAAGCGTTGACTTTGTGGATCGGAGGTCTTAAAGTCAAGGTCTTTTAAGGTCAAGGCCAAGTCTTAATTCGCCTTCGGGCGAGGAATAATGAACCCGCTCATGCCGCGGGGGCACTTGCTTTTCTTGCTCCGCCAAGAAAAGTAAGCAAAAGAAGGCGGCTGGGGGGGAGGACCGACGCTGCTTCGCTCACAAAGTGCGTTCGCTTCGCGCTAACTCCCCCCAGACCCCCCACTGGTAGGTCAAGGTCATGTTTGTGGGGGGCGGTAGCTGGGCTTAATATCGATGAGTTTTGCATTAACCATAGTCACCATCAAATACCTCACCGCGAAGACTCGTTACTTTATTACACCCGTGCTGGCATAGCCGCAGGGTAGGTTTAGTTTAGCGCAGCCAACAACAGTGGATTCTCATCTCAGCTGCGCATTTGCGGTCATCTGCTAACAGCTAAGGCAGACGAAGCTCTGCCGACAGCCCCTAACCATGCCCTTGACCTTTGCACCAACGTAACCAATACGGAACCGCAGCTTTCCGCCTTAACAAAACGGTGCCTCTACCCACTAAAACCTTCCGTTCTTGTAGATGAATCCAACTACCACACAACCTACCAATCCCCACCAACCCGCCCTTGACCCACCAGTGGGGGGTCTGGGGGGAGTTGTATGCGAAGCGAACGCCCCTCAGTGAGTGAAGCAATACCGGTCCTCCCCCCAGC
>Ga0131853_10019874_pt1 | contig 12220 bp, 10 predicted proteins | sample TergutLab28metaG_FD_92764 | JGI IMG/M metagenome (GOLD analysis project Ga0131853, IMG submission 92764) | Labiotermes labralis P1 segment gut microbial communities from Petit-Saut dam, French Guiana - Lab288 P1 (version 2) (version 2) | ecosystem: Host-associated > Arthropoda: Insects >...
AGATCAATGGGTGGCTAGATAAAATTGGCATTGAGCCACAGTTTATTGATGGGCTTCGTTATACAGATGATGAAACGATGGAAATTGTGCAGATGACTTTGGCGGGTAAAGTTGGAAAAGAACTAGCAGCGTATGTTCATGAATTGGGCGGCAAAGCAGTTTCCTTGTGTGGTTTAGATGGTGGGATGATGCGTGCTAAATCTATCGATGAAAAGTATGGAAAAGTGGGCGAATTGGTAGCAGTCGATACTGAGTTAATCACCTCGACCCTTGATGCGGGTTATATTCCAATTATTTCAACGGTGGCATCTGGTGTTGCAGGAACTCATGAAGTGTACAACATTAATGCGGACACAGCTGCTGGTGCGCTTGCAGTTGCGCTTAAAGCGAAGCGGCTGATGTTGCTAACAGATGTCGCGGGAATTTTAAAAGATAAAAGTGATGATTCAACGCTCATTAGCGAGATGTCTGTCTCAGAAATTCCATCTTTGATCCAAACAGGTATTATTGCTGGCGGGATGATCCCAAAGTTGGAGTGTTGCGAAGAAGCGATTCGCCGCGGTGTCCAGGCAGCACATATCTTAGATGGTCGCATGCCCCATTCGATCTTGATGGAAATGCTGACAGATGGTGGTATTGGAACGATGATTACGAGTTAAGGTATTTACTTAAGAGGAGGATAACAAGATGTTACTTAATATTTATAACAGATTTCCGGTCACATTTGTTAAAGGAAAAGGCAACAAATTATATGATAATGAGGGTAAAGAATATTTAGATTTTGCATCAGGAATTGGTGTTACTGCTATCGGGCATGCGCATCCTGAGTGGACGAGTGCTGTAACTGAGCAGGCAAATGAGTTAGCACATGTTTCAAATTTGTATCATACGGAACCAGCTGTAAAATTAGCAGCAAAGTTGGTTGAAATATCTGGGTTAGCTGGGGTGTTTTTCGCGAATTCTGGCGCAGAGTCTAATGAGGGTATGATCAAGATGGCACGTAAATATTCGCAAGATAAATATGGAGCTGGTCGACATACGATTGTAACGCTTGAACAAAGTTTTCATGGGCGAACGATTACGACCCTTGCTGCGACTGGTCAGGATAAGATGCATCAATATTTTGATCCGTTCACAGATGGTTTTGTCCATGTGCCAGCGAATGATGTGGATGCGATTAAGTCGTTAAATGAAAATATTTGTGCCATTTTGCTTGAGCCGATTCAAGGTGAGGGTGGTGTGTTGCCACTAGATAAGGAATATGTTCAAGCGGTTGCGAAATTGTGTGCAGAAAATGACTGGTTATTGCTGTTTGATGAGGTGCAAACGGGCATTGGGCGTACGGGGAGCTGGTTTGGTTTCCAAAATTTTGAGGTGAAGCCTGATGCGATTAGTTTTGCGAAAGGAATTGGTGGCGGTTTGCCATTAGGTGGGTTTATCGTTAGTGAGAAGTGTAAAGATGTGCTTGGGTTAGGTGATCATGGTACGACTTTTGGTGGCAATCCGATTGCTTGTGCAGGTGCGTTAGCGACGCTTAGTGTCGTGGAGAAGTTGCTGCCAGAGGTTAATCAAAAAGGTCAACTGATTGTTGATGAGCTTGCTAAGATCGAGGGGCTGTCAAATGTACGTTATGCCGGTTTGATGATTGGGGCTACTGTTGATGAGACGCTTGGCTCAGTGCGTGATGTCGTGCAAGCATTGCTAGATGATGGCTTGGTTGTGCTTAGTGCAGGAACGGATGTGTTGCGACTTTTGCCACCACTTACGGTGAGTGTTGAAGAAATCGAAGTTGGGCTTGCAAGGATCAAGGAGGTTTGCAAAGGGAGGCTGACATGATAAATTTACAGTTATATTCAGATGAATTGTTTTCGATTCAGATCGATATGTATGTTTTTGGAAAGTCATTGTATACAGATGAGACGCCACAAAAAATTGTTCAATATTCAACGATTGATAAGGATCAATTTGCAGTCGCGATCAGTGATGATGAGGGGAAGTTAATCGGATTTTTCTGTCTCCATTTAGGTGCTGGACCTGAATCTTATGGTTACAAAGGACGTTCGTATGCTTTGATTAGGGGAATGTCGATCGATGAACGTTATCGAGGCAAAGGTTATTGTGCAAAATGTTTTGATAAGATATTCGAATTTATTAATGAAGAGATTAGCGAAGAGATCACAAGTCTTGTTCTGGGTGTGAATGAGAAAAATGCTTGTGCACAGAAAGCTTATGAGAAAGCTGATTTTAAGAAGATTGGTCGGCTTGTTGAAGGAAAGTTTGGCAAGTTAATTGTGATGGAGAAGCAAAAGAGATCGGTGTCTTGATTAAAAGTTGGAGGTAGTAGATGTTTGAATTAGCTAAGGAAAAGTATGGAATATTATTAGAACCGCTACTGAGGTTGCCGATTAATACGCTAGTAGCTCAGTCGGTGTTATGCGATCATGTTGATGGTCATGTCTTTGCTGATTCGCATGAATTGCCACAAACTTTTTATATTGTTCATCCGTATGGGATGAGTTATTTATGCGGGAATAGCGATAATGAAGCTTTTAATAGTTGGCTATATGACTATTTTGCTGGTAAGTCATTTGAGCGAAAAAAAGATGAGTGGTTGCAAGCTTATCCACGAGATTGGGATGTTTTGTTGAATGAATTGGTTGGCAAGAAGCTTGCGATTGTCCATCAGCGTGTGAACCTCAAATTTAATGCCGATAAGTTTTATGAAGTTTATCACCAAACAGATAAGTCGCAATATGAAGTTATTTCGACACCAGCAGAGCTGCTGTTTAACATGAATGGAACTGTTGTTGGCAAAGATTTTTGGAGAACTCCCGAGCAATTTGCCGCGATGGGAAAAGCTTTTACAGTTTTAGTTGATGGAAAGCCAGCATCGACTGCATTTGCTGGGTCTAGGCATGGTAATAACTTGGAAATAGGTATTGAAACGTTGAAAGAATATCAGGGGCGAGGGCTTGCTTATTTGGCATGTGCAAAGCTGATTGAATATTGTTTGAATCATCAGCTAGAGCCAGTTTGGTCTTGTCGCTATGAGAATACTGCGTCACTAAATTTGAGTGCAAAGTTGGGGTTTACTGAGGTTTTAAGGGTGCCATATTATCATATTCCGAGCTGATTTGTCCAGAAAACAAAAAAAATTATATAAAAAGAAGGTGTAGCAACATGAAACATTTGTTGTCAATGGAACAACTTACAAAAGAAGATATTACGAAAATTTTGAATCTCGCAGATCAGATGAAGTATGAACAAAAAAATGGGATTGCGCATGAAGTTCTTAAAGGAAAGCAACTCGCGATGATTTTTGCCAAGTCATCAACGCGTACGAGGGTTTCGTTCGAAGTTGGAATGAGTCAGTTGGGTGGGAGTGCTTTATTCTTATCGCAAAATGATATCCAGCTAGGTCGTGGTGAAAGTATTGAAGACACTGCGAAAGTTCTTTCTCGCTATGTTGATGGGATTATGATTCGTACTTTTGCTCAAAGTGATGTTGAGGAGCTAGCACATCATGCAGATATTCCGATTATTAATGGGCTTACCGATTCGAGCCATCCTTGTCAAATTTTGGCTGATTTGATGACGATGCGCGAATATCTCACAGTTCTTGAAGGGAAAACTGTCGCATGGGTTGGAGATGGGAACAATGTTTGTAATTCATTAATGGTTGGAGCGACAACAATGGAAATGAAGATGAATGTTGCAACGCCAGTAGGTTATGAACCAGATGCTGCTCTTTTAGCAAGATTGGGTGATAAAGTGATGTTGACTAATGATCCGAAAGCGGCTGTGACTGGCGCAGATGTCATTGTAACAGATGTCTGGACAAGTATGGGTCAAGAGGATGAAACAGCGCAGCGCTTAGAAATTTTTGCGCCTTATCAAGTGAATCGTGAGTTAATGAGTTTAGCGAATGATGGGGCGATTGTGCAACACTGTTTGCCAGCGCACAAAGGCGAGGAAATTACAGAAGAGGTGTTTAATATTCACGCAAATGCGATTTATGATGAAGCAGAGAATAGGTTACATGCACAAAAAGCAGTGATGGCGATTTTGATGGGTAGCTAAGATGAAGATAACTTTGATCAGACATGCGAAGGTAGATTATCAATTCAAGTTATGGTATCGAGCGCTTGAGTTTGATGAAGCTGTTAAGGGTTATGATGAAAGTCCAATACATATGGATTTGACAAAGGAATTCGGCGACTTAGAAGGCTCTCTTTATGTGAGTGGTTTACAGAGAACGCATGAGACAGCTAAACTGGTGTTTCCTCAAATGCAGTATACTGAGGATCGTCTTTTTGATGAAATTCCAGCTAGAGCATTTACCAAAATATCAGTGCGGCTACCGGGTTTAGTGTGGCTCTTAATGGCTCGAATTCAATGGTATTTGGAGAGTGAAAAGCAGCTTGAAACACGGAAAGAATCTAAAGCGCGTGCGATGTGTGCAGTTGATGTTTTAGAGGCTTGTGAGGAGCAGCAAGTCACACTCATTTGTCATGGTTTATTTATGCGGGTTCTCGTGCGTGAATTGCAGCGTAGAGGCTATCAATTGAAAAGTAAGGCGACATATGGAAATTTAGATGAGATATGTTTAGGTAAAGATTAAAGGAGGAGCGGTGTATGGATGAAATTAAAAGCCTAAGTTAATTAACTTAGGCGTGGTAATTAGATCAGTTGATACCAATCTTCTGGAAAACCCATGGATTGTAAAATATGATCAAAAGTGGTGGAATGAAAGTGAGATTCATAGTGAAAGAAGAGGCTAAACAAGAGGTTTTTTAAAGATTGGTAATCATTTCTTGGAACAACTAGCTTTAGCAGTGCTACAACCGTGAACAAGTTTCCTTTGCTGACTAAATCAGGTTCTAAGTTTAATATTTTGGTTATTTTGGCTGTTTTAGGTACTAATGCCAGTTTGTAATTGTATAGTCGTTCTTCATGTGCACATACATTTCTAAAAAAGTTTGTTGCATGCAAAATAGAGTCTAGCATGTCACTACTAATAAAAATTTTTTGTTGATAGCTATTTTCATATTCATGAGAAAAGTCTTGTGCGACTTTATTTTTTAAACTAGATTGTGCATGAGTAAACATTAATTTGATTTGACCAAAAGTCATAAAATTGACGAAAATCCACAGCGGAGCATGACTATTACTAGTCAAATAATGTTTGAGATTGCTATTTCTTTTTTCGTACTTGTGTTTATGAGTTATTTTTGAAAAATTTGCTAATAGCTTAGGAAGTAAGTGAGCAGACGCGTGTTGAAGATTGTAATTTTTGAGCATTAAATAGGCGTCTACTTCTGAATTAGCCTCACAAAAACGATAAGAAAATCTTGATTTGATATTTGTCTCAAATAGCAAAAAATATCCTATAAGGGTATTTCTTAGGTGTCGATCAAATGAAAAAAGACTATGCAATTCACTAAAAGTTGCATCTTTTTTGAAACACTCTGGTGAATGACTATCTAGAAAAAGCTGCTTGTACCCGTTGATTAGGTTGTAGTAGTTTTCACGATTTAAAATTTTTAAAGCTTCATTCACATTGGGGATACACAATCCCTTAGCCTTTAGTATTTCGATTTGTTCTAGATGGGTTTTAAAGGTTTTTTCCATATAGAAACCTCCTAGAAAATAAAAAAATAGCTCAGTCCTCGTAAGGTTGCTGAGCCTGTCCACACTTGAATTGTACAAGAAAATATTAAACTTGTCAAGAAAAAATCAAATTTCTTTTTAAAAAGGATGGTTCAGAGCCCGTAGGTTGTCTGAACCTGTCCAATAATAGTATATGTCATAAATTCAAAAACATGCAAGAGGAGTTAACAGACAATGAAAAATAAGACTAATATCAAAAAAATTGTACTAGCCTATTCAGGAGGGCTTGATACATCTATTATCACAACATGGTTAAAGGAAAATTATGGTGAGCATACTGAGGTAATCGCTGTATCGGGTCATTTAGGGCAGGATGCGGAGCTTGAAGGAATTGAAGAGCGCGCTAAGATTGCAGGTGTTTCTAAGCTGTATGTTGAGAATTTGCAGGAAGAGCTTGTTAATGATTTTATTTTCCCAATGCTCAAAGCGGGGGCTAAGTATGAGGGTTATCTGCTTGGTACGGCCATCGCGCGCCCATCGGTTGCAAAGAGGTTGGTTGAAATTGCGCTTTTGGAGGGAGCTGATGCGATTTGTCATGGATGTACGGGGAAAGGGAATGATCAAGTACGTTTTGAGTTGACGATTCAGGCATTAGCGCCAGGGATGAAGATTATTGCGCCGTGGCGTGAATGGGATATTGCGAGTCGTGATGATGCGATTGATTACGCAGAGCATCATGATATTAAATTAAAGATTACGCGTGAGACGAATTATTCGAAAGATATGAATTTATGGCATTTGTCGCATGAGGGGATGGATTTAGAGGATCCTGCTAATGAGCCACAGTATAACAAAGAAGGGTTTTTGGAAATGGGGGTTAGTCCAGAGCAAGCGCCTGATGTGCCTGAGTATGTGACGGTTGCGTTTGAAGCGGGAGTTCCTGTTGCGTTAAATGGTGAGCCTTTAGATGGTGTGACGCTGATTAAGAAGTTGAATGGGATTGCTGGGAAGCACGGGGTTGGGATTTTTGATGTGGTTGAGAATCGCCTTGTTGGGATGAAGTCGCGTGGTGTGTATGAGACGCCTGGTGGAACGGTGTTGTATCATGCACATGAGGTGTTGGAGTCGATTTGTTTGGATAAAGAGACGATGCATGAAAAGGCGCATTTAGCGATGAAATATGCAGAGTTGATCTATAATGGGAAGTGGTATACGCCTTTACGCGAAGCCATTGATGCCTTTGTTAACAAGACGCAAGAGACAGTTAGCGGCGAAGTTAAGTTGAAGCTGTATAAAGGGAATATCATTAATGCTGGTGTGAGTTCGCCAAATTCGCTGTATAGTGAGGAATTTGCAAGCTTTAACGAAGATGATGTTTATGATCAGAGTGATGCGAAAGGATTTATTAATTTGTATGGTTTACCGATCAAGATGAAGGCGTTGGCTGAGCAGAAGAAGCGTGACGATAGATAAATTTTCGATTTAAAAAAAGCGTGCTGGTTTGAATTGAAAACTAGCACCAATGGTGCGAGAAATTAGAGAATCTTGACGGAGGCGTCAGTTATATGAATGAAATAGCCCACTATGGGAATCTAATCTCTGAGATAAAAGATTTGATTTATAAACGGCAATATGAGGCGATGAAGTCAGTAAATAAAGAATTGATCGTACTTTATTGGGAAATCGGAAAAGAAATAAACAAGCAACAAAGTATGGAAGGGTGGGGGAAGTCTGTTGTTGAAATTCTAGCAAAAGAACTACAAAAAGAGTTTCCTAATGTAAAAGGATTCTCTACAAGAAATCTTTGGAATATGCGGAATTTTCACCTTGCATATTGTGAAAATGAAAAACTGCAGCCATTGGCTGCAGAAATTAGCTGGACCAAGAATATCATCATTATGGAGCGGTGCAAAGATGATTTAGAGCGTGAATTTTATCTGCAAGTTGTTAAGAAATTTGGTTGGACAAAAAATGTTTTAATCAACAATTTTGAAAATAAAGCATATGAAAAATATTTACTGAATCAAACAAATTTTGACGAAGCTGTGCCAGAAAAATATCGTCACCAAGCTAAATTTGCAGTCAAAGATGATTATAATTTTGATTTCCTTGAAATGGGATTTCAACATAGTGAAGCCGAACTCGAACTAGCTTTGATTAAAAATATTAGATTATTCTTGAGCGAAATGGGAGCTGATTATGCTTTTATTGGAAATCAATATCGTTTAGAGGTTGGAGATGCTGATTTCTATATTGATTTACTGCTTTTCCATCGAAGATTAAAATGTTTAATCGCAATTGATTTGAAAATTGGAGAATTCAAGCCTGAATATGCAGGGAAAATGCAATTTTATCTGACTGCCCTTGATGAGACTAAAAAGTTAGTGGGTGAGAATCCCTCAATTGGCATTATTATTTGTAAAAATAAAAATCGAACAATTGTTGAGTATGCATTAAAAGGTGCGGAAAAACCGATTGGTGTTGCGACTTACGGTTTATACAATGAATTGCCTTTGGAAATGAAAGAGTTGTTGCCTGAACCAGATGAAATTGCAAAGAGATTGGAATTGCTAAATGACGATAAAATGATTGTTGATATAAACCAAGCTGAGGAATGTGATGATGATTCAAAGTCTAAATTTGGGATCATAAAAGAAGTTCACGAGGAGTATAAAGTAAATCTACCGATTAATTGGTGGAAATAATTGCTATTGTCAATATTGTTACGTGAGTTGAGACTCTAGGTGATAATTATATTTAGAATTGGAGATGACAACGATGTTATGGAAAGGAAGATTTGATAAAGAGGTAGATGCAACCGTTAATGATTTTAATACATCACTTCCGTTTGATAAAAGGATGTATAAAGAGGACATTATTGGCAGTATTGCTCACGTTGACATGCTAGGTACTCAAGGGATTATTCCTGAGGCTGAGTCGAAATTGATTGCAGCAGAACTCATGCAAATTTTAGCAGATATTGATGCTGAGAAACTAGTCATTGCTGGAAATGAAGAAGATATTCATAGCTTCATTGAGGCCGAACTAACAACACGGCTTGGCGATTTAGGAAAGAAGCTCCATACAGGGCGTTCACGAAATGACCAAGTCGCAACAGACTTACGCATGTACTTGCGAACAGAAATCGCGCTCATCACCAGTCAACTAAACGACTTACTTGAAGCACTCTGTCAGCTCTCAGAGGCTAACACGGAAACGATCATGCCAGGCTATACACACTTACAACGCGCACAACCCATTACTTTTGGTCATCATTTGATGGCATACGCAAGCATGTTTGTTCGCGACTTATCTCGCTTGCATGATTGCATCCATCGCATGAATGAATCTCCGCTCGGAAGTGGCGCTCTAGCTGGCACCACCTATCCGATTGATCGCTTCCAAACAGCCAAACAGCTTGGATTCGAGCGCCCGATGATGAACTCCCTTGATGGCGTCTCAGATCGCGATTACTGTATAGAATTAGCGAATTGCTGCTCGCTAATCATGATGCATTTGTCGCGCTTTTCAGAGGAAATCATCCTTTGGTGTTCAAGTGAATTCAAATTTATTACGTTAGATGATGCTTTCGCGACAGGGTCATCGATGATGCCTCAGAAGAAAAATCCCGATGTAGCGGAATTAGTTCGTGGCAAAAGTGGTCGCGTTTTTGGTGCGCAATTCGCCTTATTAACAGTTTTGAAAGGTTTACCGCTTGCTTATAACAAGGACATGCAGGAGGACAAAGAAGCAATTTTTGATATTGTTGACACAGTGAAAATTTGTTTGCAAACTTTTACGCCAATGCTTGCTAGTATTGGGGTGCAAAAGGAAAATATGAGGAAGGCTGCTGCAACAGGGTTTATTAATGCAACGGATGCGGCTGATTATTTGACAAAAAAAGGGATGCCGTTTCGTGAAGCTTACCAGGTGGTGGGTGAATTGGTTGGCTATTGTGTAAAAGAAGCGCTGACATTCGAAGAACTAGCACTAGAGAAGTATCAGGAATTTTCAGCTGTGTTCGAGGAAGATATCTATCATGCGATTTCGCTTGAAGTTTGTCTAAATGAGCGTGCAAGTTATGGTGGGCCAACGAAAGCGAGTGTTTTGACACAAATTGAGGCTTGCCGAGAGGCGATCATAGAAAAAGAGAGAAGTGATTGATTTTGCTTGAATTTGTCGGATTTAACAAAGCTTTAAAAAGACGGAGAAATCACTTTTTTCGCTAAAAGGGGTTGATTTTGTTACTAAGTCATGGTATTATAATCAAAAATACGGCACACAAGAAAAGGAGTAGTCATGATGAATCAATTTAATCAACCAACAACAAATATTATCATGGCTTCTGCAATGCGACGGGCGGCAGGTGTTTTAGTTATGCACTTTTATAACTTTGACAATGCGCCAAAAGAGTCCTAATTCTTTTAGCAAAATCAAAATTGTAATAAAGTGCAGTTGTTTTAGACAAGGTGCACTTTTTTTGTACGATGGATGATGATCGCCATCCTGTTTAAAACGACTGTTTGCTACCCTGTAAGAAGGTAATGCGCAGTCTTTTTTGATAACAAAAAAATCATATGCCGTTGAGAATCATGTATCCAAATGCATGATGGTACGGTTTTGCAAGCATTCACTAATAAGTATATAATGAGTGTAGTTAGTGTGGTTAGAGAATATATTGAAATGACAAAATAGATGGGCATGTTCGTCTTTGATGCTTTTGGCTAAGATGAGTGGGGCTCTAAAGGAGAAATATATCATGAGTACAATGAGTACAGAAACAAATACACAAATTAGTAACAAAGGGATGATCAAATTTATTGTTGGGTCATTGGTGGCATTATTCTTATTTTTAACGCCATTGCCAGTGAGTCGAATGTGTGATACCACATCGGAGTCAATGATTAGCTTTTGTGAGACGATTGGGGTTATTGATGGAGGTGTGTTAGAAGAAGGTATTTTTAATATTCCATTAGGTATTGTGATTGACTGGCTCGGTGGAACGTTAATGTTAGAGAATTTTGCAGGCTTTGATTTTATAAGCATAGGGGTTCTTATTGCATTCGTTACGACAACAATTGCAGTGGTTGGAACTATTCTAGCCTATGCAAATGTGAAATTCATTACGGAAAATGAAAAGCTAAAGAATATCTTCAAAGCCCATCCAGTCTTTGCGATCAGCCGCATGCTAGGTCTGCTCTTCCTTGCAATGGAGCTGTTTGGTTTTGGCCCTGGTTTTATTACAGATTGGGTAAGTGGTTTAATGATTAACACGCTTGTAAATGGACTTGTTTTTATTTTCCTAGTTCTTGCGCTCGCGATTCCAATTTTAACAGACTTTGGTTTAATGGAATTTATTGGTGTTCTTATCAAGAAGTTTGTTAACACCTTATTCCTACTTCCAGGGCGTGCAGCTGTCGATTTGGCTGGTTCTTGGTTCGGTTCATCATCAGTTTCGGTTATGATTACGACTGACCAACATGAGAAAGGTTTTTATACAGGTCGTGAAGCTGCTGCGATTTGTGTCAACTTTGCATTTGTTTCATTGCCATTTTCATTAGTTGTTGCTAATACATTAGGATTGGGTGGCAGTTTCCCGTTGTGGTACTTAACGATTTCACTTGTTTGTATCATTTTAGGGATTGTGATGCCAAGAATTTGGCCTTTGAATAAATTAGCTGATACTTACCTTGAAGGGGTTGGGAAGCAAATTGATGAAGAGGTTGAAGAAAGTGGTTCTCGTTTTAAAAAAGCATTAGCATTAGCAAGTACAAGAGCTGAAAAAACAACTGCAAAAGGGATTGTAAAAAGTGGATTGAAGTTTTATGTTTCGGTTTTTATGGATTTAATTCCCGTGATTACAGCATGGGGGATCATTGCATTGGCTTTAGAAGGCTACACACCAATTTTTGATTGGATTTCTGCACCGATGGGCTGGTTCTTAACCATCTTTAGAGTTCCAGAAGCAATGACTTACGCATCAACAACACTCGTTGGATTCGTCGATATGTTTATTCCAGCATTGATGCTAGGGGATGCACCATTCCAAACACGTTTCATCTTAGGTGCACTCTCGATTGTTCAGATTATCTATATGGCTGAAACAGGGATTTTAATCATCCGTTCAAAAGTTCCATTAGGAATTGGGAAGCTATTCTTAATTTTTATGATTAGAACCTTACTTGGTTTGCCACTTATTATTTTATTTACGTGGCTTCTAACAGCTTTGAATTTAATTGGAAGCTAATGATACCTACAAAGCTGGCTTTCTTGGCTAGCTTTTTAATGTCGTCAATTCCACGCTATCCTATCTTAAACGCTAATGACTTTGTCGACAATTGCAATAAATTATAAGTTTTACGTGATAGCACGAATTTGGGTTGATAAAATCATGGAATACCTTTTTGAATCAAGGTTGCACACCACCAAGTTAGAGCTCTCAATCTGAGCGCAACCCCAAGTCCCTTGGGAATGCTGCCGCTTGCTAGAATTATTTTTGAAATTCAGAACCTGCCGCAACGGTTTCTATGTAGCGAATGGCATTCAAGACTTCGCAATTTATTGCGATATAGTCTTGGAGCATGCAGCTACAGAACCTAAATTCCAAAAA
>Ga0131853_10019875_pt1 | contig 12220 bp, 10 predicted proteins | sample TergutLab28metaG_FD_92764 | JGI IMG/M metagenome (GOLD analysis project Ga0131853, IMG submission 92764) | Labiotermes labralis P1 segment gut microbial communities from Petit-Saut dam, French Guiana - Lab288 P1 (version 2) (version 2) | ecosystem: Host-associated > Arthropoda: Insects >...
ACCCCCCCCCCCCCCCCGAACAAAATTCCTGGGTCCGCCACTGCTCATGATCCTTTATTCTGTGACCCGAATATCTGAAGAAGAATACAAATCCTGAAACTGCCTACTGTACATTTTCTCCGGCGTCTTGTCACGTCGTCTCAGACCGAATTATCTTGGCACTGCACTCTCGAACAACCTCAGCCTGTCTTCATGACTGTTGATGCGTTTTGGACATAGTGCTGTCAGTGTGATGACTGGTTAGGGACCAGAAGCCCGGGCTTTGATTGTTGGAAGGAGCAAACTTTTTTTTTTTTACTAAGTGCAGACCGGTTGTGGGCCCAACGATCTCCCACCCAACCACTCATGTAATGGATACCGGGCGCTGTTTCTTCAGGGGTAAAGCTGTCAGGCCGTCAAGCAACCCAACCGTCAAGAATGTGCTGGAAGTGTATACTTCCACTCCTACATGAGGAATAATGACTTAACCATTTTTACCTTCGCGTTTGCTTATCCCAAACGCTGCGTAAACAGAATGTAGACTGTGGGGTTTGTGAGATTCTGGTAATGACCAGCGACTATTTACTTGAACAGAGTTAAAACAGGCTGGTCTTTTCCGTGGAGGCAGGTTCGGCACGCGGTGGCTCAGATAGTTGAGGCAGTGCGCTATAAGCCCGAAGATCGCGGGTTCGATTCCTTAAGGTGTCAATGGAATTTTCCGATTCAGCCAGAAATTGGCGGTAAATGCGGCCGGTGCTTAGGGCTGGTAACCTTACCGCCTACTTATGCTGATAGTCTGGATGTCTGGGAGCCTCAGCCTCCTGGAACCCTCAGGGCCTCTCAAGCGTGGACAGGGATTGATTTTACAGGGAGGCAACTGAATATTAAGTGTTTTTATAAGGGTTAAAACGAGGAACCAAACACTGTGTCAGGGGATCATGTCCCGACGTAGTTCCGTCTTGTTTTCTTGTCATACGTATCCTTTGGACATCATAATTTGTTATGAGAGATCTGCAGTAAGGAGCTGTTCATTCAACTAGCGTTCTTTGTTCTGTATTCAGTTAAATATAAACTGGGGGTCCAAATTCCGGCAGGGGGCAACAGATTTTCTAATTCAAATCGCCCATACCGGCTCGTGGGCCCATTCAGCCTGCATTTTAATGTGCACCGGCGGTAAAACGGTCGGGGCGCGATTCTGACCATCTCTTTCTAGCGCCGAGGTGAATAGTGGGGAAGCGGAGGTACCTCCGCTTCCCCACTGTACGTGTATGGCGTGTGTAGGGGCAACTTTACACTTTTGCCTTTTTTTTTTTTACCAAAAGAAAGGTTGTATATGAAAAGTATCGATTGTTTTCAGGTGCGTGTTTTATTCGTACGAACGCACGCACACGTCCACCCGCCCGCCCGCCATTGCTCTCTCGGTTGAACAGTCCCCTGGAAGCCAGTGTCCTCTGTGTGGAGCACGAAGATTCGTCACCTTGTTCACAGGACCCTGCCACTGGGCATACCTGATCTCGTTTGTCTCCAGTACACAAACTGACGTTTTGTGTCTTTAAATTTTGCCTTTGATCGTTATCATGTCATCTTCGCCTAGAGAAGTGGTGTCTTTCTTCAGGGGTTTCGACTAAAATTTCGTCATCCTCCACACCACTTGGTCCGGTAACGTCCACCTCTCTTTTATAACGTTAATAGAGCAGTCGGTATAGTGATTTAGTCTACGAGCTGACGACCGGGTTTCGATCGTCGGCCGGAGTATCCAGTCTCTTCAGAGCAAGTAGGTATATTTAGTGACTGCAGTGAGCTTAGTAACGCTGCGTTAGAGCTTAGGTATGGAATGTACACTGCCGTGGTTCTGTTCGTAGCAACACAATGGTATGAACTGTGTGATGTTTACAGAGGCTACGCAGAAGTGGAAGTGTTAAACGAAGAAGGTGATGCACTGGTCCTTGACTTACGCCATATTGTAACAGCAACCCAAGGCAGCTAGCAGTTTATGGAGGTCACTCAATCTAACACAACAGCATACATAGATTGCGACTCTGATGAGCGCCTCTTGACAAGGCCGGTCACTGCCTTGACCCACAATGCATAGCGAAGCATAAAGCTTCCCTGCTTTGACTAGCCACGGTGTGTACCGTGTATTTATATTGCGTATAGCAAACTTAATGCCCCCCCCCCCCTTCCTCCCTGCAGGAATGCGCGAGCAGTCTTGCAAGCTGTGGTTACGTAGGAACCATGGAAGTGAAGCGATTTTGCAGTGCTGTCAGATGTATGTTTCTGAAAAGACGCTGTATCATTTGCAGATGTTATTTGCGATTAAGATGGCAATTACGTGCGGGCGATTGGAGAGGAGGGCGGTGCGTCCCGTGTTAACCCTTAGGAGTACAGTAGTAACGGTATAAGCTGTGTGCTGTAACATCTAAAAATTACCCATTTTGCCTCCGCGATGAATGCATACAAGGGGAGTAGGGCTATAGCTCGACTCATTCGTAACGTTGGCTCTAGATGTTGGTCAACGTCACGCCCCGGCCGTTTTAACATCGTAAAGGAACTCCGGTACTCATTGAATGGAAGGCTGGGTGCGGCCCAGACACGGTCTGGACGTGTTGGTGAAGAAGAAGACCTCGGACCGTCCAGTCAGTAGCATAGTTACTATACCGACTGAGCTACCCCGGCTGCTGGCTTCGTCTAATGCTCAGCATAAGGAGTCAATTACTTCGTAAAAGACACTAACCGATTGTTCTTTGTATTGGATACGCGGTGCTTTCTGAGAAGTTTGAGTTGAGTTTTTAAGTAGTATTTGCTTAAAAGTGCTTAAGGGTCTGATGCAAAAGCCCGTGAAGGACTGAGGAAAACCGCGCAACTGGGGGGGCGTTAACTTTGCTGCAAGCAAACCTACCTGCTGTGGAATGCAGGCAATACATTTTTAGGTGAAATGTCACGATCATCGTAAATACTGTTATTACTATACGGAAGAATACGCGAAGTGTATAGTGGGCGCGGAGGTGAATATTAACGTTGGCAGTAGATGAAAGTGGATATCAGTCTGGACGTTTTTATGTTTTGTTTGTTGGGTTTGTGATGTTTCGTCATTCCATGAAAGAATGCACAGCGAATGAGGCGTGATTCGAGTTTATTGATTGAAAGGTGTGTGAGGAATCTTTCTCGACTGATTTTTTAGAGAGACTCGCCTAGTCGTAAGTCCAGCCGCAGAACCTCCGACGCAAGGGGGCTTGTTGGTCGGGTGTCCCCCCTCAAAAGTACTGAATACAAAAATTTGTTGCGGTCTCTTTCGGACTGGATTCCTTTCTTGTGACAGACGGCGGTATTCTGGATCCCTGTTACGAGATGTGGGAGTAACTTCGCTAATAATTATACGCCCCCCCCCCCCGTTAGCCGGGTCGAGACAGGGCGGGGGGGGGGGGGCGGTGGTGACCGGTTATTTACGTTATTTGACTCGCCTGAATTCCGATGTGTGTAGTGCGAGAAAAAGTTCTCGGCATAGTTTGAGGGACTTACGTAAGTTCACCGATGAGTGTTCCGCGAGAAAGTGTCCGTGCTTTTCGAAAGGTGTTGTTTGAATTCCCTGGAGGTCGTCTGCGAGAAAGCGTTCGAATGCTGTTTTCAGGAACGTACCTGCATTTTCCGGAGAGGGTTCCTTCGACATTTTCTCCACGTCAGTTGCAGTTGTGATCGTACCGTGACTTGATCTAGCAGATCCTTCGTAAAACATTCTGTGCACAACGTGAAATGTGGTTATTACGTCAGGGGTGCACAGATTTTCCAAAAATCTAAGGGGAGGCATCTACAAATTACAGGCGGCAGAACTGTGACATAAACAAGTTCCTTACAGAGGACTCACAAATATTGGGCAGTAGCGTACAAAAGTCAGCAGCCACACGGCTACCTAGCGCCATGGCTTTATACACCTTGGCTTTAAGTAAGGTAGTTGGACCCTTGAAAATCTGCATTGTGAATGCTGAGAACTTAATTTGGTCTGGAAACGTGGTGCATCTTACGGAGAGACAGGTCGGTGATGACAGCCACACTCATTACCGATCGTGAAATGGAAGTTTTTATTGCGAGCAGGGAAGTTTACGAGATCGTTTCAGTGTTTGCTGTTTTATATTGGATGTGGGGACGTTATAACTTGAATTCTCCCTGAAAGAAACTTCAGCCAATGAACTGATAGCACGAATAATTACGGACAAGGGTTATCTTCCTTGACTTTGCGTCTTTGCACGCTATTTCGGAACATGAAATGTGATAAGTGTGTTGGTATGGAATGTCTTGAGCTACACATGCTTGACCCCTGAACCCCGAGACGAGATATTTTGCGTATGAAGTCAAGCGCATTTACTGTCACTCTTCATGCCAAAGATGTTACGAAATTACCGAACTGGAGTTGTTGTCTATTTATTTATAGCATTATGATGTGCATGATAACACAGATTACTGGTGTTTGCTGTACGCTTATTATTATCATGCATATTCATGCATTTCATTATGGTTTACGAAAGGAAAATTGACAGCCATCCGTGACCATGCAGGGCGTATTGTCCTCTTCTTTATACTGAAGTATGTTTTGAACGATTAACAAGTTTCGGAGAACGTGAGAGGTGGGGGTGAGGGGCATGCTGTTGGATTTTGACCCGGAGATAATCGTGTGACAGGTTCGTTTCCCCAGTCGTTCGGCACAAATTCCGGACTAGGGTTACAATTGCTCTCTTTAGTATCATTGCTATTTCATTATTAACTGGTAACCTTACGATTTGACGTATGTAGTCAGTGCTACAATAAAATTCGGTAAACTGTAAGTCCGAATAAATACAGTTGAACTCAACGTTTCCGGATTAATTGGGACGGCGAGCCATCCAGATATGTAGGAAATCCGGATAATTGGATTTTTTTTCGAAAATAGGCTAAATTTTCAGTTTGAAGTTCGGCTGTTACTATTTACAGTATGTACCTGCGTCTAAACCCTTCGACCACGCCTGATATGAAGTTCTAGAAGCCATAACACACTACTGTACTTGATCCGATAACCGGTAATTTCAAGGTGAGTTAGTTTTGCAGAATTCTCGGCAAATTTACCCGAAGGGCCAAGCCGTTCCGGATAACCAGTGTCCGGATAAGTGCGAGTTGTACTGTATGCGAACCCTTAGGTGCGTTGATCATTTTTGTGTTGGAGAGCTAAGAACCTGTGAAGAATTTCAGAGTTTCTTTCCCTTGACAACGTGGGGTGCTCTTCAAAGAATTGTACTGCGGTAAACCTTTTATGCAGGATCCATGTTATGTGCTGTAAAAATAGCTCATTGTATAAAATAAGGCCGTTTTAAGAGGAAGTTTGTTTTGAACACGTAAGCCCAAATATGTGTAGATACAGATACAGGAGGGCAGAGATGCATAGAGGCAACCACAGCTGGCTGTTGGAGCAATTGGCTTGGCTGGCAGGTAGGCGGGGGAGGCCGAGGAATGCTGGCAATGCGTCCCTAACAGCTCCGCCCCTCACATTTGTACGCTGGCTTGCAGGCCCCCGGAAGGAAGAGATCAGCGAGGGGCACCGTGTTCCCTTCCCACAACATTCCATTCCACTCCTTCCCAATGCTGTCTCAGCCGTCGTAGGGCTTCCCAATCTGCCGGGGCAAGCTCATGGGAATAGCTCTGCCTGGAGTTAACTGAAGTATTTGCCATTGTGTGGATGAGCAGTTGTGCTTCATGTCGAAGCGTGGTTGTCATTATGGCGTATATTTTGACTACAGTGTGAAAAATACTTTTCTGATCAGGACCAGTTTGCGAACACAGCTGTACGCTGGTTAGAAATCGTTCCAGTACATTAGGTCTTCGTTTCGAATTTCGAACCATCAGCAGACGCACTTAAAGTTCGACTGCGTCCTTTCGCATCCCCGTCCCGGTCAACCTTTCAAGTCATCCATTAATCGCCCTATAATTGGACGCTGGGGTAACTTTCGATATTTATCGTACTTCATGGAGCAGAGTCCTTGAGAAGCTAACCGGTTTCAAGCTACTCAATAAATTCTCCGCATTTTATGGAATCTGAAGGTTCATTACCGCATTCACAAGTGCCCGCCACCTGTCCCTATCCTGAGCCAGCTCGATCCAGTCCATCCCACTTCCTGAACATCCATTTTAATATCTTCCCATCTACGCCTGGGTCTCCCAGTTGGTCTCTTCCCTTCATGTTTTCCCACCAAAATCCTGTATATGCCTCTCCCATCCCTCATACGCGCTACATGCCCCCCCCATCTAATTCTCGATTTTTTATCTTTACCGCATCGTTAAAAAGGCCACGAATAGAAACCAAATGACTAGGAGTATAAATTGATATCATCAGAACATTATTCCCGGATAGAAGGCGAGTTTTCCCAACAAAATAAACAGATGCAGATGGAACGTCCTGAAGCCAAAGGACTTCTTGTCATCTTTGTCAACGCGTCGATGGTCCCCCCCCCCCACGATCTGGAATTCACAAAGAAATGGACATTCACAGCCGTAGGTAAGTGTGCGGCTCGTCGTCACACCTTGCCGTGTTGCGTTTACCTAACGAAAGTGTTATTTCATCATTACATACCGTTGACCCGGCTAAATAAATTCATTGTTATTTTGTACATAGTCTAAGCTGTGTTAATGTTACACGCCTCCTGGGTTGGCATTGTAGATATGGCTGGCAACGACGGGGATTCATTTCAGGGTTTGGGTTTCTGTTTCCGCCGACATAACCGATTAGGTGCAAAAGGTTCCACGTCTCCCATAGCAAAGCATCAGACCTCGATGAACCCTTTAAGGCCCAGGGGCAACCACGGTTTAACAGTCTGTCTAGAGTGCGTATACGTGGTACCTTCAAAATGTTTCCGGAATCAATTTCTGAGAAATACAAGAAAGTTCAAACATGTAAGCTACATTTCCTTCAAGAGTATTCCTCTTGTGCAACTATACACTTCTGCCAGTGACTAAAGGTGTTGGGAACATTCCTGGAGTCCATTTTGTGAAAGCCTTTTCAGCTCTTCCGTCGCATTCTCAGTGGTGTCAGTAGTAACACAAAAGCGCCGTCCCTTCGATGCTGATTTCGGTCGGGGGAGCAGGTGAAAATCAGCTGGAGCCAGATCAGGAGAGTATGGGGGATATTTCAGTGTTGTTACGTTGTTCTTTGCTAAGAAATCCATGACCAAAACCGACCGGTGTGCTGGAGCACTTTCCGTGAAGGAGAAACCAACTGTTGGTTCTCGATTTTTCGGTGAGTTTTCTCCTGACATCCTCAAGGCGACAAATTTCTTTATTCACAGTAGCAATTCCTGTAAATTATAAAAGCGATTTTCTGTAAATTTTACCAGCGAATTCCAGGAACTTCCTGAGGCTTCGACGCCAGTGTTTTGTGCAGCCCTCGGAACAAACAGCGATTATTTGCGCGATTTCAAATTTACGCCGCGGTGTAAATGAGATCTCTCTTCTGGGATGTTACGCAGTGATTGGTGGTTAGCGACGTTTCGGGACAGCCTATCGGCCTCATTTTCAAGGGTCAAAGAGCAAAATAAAGCATTAACGGATTGGCTGGCGCGTTGAATTGTTAGTGAAAACTGTGTGATACGAAATCATTGTTTAGGTTTGATCCTTAATGATGAATAGGATGAAAGGTGATCTGCTTTACAATATATAGGATAGCGTTGTGTACAAACTGAAACCTTTGTAAATTTGTAACACAGCTGATGGGAATTAATCGATGTAAATATGCAGGTAAGAAGGGTCGAGGCTGCCAGGACAAAAGATAGACGTTTCGTCTCGTCACAGGATAAGCCTGAGGACTGACGGTACTTGTCCACAGACTTGAATACAAAAATCTGTTAATGAGCCGCAACAGGTATCATCGAGACGAGATGAGTGAACATCAAGCCTAAATGACTCTCACATGACTCTTACACAGGGGCGTGCCCATGGCTCTTACGGTTAGCCGTCAGCCTCCCACCGCTGAGGCGTGTATTCGATCTCGGGCCAGTCCATGTCATTTGTGGTGGACAGAGTGCTACTGGGACAGGTTTTTCGGTGAGAACTTCGGTTTTCCCCTGTCGTATCATTTCACAAATGCTTCATACTTAACCTTGATTTTAATACTACGTACGATTGTTAGAAGGACGAACGGTCGAAGCTTGGGAACCTTAAGACGTGGATTGTTCCGTCAGATATTGTGGGGAATTTCACAGATAAATACGTGTACGTTTCAGTCTAGACGGGGTTAATATTTGTTTTGTGACAGCGTAGGTTTTACTAATATTTTACATTTGCAGTTAACGTACTGGTGAACACTTGAAGAGAAAATATTCATGGACTTGTGTGCGCAGGGACACGCACGGAGGTTCATAACAACCACAGGGTGAAATTGGCTCCACATGAACAGAGAAGACGAAGATAGTATATCGTTCTGTGATACAGAAACTGCGGCGTAGTTTTGTGTGATTTTTTTTTCGCAGTGCGGATGTCTGCGGAATTGCGGAATTCTAGGAATGCCGAGCGAATGGAATTCCTTTTCCGTCGACCTCCGTACTTCCCGCGGGCGTAACAAGCCTAAGAGGGGAACTCGCAGGCACAAACATTTTCGCTCGGTGGCTGCCGCGTATATTGCTTACTGATCCCGCAGCACAGTTGCTGTTAGCATGCATTTGATGTAGCAGTCCCTCAACCAGTTTCTGAAGTGGAATTGTAGCGTCACATGTAAAATTGCCTTTGATTCTCATGTCATCGGCGTGAGACTCTGATTGGTATATGATCCGCCAGCAGCTATTCTCCTGATACATTAAAATATGTATCTAGCAAAGATGCGAAGATTTTCATGAATGACTTGAAGAAAGTATATCGTGCTTCAGATCAGTCATCGCAGTGCTTAGGCTATGGAATGGACGAACAAGGAATCCGGATTCAATTCCGTGTAGGGGCTAAGGTACAGTGGGGTGTGCTAGAACGAACGTAGTTGGTTCTAGAACCTCGTTCGTTATAGCATCTGTTCGTTCTAGCATACATTGAAATGTATGTTTTTAGGGGTAATTCGTTCCAGGCCCACAGCCTAGAGCAAAGTTACCATCCAACATAACAATTTAAACAGGGAAAATATAACACAAAATCAAAAGTATAAGTGTAAAAAATAATATAAAATTTATTTAACTTTTATACACTGTACATGTAAATTTGAAAAGCATAAACGGTCTTCCCGTAGTGAAAACTATAATGGAAGTTTCCATAATAAATAATATTCCTCCGCGTTCGTTGTAGCATCCTGGTTTTTTTTGATAACTTTGTATTGTATTATTCGTTCGTTGTAGAATCTGCGTTCGTTGGAGCATCCTGATTTTATTGATAAAAACTGTTCGTTGTAGCATCTGTGTTCGTTGCAGCATCCTGATTTTATTGATAAAAACTTCGTTGTTGCATCCTGATTTTATTGATAAAACTGTTCGTTGTGGCATTCGTTCGTTGTAGCATCGTTTCTTGTAGCACACCCCACTGTATTTCTACTCCCCATAGCCCCAGACTCTCTGTGGACTTCACAGCGTCCAATCCTTTGGCTATCCAAGGGTTACATTTACTGTCCGGTTTCTTCGTGAAGCAGGTAGGGTTCTTGATTATGTCAGTTCCGCATGAATCTGACGATAGTGTATCACATCTGGAATCACTGGCGGCCTCAACGTTTACCATTCCGCGTTTGAAATGTAACTTTAGAAAAGAGACGGGATGACATTCGCGCTGACGTAGAAAGGGTGAATCACCCACCGCTTTAGGCCCTACAGAATTATTTGATGTCTTTTGCCAACCAATCAGTCGTAGTTAAGTTGATGTTTCGCTCTTCCCTGTGCAGACGGTGAATGCTTACATGATTACAGCCAGCGCTTGTTTCTTTCTTTTATGCTTTTACTCCCCTTGCCAATGGTGGGACCGCGGTAGCACAGTGGTTAAGGTGCTGTGCTATAAATCGGAAGGTCGCTGGTTCGATCCCAGCTGGTGTCAGTGGATTTTTCATTGACATAAAATCCCTCCGATCGCACTATGGCCCTGGGGTCGACTCAGCCTCTAACAGAATTGAGTACCAGTAGTGTTTCCTGGGGGTAAAGGCGGCCGGTGCGTACGGCTGACAACCTGCCACCATCCTGTGCCGCTGTCACGAAATCTGGGAACCTTAACTTCCTGCAACCCTTTGGGCCTGTCCAGGCCTGTAATGGGACTGCTTTACCTTTACCCCTTGCCAGTATACAACACTTCGTGATTTATTCAATCTCGTTTTCGTTTTAACGACCTGTGTATGGTTGCGCTATATTACCTTTACCTCTGTTTCGTATGGCATTATCATTTTTTATTTACGCCGACTTTTTCAGGAACATAAAATAAGACCTTGGTGTGTTTGCGATTGAATGTTAAAATACATGAGGTGACGTTACAGTTTGGGAGGAAGAGGTCCTGGCGTTTTGTAAGGTATAGGCCATTTGTTAGTTCTTGGCGCGTCTGTTTGACGGAAGACGAGGAGTAACCGGCAACTTCGGCAGTGGCGATGGCGGATTGACTGACGAAACGAAAACAATACCCCGCCCTTTTCGCCTCACAGCGTATGTACGTCTGTCAGCTACGTTAGATTTTTCATCGGCCATAATTAAGAGTGACATGTACTGCCCTCGACTGACGAGAACAGCTTTGACCTTGATAGTGTGGGGATGTGTCTTTGTCACATGGCATTGGTCACCATTTGTTATGTGTGCCGTTTATAACAAACTTGAAAAAAGTTTATGCACAGTTCTGATCAGACCGCAGGAGAAGATAATAGAATTAGGTCGCACGCACAAGACACATCTGCACTTCAGTGCAGTGTATTTCCATCTGGAACATGTGGGTTACTGCTCATAAGTATCTTACTGTCCAAGTCCCCCCATCTTCGCCACTGGGAAGGTCAGACTTGGCGTGAGTCGGCAACAGTAGCCCACTGTTCCCAGCAGTGGTCTGGAATGACGGCGAAAAGTCCGTCAGGATGAACTGTGACCTTCCGCATTCGAAGCGGCTAGGCCACTGCCCCACGTGCACGAAGACTCACCGCCAAAATGTCGCTGGTTTGCCCTTGCGTTTCAGCCATTATCAGTTTAGTACAGGCGTCTGAGATAAATTGTTAAAAGACCAGGCACGCATAAGTTCATACGGTTAACAGTGGGCCTATACGGCAGTGGGATAGTATACTTGTATGTGCATGTGTTTCACCGTTAACTTATTCCAGTTTCCTAAATGTAAACGAAATTTTTTGTTGAGTCTGCCATGCAAATCGCCCATTTCGAAAACAGGTAGGAAGGTGTTCGGGTTACACTGAGACGAATATTCGGCATAGGTAAGAAGGGCGCGGTAGTTGGGTCACCATGGGGACAGGGCACACGCTGGACGACGAACGTTATATTCTCAGCAAGGGCACGAAATGTCTTCTTTGCCTTCGTGGACATATCGGCTGTGATGTGGACTTCACTTTTTGCCCATTTGTTACCCAGGAGACGAAGGTTATTCCCCGAGTTAAAGTGGCTGGATCGCAAAGACGATTACTTACGGTCTTATATCGAGATTAAGAATGCTCTGAGCTTTACCGCCATTCCTACGTGTTTACCGGTGTATGGATAATTAGGCATAGTAAGAACTTGGTAGTATGCGGTGAGAAGATTTGAAGTGGATGGAAGTGCGTTCGGAACTTGTCCAGGCGCGGGATTTAGTATTGGCGTCGTTGAACCACGGTATTGACATACGTAAGCGGGTGCGGAGCCCTTAGGATGCTAGTGGAACATAAACACTAGACTGCAAGGGAGGCGATTGCAGCAGTGTGCAGGACTGTTCGCCATCATTTTCCTCCCTACACTCCTGATTAAGCACCACCCGACTTTCATGTTTTGGGCCCCCTGAAGCATGCACTCCGAGGCCGCCGTTTTGCCGACGACGGGCTGAACAGCAAACAGTCCTACGCGACCGGCATACTTAGTCTCACGCAAAGGTGGAAAAAGTTTGTTGATAATGGTGGAGACTATGTGGAAAAATAATCCCAACTTTGTAAAGGATGAACCCATGATATATGTAGATTGCATTATTATTGCAGTGATGTTTCTTGGGGGGGGGGGGGTTTTTAAGGATTTCTTTGTTTTTCCCCCCAATTAAAAGCCCAAAAATTTAAAGTATTTATGCAACCCCCTAATGTTTTTCCTTTACTTGTGGTGGGTGTAGC
>Ga0131853_10019876_pt1 | contig 12219 bp, 12 predicted proteins | sample TergutLab28metaG_FD_92764 | JGI IMG/M metagenome (GOLD analysis project Ga0131853, IMG submission 92764) | Labiotermes labralis P1 segment gut microbial communities from Petit-Saut dam, French Guiana - Lab288 P1 (version 2) (version 2) | ecosystem: Host-associated > Arthropoda: Insects >...
TAAAATATACATAATACAGTCATACACAACTTTATATTTCATTACATTTTATTAGATCATAATTCCAGCTACACGTTTCGGCCCAATTGTAGCGCCATCTTCAGGCTGATCTTTGAACAGGTGGAATGTACAATTGTAGAAATGTACACTCGACCTGTTCAAAGATTAGCCTGAAGATGGCCCTAAACCTGGTCGAAACATGTAGCTGGAATTATAATCTAGCATAATTTAATAAAATATGAAGTTGTGTATGTCTGTATTTTATATATATATATATATATATATATTACTTTTTGCGCCCAGTTTTTCCCCTTCCCTGACCTCCTCCTACTCCCGACTGATACGACGCATATTTCTCTTATCATAGTTAGTACAGAGACTCGCTACGGCCTGGAAGGTCCGGGGATCGAGTTCCGGTGGAAACCGGAAACCGAAAACGAGAACCGTCCAGACCGACCCTGGGGCCCACCTAGCCTTCTACACAATCAGTATGACATTCCCGTGGAGAAAAGCGGCCAGGGCGTGGTGTTGACCACCCGTCCCAATCTAGCGCCGAGGTTAAAGAAATGGTAGAGCTATATTTCAACTCCACCTCTGTGTCTCTATGGCAGGATATAAGGTGAAATTTACCTTTATCTTTACCTTTTACCGAAATTACATAAGAATTTAATTTTTATCACTCACAGGCGCGGGCTGCAGAGAGCTTACATTTTCCCAGGCGGTTCCTCCCCACACAAATAGACGTCAATACCTGTCAATCCCGTAAGAGTACTGTAAACCTCAGGTGCTGATGGATGTGAAAATCCGACTGCTAACGAACAGATGTTTTACTGCGTTTTGTGAACTTAACAGGCGCAGTCTCCCCACTTAGTACCGACTTCGTTGACTGAAGTCCCTGAAAGACATTGCCCGTAAAACACGTGCCCCAGCGCTGAGGACAAGGGGAACGAGTGGGAGGGAGCCTAATAAACATCATCAGAATAAATACACATACCAGACTTCGTTCTTAAATCAGCTGTAAACTGTAACTAGGCTGTCATACACACCCTCGTACTTGTTCACTGACTAAAACGTTGACAGACTAGACAGATCTCGGACTGACAGACAGACAGACTGACTGACTGACTTGCTGCCTGCCTGACTCATTCAACGATCCACTCTTTCAAACTGATGAGCCAATTCACAAACAACCACACTAACTCGCCAGTTTATCCAGTAAAAGTGCCTTGGGTGCGGTTTCACATGGGAGAGTTCAAACTCTCCAAGAGATGCTGTCAGCCGTGTAAGCCGTCTGCAAGAGCAGGCCCGTCAAGGTCGTAGAAACCTCACATATTTTGGTCTGAGAGCACTTCCTGCCTGAATCCTTCCTCCCGGAATCGTCCTCAGTAAGACAAGGAAGTCGCTATACCTGAGAGTCGGCTGCGAGCAGTTACGTACGCGATGATTTGGCCAGAGAAGAGGTGATGGTGCTTTGTGCGATGACAGATTATATGACGTCTGGCACAAGAGGCCATGTACACGTTTCCCTATACAAAGAATACTTGCTGGCTGGCAAGGGGAAAAACTTTTAACATGACTTCGACAAGAGTGCAGCATAAAATACAAAACCCGTGGGATAGCAACTGTGTTTACCGTCTTCTTAGTACGGAACACAGCCGTTTTAATGTGCGAACTGCGGCATTATTCATTTGCCTTTCAACCTACCCTAGCGAGAGGGATGGCGCTCTAACGGTGAAGTTTCAAAAGTCTGTTGGATGTGCCCGGTTTAAATCCCAACCGAAGGGCCGATCGTCGTGACCGATGCATTTCGTCTCCTTCCTCTGAACCTCCACGTAGATACCGGGAACGTAAGTCACGACCACGTCCTTCCACATCCCTTCCAATTCAACAGACACCATATATTTTGAACCACTCACAGCGTCATTAACCTTCTAAACACAAAAACGTGTCCGTTTTATATAAGGACTCAGTGCGTAGAGTCCAGTTGAAATGTGATGGAACACGGTGACGCACGGGAGGGGAAGTGAAGAGGAAACTGGCGAATGGAGTGGGTAGCCAGTACCCTTCGCACTACCTCGGATCATGGTGTATCCAGCATTACTACCGCTGATGCGCACACCTCGGTTGCCAGTAGTCGACTGAACTGACACCCCTGCCGATTTAAATGGGCTCGTCCGTTTCGCCGAAAGACGAAATCTGGTTTCTGCGCGTGTGCCATCACATTTCAACTGGCCTCTACCACGCAGTAAACACTCTCTACCTCGGTTACACAAAACCGGTCGGTTAATGGTGTATAAGGTAAAAGTCGCTGTCTGTTCTGAGGTCCGCACACAACACACAAACGCAATGTGAGCACCATGTAGGATATTTGAATGTTAAGCCTGGTGGTACATAAAGTAATCGCTTGGTTTTAAAAGGATAAATAAACTACAAATAAGCACACACATCTAGCCTTGTTGCCATTTGTACCACACGTGATGCATGTTCTGATTCTGCAATATTTAATATTTCAATGCCGATCTCGGTGCAGTGTACGGGCCTCTAATTCTTCAGGTGCTGGCGGTTCTGCGCATCATGCTGTCGTGTACGGATTTAGGATTACTTAAGATCTACAACCCCTCCGTCGAAGGCAAGAGTTGGAACTTATAACAACACCAGGATTACTGGAGAGTTGATGTAACAAGTACACTGTTTTGCACTGAACTGGTGTCTAAACGGAGGTTAAAAACTAAAAAAAGTCACTAAGTGGTTCAGAAGAAATATTTTTTCTTATTAACATACAAGGCAGCAAGCCGTGCCAGGGCAATGATTGAACAGGACTGAACGGTATCACACGTGTAAGTTTGCATGTTCGCCCCCCAGCAAGCTGCTCCAGCCTGTGCAGCTAGCACCAGTCCACTCGCAGCAATTTCGTTACTACATGCAACGTCAGTGCTGTGCGAGTTCTCTGGCGTCCAAAGTTCTCGGAACGTTCGCAAGGAGCCAGCCTGCCAGGAATTACTCTCACGAATTCACCTGATTAATTAATTTGGGGCAGCGTTGTCGGCACAGTGACTAGGAAAGAGCTGGACGGTCTGGGTTCGAATCCCAGCAGGAGTAAGAGCAAGCCCGACGAGAGCGGGTTCTGACCTCGGTGAAAAAAAAAATCGGGTCCCCTAGCAAGGACATACCGCCTAAAAATTTGTACACGATATTTGTATTGATGTGCAAAAACAAACAAACACAAACACACATACATGCCCTGACTCTCAGTTGTAGCATGACGTGGACTTAGTGTGAAAGAGTTTATTTGGACACTCTGCTAATGATACTGTCGAGAAGACAAAAACACATGCAGTCGAGACCTGGGTCCCTTTCCGAACCGCCAGGCTCCCGGTAATTTTTACCGGCTTCACCCCCCCCCCTCCCCCTTAACACTAGGCAAGAGGTTTTTCCATTTTTTAGCGTCAATATCGGCACTGAGGTCCCACCCAGTCTCATATTCTCTAGCTACCTGACTTCTTTCCCATAGGGCACAGCAGCCGGAACGTGAATTTCACCACTTACCGCCATCTAGCACCGAGATTAAGGATAAGTGAAAATATGCCTATAGTCCACATGTGTACCATAACGGAGTGGACGGGAAAATCTAATTAAGTGTGTGATGAGCTGTAAGAGAGACTTCGTATGACAGCATTTGTATGGCACACAAATGCAGCTGTTCCTTGAGGCCTTCTCACAGTACAGAGCCGTTAACTTTATGACTCATCACAAAGACAAACATACTGCAGCATACGTTTAATGTCAGTGCTGTGGCATCGAGACGCTCGTAGTACTTAAGAAACCATATACCGTGGCTTGCGGGCGGCACAGAATTAGACCAGGGTCCAATATACTGTACAACAACAGCACCATCTCCCCCTCTTCGCTACGGAAATCAGGGTACACCCAGCTGCAGGAGCATTAGCGAACTGCAGCTGGTAGATGAGACGGTGCGTTTTAATACGCTATTATCAGACGCTGCTTATTTTTATAGCCTTGGCATTTTGAAGTGGGCCGGGTAGTGTAGGCGGTATAGCGACTGGCTACGGGCTGGACGGTCCGGGGATCTAAACCCGGTGGGAGCGAAATTTTCCGCACATGTCCAGACCGGTCCTGGTGCCCCACCCAGCCTCCTGTAAAATGGGTACCGGGACTTTCGCGGGGGTAAAGAGCGGCCAGGGCGTGACGCTGACCCCCTCACCCCCTTCTAGTGCCGTGGTCAAGAAAGAGTAGAGCTATACCTCTACTCCCCCTATGGGCCGTAGAGCCTGTACAGAGCCTCAGTGCCTGCACAAAGGTGCACTTTACCTTTTTTTGACGTTTTGAAATATTTCATACCCTTGACCTGCTTTCTAAATACTTTGGGTTCATAAACGTACGGGATTATTCTCTCTCGTCAGGTAGTATGTAGATCTTGAAGAATATGTTCTTTTGCTCTCTTTCAAAAAGTAAAGCAATCACTATACCGGGGTGCTGATACGTCTTTAGCCCGACCAGGAAGGAAACAAGCTCGGAAGCATGTCAGGGACGCGCGCGATTTCAACAACATCGAGACGCGAGCTGTCATCAAGTTTCTTTTCCTGCAAGGCAAGGCGCCGAAGGAAATTCACGCCATTCTGACAGAAGCATTGGCTTGTTTCCTTCCTGGTCAGGCTAAGGACTTAACAGCACCCCTGTGTATGCCTGGACAGTCCTTCGGGTTCTTGAAGTCTGAGGCTCCCAGAATTTCTAAATAGACTGCACACGAAGGTGGCAAAGGTGGTTAGCTCTGCGCACTGGCTAGGACAGTGACTCCCAACCTTGGGCACGCGTACAGTCAGGGGTTTACGAACCAGGACATTTAGGGGTATGCCAAAGAAATTGAATAATGGCGGGAAAAGGCACATGTCAACAGTGAAGGACAAGATACAAGTCAAAAGTTGTGAAATTAATTGAACGGTATCCACAGACATTTCATGTGCAAATTTTAATAGATTCAATATTTATTAATAAATATTATTTATTTATTAATTTATTATATTATATTATACTATAATTTAAATATTTATTTAACATACGATTATTCAATATTCATTTGTGTTTTTATGTATAGTTTAACCTTTCAACGCCTGGCGGTTTCTTTACGTACCACCAGGTTTAACATTCAAAAATACTACATGGTGCTCGCTTTGCGTCGAGTGTTTTGTAACTATGTCAAAACAGACAGCGGCCTTTGCTTTATACGTCATAAACTGATTGGTTTATATAACAGTGATGGAAAGTGTCTACAGTGCGGTACGGACTGATTCCTTGTATAAAGCAGATTACGTTTCGTCTTTAAAAGGTCAATGATGTTCAGTAACTGCCTGAGGATGATCAAGACGGGAACATTTCGGAGTTATGACAAATTGTGTCTAAAGTACAATTTTAATATTATGCGTATTGGACCGTGCATCATCTTGATATTTGAATAAAGGTTGACCAACTTGATGACACTTGCTTTATTATCTACTGCTCAACATGTTTCGGGTGTTAATACATCCATCTTCAGGAGCTTGCGACTACTTGGTGCGTTATTGTGTAGGCTGTAATGTAAATTAACACATAAACGTCTATCATTACGGCACATTACAGCCTACACAATAACGCACCAAGTAGTCGTAAGCTCCTGAAGATGGATGTATTAACATCCGAAACATGTTGAGCAGTAGATAATAAAGCGTCATCAAGTTGGTCAACCTTTATTCAAATACAATTTTAATATTATTGAATTTGTTGGTTTTATCGTGTGAATTGTTTTGTTAGTGCACAGACATTAATAACGTACGGACAGACAGACATGACGAAGCTAAGAGCCGCTCTTCGCCATTATTCGAAAGCGCCTAAAAATAGTTAGCAGCCTTATATTTAAACAATACGAAAATACTTCAGCCCTTTGAACACCAAACACAACAACGCGTGCACAAATGACCAGTGCATTAACTTTGAGCGATCTTTCACCATTTACTTACAATTTTGAACATCCCTTACCCAATCTAGAAGCATGAAGATTAAATCCTTGGTTGCATCTATTCTGTATGGGTGCTTAGGGTCTCTCGCTCAGGGAGAACAGGCTGCTTGTGTCCGGTAACAGGATGCTAAGGATAATATCTGATCCTAAATGAGAGGTAACAGAAGGATGGCAAAAACTGGGTAAAGGGGAGATTCGTTATTTGTGACGTTTCGCACTGCCTGTTATTAGTGTGACGAATATAAAGGAGAATGGGTAGGCGGAACGTGTGGCACATGTGGGAAGGTAGAAACTTTGATCATTTCAGTTGGAGAAAACATGAAGGAACATATAGGATGCCAGCGTGTGGGCGGAAGGATAATATTAAAATTGATCCTACATCGTACGTGAAATGTTGGACTGGACAGAGTTTTCTCAGGGCGATAAATCCTGTAGTGGGTTTTGACTTGGGGTCCCACAGGAGGTGGGGCGGTTCAAGGCCAGCCGAACGAGCGACATTTCTTCCAGCATGACTGCAATCCATGCAGTCACTTACTAGGTATCACATTGCTGTAACAGGTCTGAACAGAGTGAAGACAGCTCTGAACATGTGGCTGTTCCTATCCGTAAATCGTTATTTCAGTCTCTCAGGCTAGGCGCGCACTAGCAACTTTAGTTGCTCAACTACTTAGTTGCACGGGTGGAGGACACTGCTTTATACGGGAGCGCGCACTGGCAAATTTTCTGTTGTGGCAACAGAAAAGATGTAGCCTGTTGCGGCCTGACCCATTCTGGAGGCAACAGAACTGTTGCTGACAACGATAAGACGCACATGTTTCAGTGTGTCCGCGCGCACTGGCAACTAAATGGTTGCTTGCTAGCTGCAGTAAGGTGCACACGCCTTGTGTCTTACGTCATACGGCTATGTCTATCGTCGAAGGCGTAGAGAAGTTAATATGGGAAGTGGAGCGTAGAGCAACTTTGTGTAAAAAAAAAAAAAAATTGAAAGAATCAGTGATAGAAATCTGAAGGATAAATTGTGATACGAAGTTTACGAGTCAGTCGTCACGAACTGGAGTGAACTTCCAGCTGAACAGAAATCAGAAAAATGTATGTTAATTTTCTTGTTCATATTATTAGGGATCATGCTAATGATGCTAATATATTGGGCAGAAGCGTATATAATGTAAAGAATAACGCAGACGCTTTAGTTAATTGCTAGTAAGGAGATTGGTCTAGAAGTAAATGTTGATAAAACGAAGTATATGGTCACGTCTGGAGATCAAAGTGCAGGACGAAGTCACGATGTAAAGATTGATAATAATTGCTTTGAAAGGGTGGAACAGTTCAGATATTTGGGAACAACCTTAATAAATCAAAATTATATTCAGGAAGAAATTAAGTGGAGACTGAAGTCACAGAATGCTGCTATCATTCGGTGCAGAATACAGTTTATAAAACTGCCTATTTAAACGTTTTTACTGACTACTGGATGCACCCAGTGTCGCTTTTTGCGTCGATCTTTCCTTATTCTAATCAGAAGAGCACATACACATGCTGTCTCTGTGAAGTCCATTTTGTACTGAAAGAAAAAACGTTGCCAGTACAAGCAACAGTTTGGTTGCAGCGCGCGCACGGTCACAGCAACTGTTTATCACTGCAACTATTTAGTTGCCAGTGCGCGCCTAACCTCAGACGTGAAGAGCTTCTCTTACTGCACTCCTTTCATCTGTGCCTGCTTGATACCAAAACTGACACTGGAAGCGATTGAAAGCGATAGATACTGCGTGAGATGGATGGACAGCGATGTTAACGAGAGTCGGTAGCAGCTGTGTACAGATGTAGTTTATACAGGGGTGTCAAATTAATGCGACCAATTACAGGTTGAGGAGCGATGTCCTTTGAATCAGACAAGAGAAATGGAGTCCCGTCACGACTCGGGATCGTCACTTCCAGTGACAATGGATACTTGTGATCGTACCAGCTCCGCACCCTTCATCCACATGCCCGTTTGTCCGTGGAACAACTTCGATACGGTTTGAGGTACGGTATTTTCAGGTAGAGTTTTACAGAAAAGATAACAGTAGGGGTGTTCATGGAATGGGATGGAAAGTTTTTCATAATAGATCACGATTCGCAAGGCTGTTATCGTCGCCTGTTTCAAGGTGTCGCCCAGGTTCGTAACATCGTCCACGGCAATCTTCTCGCAAGACGGTGCAAGGACTGTACCAACTTCTAGCGAACCGTATAATCAGTACTCTGTGAAACGCTATGTAGGTTGCATATTGTTTAGACTCTCTGTGCTTATTTCGAGGAAGATCTGCGACCATGAGGTACCAGACACTGTCTTGATGCAGCTTTATGACGAAGACAGCTGCAATGATTGAAACTGTTCAGTTCCAGAGTCTCTGTTCCATATAACCGGTGGGCCGACTCTGTCCTTGACAGTTTGAACTGGCTAATCCACATTACCTTCTTTGTGGCAGCCGCCATGTTGTAATCATGCAGTGTTTCTAGTGTTTCCGACTACCTGAGCTCGCAGGATAGGGAACTGTTCACCAGTTCGTCGGACCGGAACCGGCCTTGGGGGTCTCAAGACATAACTTGAAGGAAAAGATCATGTGTCGGCTCGGTAATCAGCACATGACAATGCGGCAGGGTATAACCAGCAGTGAGAGACAGGCTTGGGAATTGATCTCGGGCCCTAGTCCTGCTGCTAGGATCAGATTGCTGGCCTTTAATAGGAGGCAGTCCAGGGTAGTTACTGGACATAACACCTTAAGATATCTCTACATAATGGGACTAATTGACATTCCCTTAGATATGAGGTGTGGGGCAGAGAAGGAGACCTCAGCCCACGGTTTTTGCGAGTGTGAAGTTCTGGCGACACTCAGACATAACTATTTGGGTTCCTTCTTCTTGGACCCTGAGGATGTCAGAAGTCGATTTCTAAGTATGCGGGCGATCTGGAACTTTATTAATTTGAAAGGGCTCCCATGACTTGGACTTCAGTCTTATGGGGCACAAAGGGCGTAGTGCAACGAGACCTAAAGGATTCGAACCCACTATTTATCTATCCATCTATCTATCATCTAACCATCTATCTCTATCTACCTATATATATATATAAATCTATCTATCTGTTTATCTCTATCTACCTATATATATATATATCAATCAGTCTAACTACAAATGAGCCAGACAATCAATCAGTCAATCAAATTCAACTACTACCGCCCAGTAGGCTACATCCGGTACCAATGCAACTCTCTTCTTTCTGTTACCGAAAACGTCACGACATAAAATGTGGAATAAGGAAATGAGTTGGCTGCAATTACTGTAACAAATGTGTCTGTGTCTGCTTGCAGTACTGCAGTTGTTTAGCGTACTGACTGACACAGATCACCACAAAAGGATCGTTTTAACCACAGCAGTGTCGATGGACTGTACAACAGTGTGTGTGTGTGTGTGTGTTCCTTAATGGTTGTTCGTGTCTGTCCAGGTCCAGTGTACCTCGTACATACGAGCACTAGTACGAGCACTGATTTGCTCTGCCGACACGCACGCACGCACGTAGATAGGCGATATTAGGAACGCTTCCCTCAGCAACTGCGAGTAAAAAGCGGGTGCAGTACGAATGGTCCAAATTTTGTGTTCAGAACATCAGAATTTTGAAGTGTTAGTGCTTGCATATACCTGAAAGAAGAGAGAAATATAATTTGCACAGTCTGATGTTGGTGTTTTAGCATCCCGCTGCGCTGTCTGTAACAGTAAATATTACTTACTGCAACTGTACTTTCATTTGAACGGTCGGTCACATCGTCTCACGGCAACATGTGTCGGCTATAGTAAGTCATCTTACATTGTTGCTGTGTTTACATTTTTATATGTATCGGTCTAGCCTGAAGATGACTTAGGTTATGTTTCACCCTTTTTATAGGCCACATGGGCCCTTATGGTGAGTAGAGGTATAGCTCTACTCTTTCTAGGACCTTCGGCACTAGATGGGGTGGGGGGTCAGCCCCACGCCCCGCCCGCCTCTACCCCCGGGAAAGACCCAATACCCATTGCACAGGATGCTGGGTGGGCCCCAGGGCCGGTCTGGATGGGCGGAAAATCTCGTCCCCACCGGGATTCGATCCCGGACCGTCCAGGAGGTAGCTCAGTCGCTATACCGACTGAGCTACCCGGACCACCTAAAGATGACTTCCTGCAGTCGAAACAAGTTGCTATCAGGTGATGTGACTAAATGTGTAATAATGCAGTTCTGTTCGCTGAGTGTTTGTTTGTTGCTGGCGCGACAGCCCCCACTGGGCCAGGTCCTCCTCATTCGCTAGGCTTCAAGAATACACATAAAACGACGCACCACAGTCGGTAGGACTACTCTGGATGAATAATCAGCTCGTCGCAGAGACCTCTACCCGATAGCACACAACACTCACATCCATGCCCCCGGTGGGATTCGAACCCACGATCTTAGTAGGCGAGCGGCCGCAGACCTACGCCTTAGACCGCGCGGTCACTGGGACCGACGTTCACTGAGTGTAGTACTGTTTATCCTACAATGGAGAGTCGTTTCTCCTGTTTATTAAATGGCCGTTATACGTGTTTCGAAACCTAAAGAGAATGATATTTAGGCCTCCCATACTAATCTTCCCTCTCTCCTGAAGGAACTCCATAAGGCAGATCTCTTTAAAGGGCCCCATACACCTTAAAGGGCCCCGTAATCCTAAAGGGCCCCATACACTCTAAGTTAAACTGTGCAGTTTAACCGTGTAAAAAACTGCACGAAAGACTGAACTGAATGTTCTCTGGCACAGCCCAGATTTCCCATCAGGTTTGTCAGTTTTTTGTCAGTTCTGTGTGTCTTCTTGTACGTGTGACTGTGGTGGATAAAAATAAGGCTGTCGTTTGCTGTTTGCTAGCCACATCGGCCATAATGTTGTCCGGTGGAAAGGAGAAAAGAAAGCAAGAAGTGGTATTTGAAAAGGAATACATCGTGCGATGCTCATCTGCTGAATGAATTGCTAGAAACGGATGTGCCTTGAGATGGCGCCATCGTGGTGTCGGCAGGTAAACTGAGGAAACTGTGGGATTCAACTGAGAGTGTATAGAGCGCTTAAGACGTGTCACAGGCTTAGCTCACAGCGTGACAGAATGCCCAAAAAAAGTTAGCGTCATAAGGATGCGTAGGTGGCTACGGGGCCGATCTGCAACTTCTGATCACCAAACATGCCACTCTTGAAACAACCCATTTACAATACAAAGTATCCACTAAGAACTCTGACGCACATTGCACTATCACAAATAATCGATTAAACAACATTTCGTTACTAATGTCATATGCTGTGGGCGACGAACCTGTAATTGCTGTTCAGCTGGAATGTTCACAAAAACATAAGCACAAAGGATATAAACTATAATTAATTAACCTACCCCGAAAAATCCTAGAAGCCAAAACAGAATTTCTGGGCCACGTGGAAAATCTGAGCCTGGCATCTTTCGGGCCTGAGTTTGACGCGAAATTCCACGTCTTTATCAGGGACCCTAACAGTCATGACAATACGCCACTGTATTCTATAATCAGCCAGTTGAATCCGGGCGACATCTTCAAGTCTTTCGTCTTTAAGTATCGCTTAGATGATATTCTCCTTTCTACGTCTGATTTTCCCACGTGGTTCGTACTTGTCACGTGTTCCAGCAAAAATTTCGTATATATTTCTCACCTCTCTGTAAGTGCTACATGTTCCACCCATCTTTTTGTCTGTCCTCCTTGAGTTTATATACCAAACAATACTCACATTTCTTGAGGAATGCAAAGACAGGCAAGGTACTGTACCGTAACACTAACGCGCGTTCGCGTAACGATGGTTAACTTGGGAAAGCAATGTGGGTCTGTATTCGTGTCTTATTTATTCAGCACGCCAAACGCATGCGCCGTATTATATTGCCACCTGTGACCTGTCTGAGTGTAACATATTTTTCATTGTTATCTCACAAACGGCACGATTTTCGGGGGGGGGGGGGGGTAGTTATTGAAAATAAAAGGAGGGGGTGGGTTTTCTCTACACCTTTTTTCCGAGCAATTTTTTATTGTTATCTCACAAACGGCACGATTTTCGGGGGGGGGGGGGGGTTTTTTTTTTAAAAAAAAATTGTGTGTTTTTTTTTTTTCTCCATTTTTTTCCAACAATTTTTTTTTTTATTAAAAAATTACCGAGGGAAAAATA
>Ga0131853_10019877_pt1 | contig 12219 bp, 11 predicted proteins | sample TergutLab28metaG_FD_92764 | JGI IMG/M metagenome (GOLD analysis project Ga0131853, IMG submission 92764) | Labiotermes labralis P1 segment gut microbial communities from Petit-Saut dam, French Guiana - Lab288 P1 (version 2) (version 2) | ecosystem: Host-associated > Arthropoda: Insects >...
CGTCCAGCCGTGTATCCACCATTCCGGTTCGCTCGTCCTTGTCCTCGAACAGGATGGTGACCAGACCTTCGTCGGTCGAATCGGGGCGCGCGACGATGTACTCCACCTCTCCTGCCGGCACCCCGACGCGATTCGGACCCGCCGCGACCACCTCAGCGAGCCGGTCGACGTCGAGGGCCGCGAGATCGATGGTGGTGTCGGAGCTGCGTGAACTCGGCGACCCCGACGTGGAGAAGCCAGCGCGGAAGCTCCAACTCTGCGCGCGTAGCGGTTGGTCGTCCAGCATCCGGGTGAAGTACACGTAGGTCGGATAGAACCTCACCTCGTCCACCCGGAGATCCCCGAACTTCTGCTCGTACTGATGCAGGAAGTCGCGGATCGCCTCGGGAGAGCGCGGGTCGAGCGGTTCGATCAAGATCGACTGCGGCTCGCCGGGCGCGACGGGCGCCGAAACCGGTTCGGCCGCGACGACCGCCTCGGGTGCCGCGTCGTGGCCTCGGGTCGTGAACACGACCGTTCCGACGACCGCCACGGCCGCGACGACACCGGCGGCCACGACGCGCCCGGGAACGCGCCCGCGTGGTGCCGGGGCGGCATCCCGTGCGGCCTCGACGAGATGTTTGGGAATCTGCAGGTCCGAGACCAGCGCGTCGAGTTCCCCGAGGGTCTTGGCCTTCATCGCCGTGGCGGTGCGGGACTCGTATTCGGTCGGGTCGAGCTGTCCCTCGCCGTATCCGGCGTCGAGGAGCCCACACGTCTGCGCGCGGTCGATGTCGCGTGCACGAGCTTTGGGCGAGACGGGGGCGGACACGCCGTGATCCTAGGAAACCGGTCGGAATGTTGTGCAACCACGTCCGAATCGGCGAACCGCACGGGCACCTACCGGTCGGCTCTGCGGACTTCCAGGATCTCGCCGTCGAGATCCATGGTCAGCGACCCGAAGGCGGCCATGTCCTGATTGGACGCCAGGATCTCGACGATCGGTATGTCGTCGTCGCGCAGGATCCGCAGGTAGACCGAGTCCGGGTTCGGTACCGCGACGCTCTGCTCGATTCCCCGGACCAAGCCGATCAGCTTGGGCAGGCTCGGTCGAAGTTCCGCGAGGTCGACGGGAACGGTGAGCGTGCGGGTTCCAGCGTCGTCGGGACCCTTGAAGCTGGGACTCCCGGAGTCGATCTTGTAGCTGTACCCCTCGCTCCGGCCGGGCTTTCCCGGGACAGGGCGTTCGATCTGAGCGTGCTCGGGGTACACGCGCAGTTTGTCGACCTCCAGGCTGCCGAGCTTGCGCTCGAGGGCGTCGAACAGGCGTGTCATCTCGGTCAGTGTCAGCAGGTCGGTCGATTCTGCACGGACGGTGGTGGCGGAAGGCGCGTCGTCGCCCGACCGCGCCACGACGACGGCTCCGCCCACCGCGAGCACGGCCGCGGTGCTCAGAGCGGCGATCCACCGCATGCTTCGGCTTACGGTCAGCGTCATCACTTGTCCGCAATTCGGACGGAGATCTCGTCGCCCCCGAGTGTCGTGTGCACACTGCCTGATCGCTTGTCGGGACTGTCCACGCCGATGACCAACTCGACCTCTCCACCGGTGCTGCGGACGTCGACGTCGCTGATCCCGCCGGTCGAAAGCTGTACCCGATCCGGTGCCGCGGCGAGGTTGGCCGCGAGCCGATCGAGATCGATCGCCGCGAGATCTATCGACCGGGGATCGGCGCGTGGGCTGGGCGTCATCGACGGTTTGAACCCGTTCATGAAGACGTATCGCTGGTACAGATGCGGAGCCCCGTCGACTGCGCGCATCACATCGACACGATCGGAGTAGAAGATGGCGCGATCGACCAATGTGTCCCTGAACTTGGCGCGGTACCGGTCGATGAATGCCCGGATCCCTTCGACAGTGGTCGTGTCGATCGGATCGATCACGATCGCGTCGGGTTCGCCCGGAATCGGTGCCGACATCGGTGCGGGTTTCTCGGCAGCCGCGACGACCTCCGGCGCGGCTTCGGTCTGCGCGGTCCCGTCGTTGCCACGTGCCGCGAAGAACACCGCCCCGATCACGACGACGATCGTCGCGACTGCCGCGGCGATCACCGGACCGCGACGCGGTCGTCGGCTCGCCGTTGCGGATCGGAGTGCGGCCTCGACGAGGTGTGCGGGAATCTGCAAGTCGGAGACGAGGGCGTCGAGCTCGCCCAGCGTCTTGGCCGTCATCGCCGCGGCGGTGCGGAACTCGTATTCGGTCGGGTCGAGCTGCCCTTCGGCGTATCCGGCGTCGAGGAGCCCGCATGTCTGGGCACGATCGATGTCGCGCGCGCGAGTACTTGAGGAAACCTGCTCGGGCACGTTCGTGATCCTAGGAAACCATTCGGAATGTTGCGCCGCCGCATCCGAACCGATCCAGTCGCGACCTGTCAAGACCTTGTGTCGGTTCCCACGTGCGGCCACTCCCACCCCACCCCACCGACGGCCGACGCACGTACTCTGGTCTCCGTGCGGATACAGCGGCAGGTCGTGGACTACGCGCTGCAGCGCCGGTCCCTGCTCGCCGAGGTCTACTCGGGGCGGACCGGCGTGAGCGAGGTCTGCGATGCGAGCCCGTACCTGCTGCGCGCGGCGAAGTTCCACGGCCGGCGCAGCGAGGTCATGTGCCCGATCTGTCGTAAGGAAGAACTGACCATCGTGTCCTGGGTCTTCGGCGACAAGCTGGGCCCGGTGTCGGGCTCGGCACGGACACCCGAGGAACTGGTTCGTCTGGCCGCAACCGAGGAGGAATTCTCGGTGCACGTGGTCGAGGTGTGCCGCACATGCAGCTGGAACCATCTGGTCCAGTCCTACGTTCTCGGTGCGGTGCCGGCGCCGAAACGGCCGAGGAGGTCCTCCTCGACCCGTTCTGCGCGCCGCCGCACCGCGAGTGAGTAGTAGGAAGCCGAAGCTGTGCCCACAGCGCGACGTCATCGAGGACTGCCCGCAGTCACCCGACTACTGGAGATTCGTACGTGAGTTCCCCCAACAACCCGCAGGGCGGCCGTCCCACCGGACCACGCCGGCCCAGCGGGCCCCAGCAGAGTGGACGACCGGCCGGGCAGCAGCCCGGCCGTCCCATGGGTGGCCAGGCTCCTCGCCGCAACCCCGGCCCGCCGCCGGCAGGCCGCCCCGGACCCGGCCAGGGTCAGGGCGGGCGTCCGCCGCAAGGGCAGGGTGGTCGCCCGCCGCAGGGTGGTCGTCCGGCTCAGGGGCAGGGTGGCCGTCCGCCGCAGGGTGGTCGTCCGGCTCAGGGGGGCGCACGTCCGGCTCAGGGCGGGGGACGCGGACCGGGTGGCCGGCCGCCGGTCGGCCCGCCGCCTACCGCGCGCAAGTCCGGTGGCGGATCGGGCGGTGAACCTCCGAAGCCGCCGAAGAAGAAGGCGACCGCGAAGAAGAGCCGGTGGAAGGTCATCCGCCGCACCGCATACGGCGTCGTCGCGGCGGGCATCATCCTGCCGATGCTGGCGTTCATGATCGCGTACGTGGCCGTGGACGTCCCGAAGCCCGGCGACATGAAGTCCAACCAGGTCGCGACGGTCCTCGCCTCGGACGGGACGACGGAGATCACCCGGATCGTGCCGCCGGAGGGCAACCGGACCGAGGTGTCGATCGACCAGATCCCGGTCCACGTGCGCAACGCCGTGCTCGCGGCGGAGGACCGCAAGTTCTACACCAACCCGGGCTTCTCGGTGAGCGGCTTCGCCCGCGCCGCGCGTGACAACGTGCTGGGCCGTGACAGCGCCGGCGGTGGTTCGACGATCACACAGCAGTACGTGAAGAACGCGATGGTCGGCTCCGAACGCTCCCTCACCCGCAAGATGAAGGAGCTGGTGATCTCGTCGAAGATGGCCCGCCAGTGGTCCAAGGACGACATCCTCGCCGCCTACCTCAACACCATCTACTTCGGCCGGGGCGCCTACGGCATCGGGGCGGCCGCCGAGGCGTACTACGGCAAGCCGGTCGAGGACCTGAGCGTCGCCGAGGGCGCGATGCTGGCCGCGATCATCCAGCAGCCGTCGAACCTCGATCCGGAGACCAACCCGACCGGTGCTCAGACGCGATGGAACTACGTCCTCGACGGCATGGTCGACAGCGGCACCCTCAGCGCCACTGATCGTGCCGCGATGCAGTTCCCGCCGGTGGTCCCGGCCGCCGACGTCGACAACGGCAACGGTGGCAGCGGTCCCGAGGGCCTGATCAAGCAGCAGGTGCTGCAGGAGCTGTCGGCGTCCGGCATCAGCGAACAGGACCTCAACACCGAGGGCCTGCAGATCACCACGACGATCGATGCGCAGGCGCAGCAGGCTGCGCTCGACTCGGTCGAGAAGTACATGGACGGTGAGCCGTCCGATCTGCGGACCGCGGTCGTGTCCGTCGATCCGCACACCGGCGCCGTCCGCGCCTACTACGGCGGAACCGACGGCACCGGCTACGACTTCGCTCAGGCCGGCCTGCAGACCGGCTCGTCGTTCAAGGTCTTCGGTCTCGCCGCCGCGCTGGACCAGGGCATCCCGCTGTCGCAGATGTACGACAGCTCGCCGCTGACGGTCAACGGCATCTCGATCGGCAACGTCGAGGGCGAATCCTGCGGCACGTGCACCATCGCCGAGGCGCTCAAGCGCTCGCTGAACACGAGCTTCTACCGGCAGATGCTGTCGATGGACGACGGCCCCCAGGCCATCGCCGACATCGCCCACAAGGCCGGCATTCCCGAGGACATCCCGGGTGTCGGTCCGTCGCTCACCGAGCCGGGCGGCGTCGGCCCCAACAACGGCATCGTGCTGGGCCAGTACCAGTCGCGGCCGCTGGACATGGCGTCCGCGTACGCGACGCTGGCCGCGTCGGGCACGTACCACAAGCCGTACTTCGTGCAGAAGGTCGTCACCTCCGACGGCACCGTGCTGCTCGACCGGGGCACCCCGGTCGGCGAGGACCGCATCGACGCCGCCGTCGCCGACAACGTCACGTCGGCGATGACCCCGATCGCCGCCTACTCGCGCGGGCACGGGCTGGCGGGGGGACGACCGTCGGCGTCGAAGACCGGTACCGCGCAGCTCGGCGACACCGGCTCCAACAAGGACGCCTGGATGGTCGGCTTCACCCCGTCGCTGTCGACGGCGGTCTGGGTCGGCACCGAGCAGGGTCTGCCGCTCGAGAACAGCTACGGCGGAATGATCTACGGATCGGGTCTGCCGTCGGACATCTGGAAGGGGACGATGGACGGTGCGCTGAAGGGCACCGACATCGAGAAGTTCCCGACCCCGGATCCGATCGGTGGCCAGGCCGGTGTGCCGGAGTACTCGGCGCCGGCCGCGCCGAAGACGTCGTCCGCACCGACCTCGACGTCCTCGCAGCCGACGACGACTCCCCCGCCGCTCGAGATCACCACGAGCAATGTGGAGATCTTTCCCGGCGTGAACATCCCGATTCCGGGTGTCGCCCCGGGCAAGACCACCCAGTCGACACCGACGCAGTCCCCGGAATCGACGACGACGGAGGAGCAGCTGCCGGAGGCCGGTCGCGGGCAGCAGAACCAGTTGCGGGCCCCGCAGCCGGTGCCCGTCGGCTAGCCGTTCCCGGTAGCCTCGCGGAGTGGCCGACAACACAACGGGTAGCACAGAAACCCGCGACGGCGTCGAGTTGGTGTCGCCGGCACCGCTCGCCGCCGATCGCCGGTCCGCGGACTGGCGGGACGTACCGGGCCACACGGACCCGTTGACCGCACGGCTGACGGGGACGATCGGCGGTCCGGTCGGTCGGCACGCGCTCATCGGCCGCACTCGGTTCTTCACGCCGATGCGGGTGATCCTGCTGCTGGCCGTGGTGTTCCTGAGTCTCGGCTGGTTCAGCAAGGCGGGCTGCATCCAGCAGGGCCCGGTGGGTGCCAACGGGGCCCTCGGGCTGGACTGGGGCGGCCACCGCCAGTACGTCGCGATGTGTTACTCGGACACCGTCCCGCTCTACGGCGCCGAGCATCTCGACGAGGGCGCCTTCCCGTACAAGAAGTGGTGGGAGGAGCCGAGATCCGACGGTTCCGTGCAGCGTCGGTACATGGAGTACCCGGTGCTGTCGGGGCTCTACCAGTACGGCTCGATGGTGGTGGCGAAGGCGTGGCACGCGACGCCGTGGCTGCCCGGCGGCCTGCAGGTGGCGATCTACTTCAACGTGGTCGCGTTCGGTCTGGCCATGGCGTGGCTGGTGACGGTGTGGGCGAGCGCGCTGCTGGCCGGCAGACGGGTGTGGGACGCCGCCCTGGTCGCATGCTCCCCGTTGGTGATCGTGCACGCGTTCACCAACTTCGACCTCCTCGCGACCGCATTCGCGACCGGCGGCCTCCTCGCGTGGGCGCGTAAACGCCCGGTGCTCGCCGGTGTCCTCCTCGGACTCGGCGGGGCCGCCAAGCTGTATCCGCTGATGCTGCTCGGACCGCTGCTGGTGCTGTGCCTGCGGGCCGGGAAGATGCGGGAGTGGACGCGGACCGCGCTAGCCGCCCTCGCGGCATGGCTGGTGGTGAATCTGCCGATCGCGCTGCTGTTTCCCCGCGGCTGGGCGGAATTCTTCCGGCTCAACTCCGACCGCGGCGCCGACCCCGACTCGATCTACAACGTCATCTCGTCGTTCACCGGTTGGGCCGGGTTCGACGGGTCCCTCGCACCCGGCGAGTCGCCGAGTGTGCTGAACGCGGTGTCGCTGCTGCTGTTCGTCGCGGTGTGCGTGGGGATCGGGTACGTCGCGTTGACGGCGCCACGACGTCCGCGGGTGGTGCAACTGTGCTTCCTGCTGGTCGCCGGATTCCTGCTCACCAACAAGGTGTGGAGTCCGCAGTACTCGCTGTGGCTGGTGCCGCTCGCGGTCCTGGCGCTCCCGCACCGCCGGATCCTGTTGGCGTGGATGACGATCGACGCCCTCGTGTGGGTGCCGCGGATGATGTATTACCTCGGCGTCGCCAACAAGGGCCTGCCCGAAGAGTGGTTCACCGGTGCCGTCGCCATCCGAGACCTCGCCGTCGTCGCGTTGTGCGTGCTGATCCTGCGGCAGATCTACCGGCCGTCGGAGGACCTGGTCCGCTTCGGCTTCATCGACGACCCCGTCGGCGGTGTCCTCGACCAGGCCGAGGACGCGCCGCCGCGGTGGTTGCCGGCGTGGCTGCGGCCGCGGGTGCCGTCGGAATCGAGTGGACGAAGCCCCCAGGGTGCACCTGTTCACCTGCTCCAGTAGGCGAGCATCGGTTCGTTCGCCAGGACGGTGGTTCCCTCCATGATGGCGAGGGAGTTCGGGCCCAGCACATATCGGACCTTCCCGTTCACCGCGACGAACCCGCCGCCGGTCGCAGTGGGGTCGTCGAGTTCGATCGACGATCCGTCGGTCCGGCGCACACCCTTGTAGTAGTAGCGTCCGACACCGGTCTCACACACGACGACCAGAGACTCCGATGTCCGTCGGATAGCGACGGCGGGATTCGACGGATGGCACCGGGGCCCTGTGCCGTCGAGGAAACCCTGACCGTCCGTGCCGGAAACGGTGGGCATCGCCGACGCGGGCGTGCGCGGGGCCGTCGTCGACGGGGATCGGGTTGTGGCCGTCGTCTGTGGATAGGTCGGTGCCTGCGGATCCGAGTAGGAATAATCGGCGTACCTACGCGGAAGGTCCGTGGTGGCTTCGTCGACCGCCTTGACGAGGAGCATGAACAGGATGGCCACGACCAGTGCCGCTGCGAGCCAGATGTATCCGAGGATCAGCCCTGCCAAAGCGAGTCCGTTCCCTTCCTCCCCGGTCTTCCGGATCTGGCTACGGGCGATGTGGCCGAACGGGATTGCGAGGATGCCGCCCAGGATTCCGAACACGAGCGCGAGGACCGCAAGAATGTTCGTGGGTCGAGGCGGTCCGTACGGCGTGGCCGGCTGCGGAGGCGGTGCGGGCGGCCCGCCGTCGGTGTACGGCGGGGGCGGAGAGTACCGGTCGGTCACGAATCGTCCTTCGCGATGCAGTCGAGCACGGGTTGCTCGAGAAAAAGAGACTACCGGGACTGTTTTATTGCCGGAGACGTTTCCGGGGACGTCTAACGGGTGTTCCCGACGAGGAGCTGCGCGTCGGACGGTGACGGCCAGGGCGTCGTGGTGGCGTCGATCGCGTTGCGGCGCAACGGTACCCGCAGAAAGAGTGCGAAGAACACCACGAGCAGTACGGCCTGGCTCCACACGCCGAGCTTGACGAAGAACTCCGCCGTCGTCGCGTCGGATCGGGTGAGGCCGTCGAACCAGCGGAACACGCCGATGCCCAGCGCGAGGTCGGCCGCGAGGTAGCCGCCGACGAGCGACCACGGCACCCGCAGCAGCACGAGGAACGGCAGCAGCCACAGGGTGTACTGCGGTGAATGCACCTTGTGCAGCAGCATGAACGCGCACAGCATCGCAGCGCTCACCCCGATCCACGGGTAGACGCCCTCACGCTCGAATCGCTTCCAGCCCAACCACAGCGCGAGAGCGAGCGCGGCGAGCAGCAGCGCCGGCGAGACGATGCCGACGAGATGGTGGTACGCCTCGGTGCCGAACCGCCCGCCGCCCATCAACGGCCGCAGACCCCAGTACCAGATGCTGTTGCTGGACATGTCCGCCTGCCGTCGCATCTGGAACGTGAACGACGCGCGCCAGCCGTCGTAGTCGGCGAGCGCGAACGGCGCGTTGATCGCCACGATCGTCCCGGCGGCGGCCGCGATCACCGTGGCCGCGCCACGGACGTCGAGACGGCCGCGTTCACGTCCGGCGGTGAGGACGTACAGCGCGAGCGGCAACACGAACAGGCCGGGATAGAGCTTGAGGCAGAACCCGATCCCGAGCAGGACGGCGGCCAGCACCCCGCGGGTGCGCAGGGACCACCGCTGTGACGCCATCACTGCGATCGCGGCCACCGTCGTCGCGACGACGGGCAGTTCCCAGTTGTGGAACGCGTACAGCAACAGCGGTGGCGTGGCGGCCCACAGCAGCGCGGCTCGGCCCCCGAGTCGGCCGAGCAGCCACGCGGTGAGCAGCCCGAACGGTGCCAGCAGCAGCGCCGAGTGCAGCAGGAAGGCGGCGTCGGTGTGCGCGCCCAGACCGCCGAGCCACATCAGCACCCCGGTCAGCACCGGGTACTCGACGGTGCCGGGGACGAGCAGGCCGTCCGTGGTGATGCCGCCGGTGTACGGCGGCAGGTGCTGATCGATGCCGCGGCCCAACCACAGGTACTGGATGTCGGAGTAGCAGACGTCGCGGTCCTTGATCCGGTCGAAGATCGGACTGCGCCCATCGACGGCGAACGGGGGACCGGTGCAGCGCGCCTTGTCGAGGTAGGCGAGCACGAGCACGAGCAGGCAGGCGGTGATGATCGTGACCATGGTTCCGGCTCGGAAGCCCGCCGCCTTCCGCATGCATTCCAGCGTAGGGCGATTCGTGGGTGTCCGTCGGGTCAGCGCGGACCGGTGACCGCCCCAGCGGGCCGTCGCGCAGATCAATTTCGCAGGTCACAGGCCACTCGTGTACCCTGCAAAGGTTGCTGACGCAACGACCCTCCTGCCACGGACAGTCCGTGGCCGTTTCACAGTCCATAGGAGGTGATGAGGTCTTATGCGTCATTACGAACTGATGGTCATTCTCGACCCCAGCCTGGACGAGCGCACTGTCGCCCCGTCGCTGGATACGTTCCTCAATGTCGTCCGTAAGGACGGCGGAAATGTCGACAAGGTCGATGTGTGGGGCAAGCGTCGTCTCGCGTACGAGATCGCCAAGAACGCTGAAGGCATCTACGCGGTCGTCGATATCACCGCCGAGCCGGCCACCGTCAAGGAGCTCGACCGTCAGCTGGGTCTGAACGAGTCGGTGCTTCGTACGAAGGTCCTGCGCCACGGCAAGTGATTCCCGTTCGATTCGGGCACAGGCGTTGGTCGGTACCAGCACCTAGGCTCTGAACCAACAGGAACTGCACACACAGCAGGAGGAACCACATGGCAGGCGACACCGTCATCACCGTCATCGGAAACCTGACGGCTGACCCCGAGCTTCGTTTCACCCCCGCGGGTGCAGCGGTCGCGAACTTCACCGTCGCGTCCACGCCCCGCACCTTCGACCGTCAGTCCAACGAATGGAAGGACGGCGAGGCCCTGTTCTTGCGCTGCAACATCTGGCGCGAGGCAGCGGAGAACGTGGCGGAGAGCTTGACCCGCGGCTCGCGAGTGATCGTGAGCGGACGGCTCAAGCAGCGCTCCTACGAGACTCGTGAAGGCGAAAAGCGCACTGTCGTAGAGCTCGAGGTCGACGAGATCGGCCCCTCGCTCCGTTACGCCACGGCCAAGATCAACAAGGTCAGCCGCGGTGGTGGCGGGGGCGGCTTCGGTGGCTCCTCCGGCGGATCCGGCGGCGGACGTCCGTCGTCCAACTACAGCCAGCAGGGTGGAGAAGATCCGTGGGGTAGCGCGCCGCAGGCGGGCTCCTTCGGAGGCTCCCAGGGCATGGACGACGAACCGCCGTTCTGATCCGTACCTCGATCGGAACATCCAGAAAACGGAGATAGACATGCCGAAGCCGCCGCTGCGCGACAAGGTTATGAAGAAGAAGGTCTGCACGTTCTGCAAGGAAAAGAACACGCAGATCGACTACAAGGACACGACGCTGCTGCGTAAGTACGTCAGCGACCGCGGCAAGATCCGCGCCCGCCGTGTCACCGGCAACTGCGTCCAGCACCAGCGGGACATCGCGGTCGCCGTGAAGAACTCGCGTGAGGTGGCCCTGCTGCCTTACGTCTCGACGGCCCGCTAAGGAAAGGGAGGGACGACATGAAGCTGATCCTCACCGCTGACGTGGACAACCTCGGTGCGCCTGGCGACACCGTTGAGGTCAAGGACGGCTACGGCCGTAACTACCTGCTCCCCCGTGGCCTGGCCATCGTCGCCACCCGTGGCGCCGAGAAGCAGGTCGAGGGCATCCGTCGCGCCCAGGAGGCTCGCGCGGTCCGTGGTCTCGATCACGCCAAGGAGCTCAAGGCTGCCATCGAGGGTCTCGAGGGTGTGTCGCTGTCGGTGAAGACCGCCGGTGACTCGGGCAAGCTGTTCGGCTCGGTCACCGCTGCCGACGTCGCTGCCGCCATCAAGGCTGCCGGCGGCCCGGTCGTCGACAAGCGCAGCCTGGAGCTGCCGAAGGCTCACATCAAGAGCACCGGCAAGCACCAGATCGTGGTCAACCTGCACCCCGAGGTTGCTGCCAAGTTCCACCTGAACGTCGTCGCCGCCTAGTCGACACGTTCGGTCGAAGGGCCCCGCGGACTTCCGGTCCGTGGGGCCCTTCGCGTTCCTGCAGTTCCGGGGGAAGGCTGTGGATAGATTCGCCACCGAGTGCCGGTTTTGTGGCCGGTGACCTGCTCCGGTTGGGTGGTTGTTTACCCAACACGCCCGGGTCGTCAACCGAAACGACACGCCGAACGAGTTTCCATCCACAGGGTTGTGAAATGAAAAACGGCCATCTACCTGCATGTTGTTCAGTGTGATGTTCGTCTGTCCCCAGGTTATCCCCAGTTTTCCCCAGCCGGTTAACACCCTGACCTGATGCGTCCCCACTTCATCCACAGCTGTGTGCACAGGCCGGTTTGGTGCGCTGCCCGTTCGGTCCCTAACGTCATGGAAGTCGTGTCGCTCGAGCCGCCCGCGAGGCGGCGCGGAATTGTCGGGGCACGCGGGTACAAAGAGTGTGAATGACGCTTCCGTGCCGGTCGTCGGGCAGTGCACGGGACGGCGTCGGGAGCTCGTCAGGGGAAGGCGGTCGCGTTGGCGGTTGTAGATGATCGTGGGCATTCCGAGTACCCGGGACCCCCGGAGGAGCCGAGCGAGGAATTCGGTCGGCAGCCCCCGCACGACATGGTCGCGGAGCAGTCGGTGCTCGGCGGCATGCTGCTGAGCAAGGACGCCATCGCCGACGTCCTCGAGGTGCTGCGTCCGGGCGACTTCTACCGTCCCGCGCACCAGTCGGTGTACGACGCGATCCTCGACCTCTACAGCCGCGGTGAGCCGGCCGACCCGGTCACGGTGTCCGCGGAACTCGATCGCCGCGGTGAGCTGCGCCGCATCGGCGGTGCCCCCTACCTGGTCACGCTCACCCAGACGGTGCCGACCGCCGCGAACGCCGCCTACTACGCGGAGATCGTCGCCGAGAAGTCGATCCTGCGCCGCCTC
>Ga0131853_10019878_pt1 | contig 12217 bp, 4 predicted proteins | sample TergutLab28metaG_FD_92764 | JGI IMG/M metagenome (GOLD analysis project Ga0131853, IMG submission 92764) | Labiotermes labralis P1 segment gut microbial communities from Petit-Saut dam, French Guiana - Lab288 P1 (version 2) (version 2) | ecosystem: Host-associated > Arthropoda: Insects >...
AAGCGTGAGTGAATTAATGATTTAAAAAAACAATTACAATAAACTGAACACAGTACTCTCTTACTTGGGTGTTTTTACCTTCTGTACATGTTGTATTCTAATTTGTCTCGCATGTATTGTTGCCAGTTTTAAGTTGTCTTATGTGTAATTGTTGTTGGTTGGCCGTGTGTATTGTTGTAGTTGTCTTGTGTGTATTGTTGTCATCTTATGTGTATTTGTTGTACTATGTGTGCATTGCTGTTTTTTTTTTTGTACTTTAGATGCCGGACTGCTTGCTAGAAGTCAGTACTCGGAAGGTCCTGCCACCGGCCATCTCGACACAGGTTTTTCTTGGTTTCCTTGTGTCTATAAGCAAATGCTGAGATGGTTCCCAAGATTCCAAGTTGTCAGCACATGCTTCTCATGTAGCCCTCCGCACTTAAATCTAGTGGTAACCAATTCCATGTTTTGTTTACACGTAAAATAACCACTGCCACCGGGTAACAACCCAATTGCAGTAAATAACTAAATAAAAAAATAATAAAAATAAACGCAATTTTGATTTGCAACGGTTGCTCCCAAACAATTTAATTTTGCCACACTTTCATCCCGTTTGAAACAATTGCTTCAGGGAGTCAGAATTACGGGCTGGAAAACCAGAAATAAGGGTTCATTTCCAACAGCAAAGCGGTCCTTTTTTTCTGCACTTATTCAGCCTGGCTCTCAGCCTCTATGAACTGCTTATGCAAATAATACCAGGGTTTCTTTCCGCGTTGGTTAAACGGTCTCAGCGTCATGCTGACTCCTACTCGCGTGTCAAAGTTAACAATATAAAGAAATCTGCAGCCATTTAAGCTATAAACCTTCATGCCTTGGAGTTCAGACGAAAGGAAAATTCTACTCTTACCGTCATTAGTAGCTGGAAAAAATAAATAAGCACGTAGAGAAATTTGCCGTTGAAACTTCTGCACTTGTAAGACTACAAATGTGACAGATGGGTAATATTTAAAATGGACAGCAGAAAATATTTGCAAGTAAACCAACAAAAACACTTCACTGGCCAGCAACGCCTGTTTACAATTCAACTCCTACATGTTTCGGCACCTCCAGGGCCATTATCAAGGCAAAACAATTATATAGAAGAAGAAGCTACGAAGACGCCATGATGTACACTCGTATCCTACAAAATCAATTAAGTATTTAAAGTGTAAAACATAATGGCTCAGGAAGTGCCGACACATTAATTCAGTCTCTCTTTGGAAATCGTATATAGTCAAACACAACTGTGTCACACACGTGTATTTAATGGCCAAATGGACAACTACATGTTTCGGCCCGTACTGGCCATTTTCAGGTTGTCTTAAGAGAACTGGCTTAGGATCTTACTATATGCATCTCTACACCACGTGTGCGCGCGCAATGCATATAGTAAGATCCTAAGCCAGTTCTCTTAAGACAACCTGAAAATGGCCAGTACGGGCCGAAACACGTAGTTGTCCATTTGGCCATTAAATACACCCATATGACACAGTTGTGTTTGACTATATACAATTTCCAAGTTTCACACACACAACAGGGATGACACACTTCCTAGTCTCTCTTTCATTCTGACGTCTCTCTTACAATAGTTCCATAATACAAGAGTTCCATAACTCTTCCAAAGCGTTTAGTGCTTTCTCTTTCAGTTTACAGTATCCGAAACATATAGTAATATGTAAATTTTACCTATTCAGTGGTTACTTCCGAATAAAGTGTATCCGTTACTTTCATTACTAAGATCATACAAAAAATACGCGGTGATAAGCAACACTCTAAGGATGACAGACAAGCTGACTGAACCATTTTGGGTAAGTGTACAATTAATGAGATTATCTTGTAGGTATTTAATCTTCGAGTTTCACTTCCAGAAGGGTTGAATTCCATTGAAATGTCAAGTGGAAATTACTGCGCATATCGTCCGGTGAACAGATGATGTATCTGCACAGTTCTGGACCAAGAATCTAGCTTTGTCCGTATCATGTTATCTCAGTAAGAAACACTACGTAGTCACTTTAAATCAAATATAAATATCTTGTGACTTACGTGTCTATCTTGTACTGAGCGCAGTCTTCCCTATGCTAAAGATATACTTTGTGTGTTATTCACTATTCATGTCTTAAAATTCAGTGACTTTTTGTGTCTGATTCAGCCATTCTGTCAACTATAAAGATTATATAACATAAATGATAGATGGATAAATGGTGATGAAATTATACTGAGAGGGTAAAACAGAAATGCTCGAAATACAAACGTCTCCCAGTGGTACGGTGTCCACCAAAAATCCCACATCTCATAACCTGGGATTAAACCCGGGTCTGTGCGGTGACAGACGGGTAACTAACTTCTTAAATCACTGAATTTGTTGCTGCTAACTTATGCTCCCATATACAGATTCTGCAAATTATCGCTTACCTACATAAAGCGGCATAATAGCCAGAGTTTACCACCATCACTAAACCCATTTGTAACCACTACCACTGCTTTCTAACAAACGCAGCCTGCATAACGACAGAACAGGAAATCTTGGCCTTTCATCGAAGATACAATTAATTTGTTGATATATTCTATGCTTCACACTTTACACCTACTCGCTGTTGTACAAATTCGGTATGATCGAATATTGTAATCGATATGAAATGTAACGTGATTTGAAGACGGAAAACAACTCGTGCATTTCATTTCTTTCCAAAGTAACGTTCCACATTTCCATGACCTCTGCTACTCAGCGCGTTCATTTATGATTTTATAAACGGAAGATAACTTTCATCAGCCAATGCAAAGCGCTTTCATTGCAGTTAAATCTCTTTTGACAAATTGCCGTATTTAGTTTTGTTTAGTGCTATTTTATGTTGTTACTAAAGTGATAATTCCTATGTTTTCGAAGCGGCGAAAGCACAAGAGAAAATAAAGTACAGTAAATATACATTTAATATTTATCTTATGGAAAACCAGAGCCGAGAGATGCCCAGTAGTTCTGGTGCTTAGCGGTTATAAATCAGTGTCAAAACTTTTATGTTATCATGTTATCTGGTGTAATATAATTATTAACGAAGAGAAAGTATTCCACACAAAGAAGCTTCAGCAAGCAATATGATTACTGAATGCCCTGATACATGATATGCCTCAAAAATCAAAACAAGGCTATTCCAAGAGCACGACATGCCAGTAATGCTGCCTACAACACCAAGATTTCGAAAACGCGCTATGGTACAATTCGAGGCTTTGTAGAATTAGTCGCTGGGCACAGAAAATTAATGTATTTCGCAGTGAAACCACTTTTATCACGAGCGAAAGAACCATGTCAGCAACTAGATAGAAAAGCTGAGTGAATACCACCGAGCCGGACTGGAAATGGCGGAAAACAAAGAAATTACTAAAAAAAATGCCGGGAATCGAAAGCTGATAATGTTGACCAAAGTAGTTTCTCAACGTTCTGAACTGGGCCTGTAATTTCTGATATTTGTCTGCGTACCAGCCAATCACATAATTTTTCAAATTCAGATATTTTATTAAATAATGTGTTGACATGACAAGTGGCTTTACACGATTCCGTGTGACAGTAATAAGGTACTGTGTGTAATACACTGGGTTCGATTACTAGAAGAGGCAAGAGAGTTATCTCCCCTCCACAATAGCCCAGCCAGAGTCTGGGGCCGACTGCCCTCCTATGCAATGGGTACCCTAGTACAATTTACCCCGGGAGCAAATCAGCCGGAATCTGAAGCTGTCTTATTGCCACCATCTGGTGCCAAGGTTAAGAATAAGTGGAGGTGTACTTCCACTAACCAATATGTCTCCATGACACTTAAAGGGACATCTTTACCGTTGTGTAATAAAACAGGCCTAGGTCTCTATTGCAATTAATATTCCTGACAATACAATATTACATAATCAAAATAACTTAAAAGGAATCCTGTTTTATGACGTATTTTTTAAATCATCTTTGTGCCAGAGCATTGTCTTATCTGTAACAACGAACATTGCTTTTGGAAGTAAACTAAAGTTTTAAACATTGAACGTTGGCAAGTATCAGATATTGCACTCACTATTTCGTAATATCGTGATAATATTTGGTACAAATCAGAATTTAAACCAAAGACTCCAAAAACTTCCAGACAGTTAGCAAACATCACAAATATCATTTAACTTCTTAACATTCGTCAGGAGGAAAGGGTAAACTACAAATACTACTCTCGATTGCTTTGTCATGTAGATCGCAGAGTTTCTTATCGGTAAGTTTGTGTTCTACTCACATATCAACATAATTATACGGTACGTATAATTTTTAACTGTTTACACACAAACAACATTCTCAATATAAACAGACAACTAAATGCAACAATGATAATTTTATTAACAATTTCAATCAGCTAAACATGTTTCGGGCGATAATTTCGCCCATCCTCAGGAGCACTAGACTGTGTTTACAGCTTGTGGTATAAAGCACCGACGATGCTGTCTGCACAGGCAGCATCATCGGTGCTTTATACCACAAGCTGTAAACACAGTCTAGTGCTCCTGAGGATGGGCGAAATTATCGCCCGAAACATGTTTAGCTGATTGAAATTGTTAATAAAATTATCATTTTTACATCTAGTCGGCTGTTTATATTATTATATCAATGATGCACGCTCACACAAACATCAAACATTCTGAAATTTTATCGTACTGACCATAAACAGAATCCCCTCAATGTAGAATATTTCTGTCACATCCATGTAAATATAGACGAAAGAGGAAAGTTACAAGATGGAATGGAGTCAGCTAAGTTATTTTCTTCAGGGAATGTGTTTATAACCGGACAGTGGGCTGACGACATATCTTCCACCTCCCATCCCCATCACTGCGTTCCTATAAGCAGTTAAAACACTCGCATCCCTTAGGGAGGGTGAGACGATGATGAGGACGGGCTTAGTTTCTTGTTGTCAAGTGGAAGTCACCAATCTCCGGACTACTGCTTGCAATTTCCTCATCGAGGTCCTTGCTTTTGCACTGGCAGGAGAATTTCTCCGTCTTGCATTAAAATATAGAGGACAGCAAAAGGATGTTCATTTCCCAGCCTCTCATGGACCATAACCAACCCCAGTGTCTAATTACATGCCTAAAGACGACGACGAGGAAGTAACCTCCAACGCTAAACACCCCTCCGGCCCCTTCACACCACAGGCGGTCAAGGTTCAGAAACTCGGTCTTCTGTAACGAAAACTAGCGAGGGTTTGGGGTGATGGTTGCGGCTAAACTTTGTAATTAAAACAAAAAAAAAACTTTTGATATTTTGTGGATATCCCTTTGCCATTCTTGAGTACCTACAGCATAGCACACGGATGATCAATTCAAAGAGTCTGAGATGGACGAGGCATGTTGCATGCATGGTGACATACGTGATCCTTATTAACCCCTACAAACTTTTAGCTGTAATATCCGAACGGAAGGGAATGCTTGGTAAGCCAAGGAATAGCTTGGAATCCAGCACTGAAATGGATTTCATGTAAATAGGGCGTTTGGAAGAATAAATTTCGGAAAACAGAACAATAAACAAAACAATTTAGTCACTGCAGTGAATATAGCCAGGCTGTGTAGAAAGGCATCAATGTCTTGGACAAACACGTTGCATCATCACAGGAGGAAACAGAAGTATCAAGTTACTCTACAACGTTGACTATCTACCAGACTACACCGCGTTAACAATACTGTAACTATCGTAACGATACTGTAACTAACGTACAAACAAACAGAACAACCCGATGAACCACAGTCTTATTCAGAAGCTCTTATTACTTTGACGAACGCATCATAAAGAAACAAACTACAGCTAGTGTTTCTACCAGAAGTCTTCTCTTCCTGGCGCTACAGTCTGTCACGGACCCAGGCCACTTCTACCATTTCCCTCTATAGGTCCAGAGCCTGAAACTTCCACCTCCAACTTCTACGGCCCACTACAGTTGCTTATTATTGCTGGGTCCTTGTACATCTTTCCGACTGTCTGTAATTCTTAGTAGTGTCTCGACAATTAAATATTTCCCGGGTTGGAATTCCAAACCCATGCCCAACCCCCAAGTTGAAGGACTAGGTTATCCCGTTATGTACGAGTCATCACATTAGACGTACCACCAATAGCTACGCTACCGCCGGCATAGTTCTCAGGTCCATTTGACTACGAAAGCCCCACCGCAACGCCAAAGTGTTGATACCGTCGGGGGAAGGGGGGTGGGTGCCTACAAAAGCCTGCCGTTGTTTAATTCCTTACACGGGTCTAGGCCCCGGATGGCTTTTGTAACGAAGTTGCAGGAAGCAAGAAAAGATTTAAAGTTCATTTTCACATTAACTTCACACTTAGGAAGCTTCCAAACTAACACACTAAACACAGGCTCTACGCCCCGCAAATGCTGGTGCTCAATACAAAATCATCAGATACACAGCCCGCCTAGTAAAATATGTTCTACTCATATTTGCGTTCAAGTTTAGTGTAAGAAATGTTCATTAATTCAACCAGGTCTTCTATACTCTTTTGTTTCTCAAACTTATTCATCTCCATGAGTGTAATCCTAGATTTCACAACATTTTACCTCTCTATTGCCAGGAACAAGATGAGGAGTACTTCACTTACATAAATCGGCCACCAGCCCTGCGTGGCTTGTGCTTAATAACGTCAATTTATACAATTATATATATATATATCTTTAATGGTATTTCCTTTTCATGTTTTAAGTCGCTTCCCTATTGAAAATTCTGTCAAAGCTACAGAAATTCATGAGCTTCAACCAGTGTAGATACAAAGAGTAACTAACACCAATTACATAAACCATCCAGCGTTTATTATACTTGTATTAGCCATATAACATCGCATGTTTTGATCAAGTCATTCAATATTAGTCTCTCCTAAATTACGTGATATTCAGGTAGGTGAATGAATGCTTTAAACATAGTTTTAAACATGAAGGGTCAAAATGTACTCAATCCACGTACGAACCAAATTATTCGGAAGTTCGTGGATTAAGGGGGCAGTGATCAATAAATAACTTGACTGGAATGCGTAACTAATGTTGACAATATTCGATTAAAATCTTGTTTACTAACGTTCCGAGTCAACAACCAAATGAACAGTAACAGAAACAGCACAACATACAAACACAAATAACAAAGGACAATAAACAGGACACATACGAAACAAAGAGAAGAATACTTAAATAACCCATAACAGCAACTCGTAATATAAAATTATACCAAACCTTGGTGTGGTAATTTGCCTTCAAAAGAAGTAGGAAGCGCTACAAACTGAATATGCTGAAGTGGCACACCTGGCGGAGGGACAATTTTGAAGAATGGACACGCATGAAACAAAGGAACGTCTAGGAGGTTCCGAGTGGGAACTCGAAGGTCTACAATTTCAATCGAAAACGGAAAAGACTTGAAAACCTTACTCCCCCCCCCCCCAAACCATTAATAATAAAAACTGCGTAAAATTTGTTTGCTGTAAAGCAAAGTGCCGATCCCAGTGGTAGCTCAGTCTAAGGCGTCAGTCTGCGGCCGCTCGCTTGCTGGTATTGAGGGTTCGAATTCCGTCGGGCGCATGGAAGTTTGTCTATTGTGAGTGTTGTGTGTTGTCAGGTAAAGTTCTCTGCGTCGGGCTGATCACTCGCCAAAAGCAGTCGTACCGATTGTGGTGGGTGTGTCTGAGTGTAGTCTTGGAACGTCCACATTCAGGAGGCCTTGGCCCACTAGGTGCTGTTGTGCCATGGAACAAACAACACGCAAAGTCTGTAAATTAGGGAGCTAAAGAGCATGAGCTTATCTAGAACCGTCACCGCCTACATGAAATACTGATTACATAAGTCTAAAAAAAACTCTGGATGATTAACAGAAATGTTTTCCAAACGATGGCACGTTTTCTGAACATAAATCAACATAACTCAGCATAAGCATATAGTTGAAATTCCGTCCGCTACTAACGGTAGTGAGCGTAAAATGTCTGAAGTGTCTTTCTCAGAATATGGAATATACTCCGAAACTAACAACTGCGGAAACAGCCGTATTACTGTATAAGATTATGAAACAGAAGATGAATAACTTTACTATCCTTCGCTGAAATCTTGTTTGGATTTAGCTTGTAACTTGAAAGGGAAGCAGACAGAGAAGTACGGGTAACTGAGATGTTTGTGGCGCGCATCTCCCTCCTCGCCTGATACAGAGCGTTGTTCTAAGGATTACCTTACAAGATTGGATTTTAATCTTAACAAGTATAAAAGCAAATAAATCTGCAGACAACTGTACGTACACCGTTTACACACTCGTGTGCAGAGTTCCTTCATTCTTCGTCATTTATACACTGAGCACATCAGTGCGTAGGAGCGAAATGGTCTATTGCATTAAGTTCATTCCTGCATAACATTACATAATTGCATGCTACTGGCAAGAGAAGGAAATTTGCATAACAAGTGATTTTACGGAAACTAATTACGATCTAACATTCATTAACACTCTGAAATACAAGGGACCGAGAAACGTCTTCATACTGTGTCTGCCTGTGACGGTGCAAGAGTACTGACTCGACAGTGCACAGTGTAATGTGGGTAAGCGACAGTTATTCAAAAAGTTTAAAATGCCACTCTTTTACGGCAAATGAAAGATCATTAACACGCTGACTACAGCCGACAGCCGGACATCCTGCACGAAATAATACAGCTCATAATCAAGGACTTACATCAACCGATAAATACAGTTGTGCAAGTCTAATATATTGGTCCTTTATTCAGTGATATTACATGTTTCGGCTGTTCACATCGTAAGGCACGCCTCAGGTCACACGTAGCAGCAGTAAATAAAGGACCAATATATTAGATATTCACAGTTGTGTGTTGTCGTCTGATATAACTCCTTAAATGTAAGCATATTCGTATTCTAACACGTAAGATATATATATATATATATATATATATATATATATAAATGTTATCCGTTCACCATGAGCAAGGTGTATATAATGATCTTCCTTTCAGATTTGAAACAAACGCATTGAATGCATCTACTGTAACCATTTGCGTGGTTACACGGTCAATCCGTCTCTCTTTATTAATTTAACAACAATCACAATTACAAATCACGACATTCCTCATCACGTAAGTTTCTCAATTGCTGTGCCACATTTTTCTACCTTGCCCACATATGTGTATTCTTCTCTCTATTTTCTTCTCATACTCATCCACTATATGTACGAAAAAAAAACAGATTTTACGACTAGACAAAAGAGTAAATTAATTTTAATCTACGAACTTCTAGACTCGAACATAAAAGGGGCAATTATTATTATTATTATTATAGTATTGAACTACGGATTTTATAAAACTTGGCACTTCCTTGGGATCGTATTAGCAGTTCCTTGTGGACAAAAGGTTAAAAGTACGAAATCCCGACACTTTGAAATCTCTCTTGTTATCGGTCCAGATGTCCTAAGACTTATTTGAATATCATTCACCAGTCATCTTTTTTATCCCTGAAATGGCAGCTTTTACATCTGCTGATTCAAAACTGCCCTGATTCCTTATCTCAATTATTCATGTCATTACATGGCTTTAACAGCAAAACAAGTAACGACTTTTAAAAGTCACATTATGTTTTAAACCTGAAGTTATTTATCGCAGTAACAAACCTCTGTTGACCATTCGACAGGACTGGTCTTTCAAAGAACATCCTACACGACCCCACTACTACACACAGCACTTTTGGAGGGCGAATGACGACAAATACCAAACCGTAATAAAGAGAATTTACTTCGTTATTTTATCTACAACTGTTCGATAGATAGCAGCACCTCACCACAGACAACCCCGACGTGATATAAAATGCAGTTTCTTACATTTAAAGGTTCGTCTGAATCTTCCGCGTGGGTCTGCACCGCTGTTACTGTCCTCAAGATTACATCCGTTCCCGCGACAAATTTCAGTACCAGAGGGGTATGAAATAAAAGCGGAAAGATAAAGACATTATGACAAGCCAGTGAATCAGTGACGGGTTGTGATCGTTTAGATTGGAAGCGTCAGCAAGAATTCTATTTTAGTTACGGTTTCCTCTATCATTCAATTGATATACGTTTGGCAATCTGAGTTCTAGACATCGACGTTTTGTTTTTCATGGTTTCACTCCCACGTCCAGCGAAAGCGTTCATTCTTGGGCTAATTTCCGATAGGAGTACTGTGGAACTTAATGCTAACAGTCCATTACACAAAAGCCCTTTCTTTTGGTGGACGAAGTATAAAAATTTGTAACCATACCTTATAATGTCATCTTCCGACTGGACTGTTCCAGATAATCATAACAATGGGAATGTAATTATGTGACAGAAACAGGTCCCCCCGGGATAATTTCAGTAACAATAAGATTCAAATATCAGGATTTAGAAACGCTAGCTAGTTCCAAAAAGTACCAAGTTTCTCGTGGACGGTATGGCAACCAGGAAATTAAAAAATTAAAGTCAAAATAATAGAGTTCCTGTGTGGTGGCGCGGTAGCACAGTGGTTAAAGTACTATGCTACAAATCGGAAGGTCGCTGGTTCGATCCCAGCTTGTGTCAGTGGATTTTTCATTTACATAAACCTTCCGATCACACTATGGCCCTGGGGTCGACTCAGGCTCTAACAGAAATGAGTACCAGGAGTATTTCCTGGGAGTAAAAAGCGGCCGGTGCGTAAGGCTGACAACCTTACCACCATCCTGTGCCGTTGTTACGAAATCTGGGAGCCTTAACTTCCTGGAACCCTCTGGGCCTCTCCAGGCCTGTAATGGGACTGCTTTACCTTTTACCTATGTGGTGGCACTTACGTGTATGTAAAATTCACCTTACAACAGGCCTTGAAGGCTCAGAGAGGGAGTAGAGGTTTAGCTCTACCCTTCCTTTAACTCTGGCGCTAGATATGGATGGGTGGTCTACGCCACGCCCCGGCCGCTTTACCCCCGGGAAGGAGACTCAGTGCCCATTGTTCAGGTGGTTGGGTGGACCCCGGCACCGTTTTGGATGAGTATGGAAAATCTCGCCCTACCAGGCTTCGAACTCCGGACCGTCTAACCAATACAAACTAATCTATCCCGGCTACCTTCGGGAATTGCTGGAAACATAATTACGGTAGAAAAACGTACAGATAATAACACAACGACCGCACCAATTAGTATGACAGGTTGAAAACTGGCGAACCACTATGGGCCTACTGCAGCCTCTGAACTTCCAGTTGTGACAAGTTAGCTACATTCGTGTGAATTAACAGTACCAGAGGTTTTAAAATATAAACTCTCTAACCTTTAGGAACCACAACATTTGCTACACCCACTTGTATGAATAGGCACTAGTAAATCTACCGACAGGTAAATAAATTTTAATTGGTGTTGCAAGATAAATTTTGGAGACAGTGATGAAACTGGACAACCTGTGGGCAATGTCTGCATGTAATGATAAAGATAATGTGATTCACTGCGCGCAGGGAGTTGTAGTTCTGAATGCACAGTGATGTAAAACAGTAAATAGCCGATATGAACTTAATCCGTTACAGTAGACATGGACAAGGGCAGAACATTTCGGAAATTTATAACTTCGTACCAGTAGGTGAAAACAAGAAAATTCATCACCGTGTGCAGTTTGTCAGTTAGTTTAGTTGACGGTGTAGAGGTCATAAATATTGTGCCACGTGTGTAGCAGTTACTCATATGTTAGTATGGCTACCGGGTAGCTACAAAATATGTCTACAATGTTGATGTGAACATATACAAATATATTCTAACACAGTATTAGCCTCATGAACTGACAAAGTGAAATAACACATGTCATAAAGAATGGTAATATTCCAAATTATTTAACAAAATTAAATTTTCCTATATTTCCTGAATAAGGACTCAATTATACGTCAACTTATCCTTCAGCCTAGGTCCCACGACTTGAAATTATTCATATATATATATATACATACATACATACATATTCTTATAGTAAAACCAACTAGATGCACTGTTCCGTCCTGATCCTGCTCGCAAGCTGTCAGCAAACCTGATGACATATACCATTGCTGTGTGTACAGTAAAAAACTGCTGATGGTGGACAGAGGAACTGTCCGAAACATGTAGAGTTTTATTCCAAAAATAAATTTGAGAAATTAGTGCATCTAGTTGGTTTTATTATAAGAATTTATCATGATGCACGGTCACCTGAACGTCAAAT
>Ga0131853_10019879_pt1 | contig 12217 bp, 10 predicted proteins | sample TergutLab28metaG_FD_92764 | JGI IMG/M metagenome (GOLD analysis project Ga0131853, IMG submission 92764) | Labiotermes labralis P1 segment gut microbial communities from Petit-Saut dam, French Guiana - Lab288 P1 (version 2) (version 2) | ecosystem: Host-associated > Arthropoda: Insects >...
CCAACACGCCTCAAGTCAGCACAATACAGCCTACACAATAACGCACCAAGTAGTCGCAAGCTCCTGAAGATGGATGTATTAACATCCGAAACATGTTGAGCAGAAAATTGACATAATAAAGCACGTGTCATCAAGTTGATCTACCTTTATTCAAATATCAAGATGATGCACGGTCCAATACGCATAAGATTCACAGTTGTTAGCATTGATACAAGTTCTATATATTATACTGTCACTACACTCGTTTCGACCTCTCATGCTAGAGCGTCTGTCATCTTGTTATTACCCAGTATTTTTTAGACGCTCTATCATCACGCTTCAAATCCCTTCACTTCATTTATAATTACTTTCCTAACCTTCTTTTTTAAAAAATGCGATCTACAGGGGAAAGTCGCTAGCGCCTCTGGAAGTAGTTGGTTCCAGAGTTTGATGGTCCTATTTGCAAAGGAATATGTCTAAAAAAAAAACCGCTGTAACTGACGGTCTGTAGTTCTGTCTCTCCACCTAACACAAAGCGACCTCTCATCCGAACATCTCACATCTGAATTATTTGGGCAGGAGTTACAAATACAACGCACTATACCATGGAACAAGCTTCTTTCAATGCCGCTGAGGGATGTGCTGTGCACAGATATGAAAGGTCTTCATGCAGAATATTATCCTTAAGGTTTATTAATAATACATGCATGTTTACTCCAACAGACTAGCAGGAACTTCACGGATATCCTATATCAAGAACGTTACCTCTACGAGTTACACTCCAACTTGCTATGACGACCCTTAACCAGTTATTTAAAAAATTCCACTTAGAATACATAAACCGAATTACATGCTCCAGAACTTCAGAAACCGGATTAGAATGATGTACAGACACCATCTACCTCGTTCCACAGTTTCTTTAATAATTTATTTCTAGTCTCTAACTCCATTCAAATTCGATAATAAGAAAGCACAGACTCACGCGCAAGGACAAGCATCATATAAAAGTTCAGCACTACATTGTATTCGCTTCATATTCGAGATGTCAACAAGGTAGAGGTTTTTACTTGAAGCGTAGGCAACACCCGCAAAGAAACTCCACGTGCATGTTGTTGCTAAAACACGTGTTAACCTTTTGTCTGTGCTACTGAACTGTAAACACTTCCGCCTTCATTAATTTATGGAAAATGTTGTTACACCTGCGCACACTGTCGAAAAATGGGACACCTAACAATTCGGGGATGCTTCACTAAAGCAAAAAAGCCACAAAATTCGTGGTATATTCTTACATACGAGCCCTCCACGGGTTTCCGATGCCACGCACACAGTTTCCTTACACATTCAGTTTTCTCCAGCATGCACTTCTCTCCAATGCTGCACATAATGAGACTATTAATCTGCTCAATCTCAAAGGCACGGAACATGAGCCAGACACGCCCCTTCCCATGAGCCGTGAAAATTAATATGGAACCAAGAAAGACCCGCCCAACCCTCTCCATTACGAAGGGATGGACACCCAAGGACGGGCAGCATTCTGTAGCCACCACGTGTCAAGTGGAACAGGACTGACCGACCCCGAACATTATCACGCTCCTCAGTTTTAAAAATTTTCACAAGTGCAAACGGTACATTTATTCAATAATATCTCCAGAACCGATAATATTGGTCTATCCGCACTCCTTCACACAACATACGAAGGTCTGTATATATATATACCAGGAGGTTCAAGTCTTCTGGGATGTCATGCTGTCTTTGTGTAAACAGTAACCGATGCGCGATTTTAGGCTTCCGCCGCGAAGTAGACCCTAAAAGATGGGACCGATAGGTTCTCCCAAAACGTCGGTAAGAAATTACCACTACCCGCTGCGTAATAACCCAGAAAAGCGCAGTTCTCACCTAGTTACCGATGTTCAGTGCTTTCATCTTCAGTGTCCAACACTAGGATTCTTCGAAACGGCGATAACTATTTACCCAATGAAACAGTGTCACATTCTCGTGGACATCAATCTTCAGGAAGGACGGTGTGAGAATCTTCAATTAGTAATCATAGTAAGTTATGAGAAAAGTTGTACAAAAACCTCAATAGAAACCTAAGGAAGCCCCTGACGATAAACCAGACGTGTGAAACATTCGGAAAATAGGGTTAAATCTTAACACTTGCAGGGTTACTACAGACTGCTACAGTTACTATACGGTTACAGAACTCTATGTGAACTAACCGTATTAAAGTGTACGTGTGCGTGTGCTGGTGTGTGTGTGTGTGTGTGTGCTGGTGTGGGTGTGTGTGTGTGCTGGTGTGTGTGTGTGTGTGCTGGTGTGGGTGTGTGTGCGCGTGCTTGTGTGCGCGCGTGTGTGTGTGTTGGTGTGTGTGTGTGTTGGTGGTGGTGGAACTGCTTTATAACACGGAAGGTCGTTTGTCTATATATGGTAACTGCTGCGATCACGAAAACCTTGAAGAATTTTGCATAAATTGAAAATAATTTTAAGACTGTAATATACTTGACATAGTAATGTTGTTCAAAATAAAACTAAAGTGCAAAGCGCATGCGCCGTATTATATTATGTGGCTTGTCCGGCTCTACAGCATTTTTCCACGTTATCTCACAAAGGACAAGATTTTTCTATATATATATATATATATATATATATAGAATATGACAAGTGTGTGTTCATTTTCACTACAATTTTTGTCTGAAAGATTTCTCATTCTAAGAAGAATTCAGCGAGATTTTATCATAAATGTCCATGGGTCTTCGTGTAAAGTACCCGCTATTCTTGTCACATTTTAATCAAACTTGAATTTTCTCTTCAGATTTTTCGAAAAACACTCAAATATAAAATTTCATGCACATCTGTCCAGTGGGAGGCTAGATGTTCCATGCGGACGGATGGACAGACGGACAGACATAACGCAGCTAATAGTCGTTTTTCTCCGTAACTTCGCGGCCGCGCCTGAAAAAAGGTCAGAATGCCAAAAATTTATTCATGATTATACAACCATGCAAGCATTCCAACTGCACGCGACGACAACAACTCACTCAAGGAAGCTGGCTTGCCAAAACACATTTGCATGTAAACCTATTTACTGATAAGCAACGATGCAGGACTTGAACGAGACTTCATCAATACCGCAGCGTTACCAGCCCACGAGCTTGGAACGAGGTATGCACACACCACTACTCACCACGCAGCACATGGAGTCCACCACCGGCGTAGAAAAAAAAATGGAATTGATAAAATATGCCTCTAAGAAGGCACTGGATCTTCAAGAAACAGGGATGTTAAGGGATGAAACGGATTAGAATGGCTCGGGTTAGGGTCTAATTGTGGTACTGAACGGTAACGTTTTACAAAGCGGAAATATACGAGTATATTGACCAACCGAGAAAATACTGCCTGATCCATACAGAACCTTTCTTTTTAATCAACTGCTTTGTTTCTTACATTTTCCAGCAGTCCATTCACATCTGTGGGCCCGGTAGCTCAGTCGGTATAGCTACTGACTACGGGCTGGACGGTCCGGGATCGAATCCCGGTGGGGACGATATTTTCCGCCCGTCCAGACCGGCCCTGGGGCCCACCCAGCTTCCTGTAAGATGGGTGCCGGGTCTTTCCCGGGGGTAAAGTGCGGCCGGGGCGTGCTGCTGACCCCTCACCCCCTTCTAGTGCCGCGGTCACGGAAGAGTAGAGCTACACCTCTACCCACCCTCTGGGCCACACCGGGCCTGTAACGGGAACACTTACCTTTTACCTTCCATTCACATCGTCTGCACACATTTTGTCGAAGATCGGGTTTATTTTGTTATCTGTATGTACGTCACGTTAGCTGTACACACTTTCTGTACCACTTACAGTTTCTGAGAAAGTGTGCAAATTAGATCTCAGTTTCAAGCAAAGTAGGGTCAATTTCTATTGCAGACTCGCCCATAAGAAACTTCGAAATCCATTCCATAGTTTCGGACACGAAAAATGAGAACGGAAAACAAGATTTCCTATAACAATACATTCATTTTCTAACCTCTGTATAAAAACATATAATGACGAATAACAGAATATTGTTATCTGATTGGCTGTGTGTGTATGTTATGCCGTTACAACGCTGTTTCCATTGAAATATGCAGCTTTCAAGTACCTACACAACAGGTTCTGCCATCTGGATGAAACAAAATGGGAAACGAAAGCTTACAAGTCAATCCTCTACAAACCTGGTGATCCAAACAGTAGGCTGATGTGGTGTCCCGTACCATAGCAACAGCACTACAATCGGGGCGCAGTTCCATCACGCTCGATTGCACTATCGTATATCTATATTTACGATACGGAATATATTACAAAACTTGCGTACGTATCCAAAGTCTTACAGCAACCGCCCATACCAGGAGCTTGAATGCAAAAGCACACATGCCTAGGGAGGGATACAAATCTTCACGTAAGCGCAAAGTTGTCGTTAAAGCTGTCCGAACTTAATAAATATCGAAATAGCTTCACGATTTTTCCGTAAAATCTGTCAATTTATATTTCAGGAAAATACGCTCAGACATTCTCCGTTTATTATTCGCTTAGTCAAAAGGTCGGACACAGCGAGTTTTATACGCGGTCCGCAGGCATACAACACCTAAGCCATAATTTAATTCACTGTCTTAAGGGGAAAAGGAGAGGAGATAAGGGCACGAAAGGGACAAAGAAAAGTAAGAAATGGTTGAAGAAGGAAGAAAAATTATTTCACGTTGGGTTTCAAGGGGCCTTTTTCCATCAGTAATCACAATGACAGTGTTTACTTCCTTGTTCTTTGCTGGTGCATTCATATCTTAAGGATTAAGGACAAAGAGACAGTTGATCTAGCCGCATTACTGTGGGCTGAATTCAGACATTTGTCAGCCCCAACACTGTGAAGGCCTGTATGATGCAAATCATACGCATGGTTAAGAGACTAAGACACGTTACGTTATAAAGGCAGCGGCCAGCCACCCTTCACTGCTCTACTATAATAATCTTACTTCAAAGCAACCAAGTCCATTCTTTTCTCTCACAGCACGGAATTTCAGCAAACTTCCCATTTCCGCATTGCGGTTTCCTTCCTCTGCAATTTGTCTCATTATTATTTGTAAATTCTATGTACTTAGGCCCTCCAAACGGGACCAGAGTTATTAAAACAAATTACGACGACTTCTGGTAGACGCGCTTTGGTTTCCTGTTCTGCGTCTATGCCCATTTTCGTGGTAAAAAAAATTACTACGTGTAGCAAGAAACCCATTATGGTGCCTTCACAACATATTTAGTTCGTACAAGAGATCTGAAAAATTTTCAAGGCGACAAGCAATTAGACGTCTTGTTTTTGGAGTTCTTGTACGTAAGTAGGTGACAGGTGAAGGACATGTTTTCAACAAGAGTGTCTTCTGAATGGTGTTCCGTGAGGTAAAAAGAAGAACCCCACAAGAAAATTCCACCACAACAATACAAATGGCAATTTTGGTGTTACTACTTGACACTGCGTCCTTCATTCAAATATTTCTAAATTACATACGGGAAAACCCGTTCTACAGCACTATCTGTGTTTGATTTTTTTTTAATGTTTTGTTGACCGTGCATCTCGATATATCTGTGTAATAAAGAAACAACTTGATGCATTATTTATCCTTAGTTTATTTCGTCAATCAACCTCTACATGTTTCGGGCATATTTGTAACCCATCATCAGGAGCTATACTGTATATATACAACAATTGGTTGCGTGTTGTGCTCTTCAGTTGACTACTGTCTGTTGGCCGGCAAACAGTCAACTGAAGAGCACAACACGTACCAATTGTTGTATATATACAGTATACAGTATAGCTCCTGATGATGGGTTACAAATATGCCCGAAACATGTAACGGTTGAATGATGAAATAAACTGAGGATAAATAGTGCATCAAGTTTGTTTTTATTACAAAGAGCTATGTCTGAGTGTTGATTTTTTGGGGTGTTGTAGGTCCATCACGTGGGGGAGGGGGGAATTTTCTTTTTATTACAGCGACTGTACGAAGTTACTCCACGCATGAAAGAGTACCTCCTGGACGGTGGATAAGACGCACATTCAGACGAACATTAATCCAGGCCCCGGCGGATACGCCTAAATGAGTAGATCTTGTGACCAGAATGCAAAGCTACCACAAAAGCACATGTCAGTTAACTTGATTATTCTCTGGTTAACTTGCTTATTCTCTGGATACAAAGTGCCGTTGCATACGTTCCTAGCGTTGAACACGTACGATGGTAGTAAGGGTCCACAAATTGCCCCCCCCTCCCCCCCCCAAAAAAATAATCCAGGAAACATCTCAACATTCCACGTCAGAATGTTCCATACTGAGGACCCCAAACAATTAGGCGTTACCGTACAAAACCTAGACGCATGGGAGACCTGGCGCCCGGGATTCGTGCACTAAACGCACAAAATAACACACGTCCGTCCACCCGATTTATTTTCAATAAAAGTCCACTTCTTGATACCAACACGATGTTTTTAACATTCCTGATACAGTAGCACAATAGTACGTGCTTCCAGGTGGTAAGTCAACACCACAAAATACAGTTCACGGAAAGCACATGTACCACGGCTGGTGTACAGCTTTACACTTCTTGTTCTAGTAACCGACAGTAGCTCACAGCAATGGGCCTGACGGTACAAACCTCTCCATCTTTACTGCCAATGACGAAAACACGTCCAATTTTCGAAACGTGTTTGGATACAACTCCAGATGCTACACAATACTCAAAATATCAACAGTCAACGTTTACTCTAACGCGACGTCGCCGGCTTGCCTCTTATGTTCGTATGTTTGAAGAGCCAGTTTCCATATTTCGACATATGCAAAATCCCAGGGCCACGAAACAAAGGAGGAGGGAGATCAGCAATCGCGTAAACGTAATTAAATTAGTTCCAAATACAAGGTCGGTGCCTGACATTCTGCCAGTACCACAAGGTGATACTTTCCACGAAAAGAGAGACAATGCACTTGTAAAGCAATTCATAATATATTTCCCTGAGGCTATCACATGTTCGCCAATAACGTTAATAAAAGTGCAGCTACCTACAGTATTAAGTGCAGAACTTGTTAATCAACCAACACAAAGTGGTGTAAGTGTCTTGCGACTGGCAGTTGGCCTTCATTTGTATCAGGGTTGTACATTTACTTGCTACAGGAACTGGATGTATCCATATACTGCAGGGACCATATTTTATCTAAAAAAAAATATAGTTTTTCACTTTTAGCCGCTTGTACCGCACGTAGAGGCTACGTTAATACGATAAACGAGCCAAAGGAAGTGACGACAGACAAATGTCAGATAAAATAATGACCCTGTACATCTGTAATACATCATAATAACCACCGTCCCTGCTACAGTGCTAAGGTTCCAGCAGACACACGGTAGGAACCCACCCCCCCCCCCTTCCCATGGATCGCCAGCCCCCAGTGGGCCAGGGCTTCCTCACAATCACAGACACCACACTCGGTAGGACTCCTCTGAGCGAGTGATCGTCCCGTCGCAGAGACCTCTATCTGACAACACACAACAGACAGATATACATGCCCCCGGAGGGATTCGAACCCGCAATCCCATCATGCGAGAGGCCGCAGACCCATGCCCTATACCACGCGGCCACTGGGGTCGACAAGCAGGGCCTGTGTATTGAAATTACCTTTTATCCGTTGGGTTTCTCTGTTGCGTCTTCCGTCATTTAATATTTTGGATATGACAAATTCAAAATTTAACCGTACCAGTTACATCATCATTCGTTCGCACTCCCCCCAGCCCCCCCCCCCCCGGGGTCTTTCACGCCTCATTTTTGCTAAGTCCTTACTCGGTATTTCGCAGGAATATCAGTCACGGCTTAACTGAGTAGTCATACCGTTCAAACAGTAGGTCAGTGCATTACAACAGGACAAGGCTACTCCATCCAAACCTTTCCTTCTGTTCAGTTCTGGTAACTACAGATATGGAAGGTATTTAAGAAATGTGGGCAAGACGGCGAAGGTACACATATGACTCAGCAACTACTATCGCTCCAACAGCATTTATCACTTACATCATTGTGACTGTTCCGTCTCCTAATGTTCTAGCGGCCGAGGTATTTGGGACTGACGTCTAGTGCCAGATACGTACCCTGCGCCTCCCTCTTCCTTCCCCCTCACTTCCTCGCCCCTCAAGTTTCATGATATCAGAACCGGATGTAATGCACAGCTGTCACTTATCATCTGACGCTTTATTTCTACTTAGTCAGTTACCAAGTATTACTCATTATGACGAGTAATCGGCTGCACAAATGAAGTAACTATACACGACTAACAATAAGTACACGTGGGGCATTGACGGTTCGAAGCCTGATACAGGATACCTCAAACTATATGTCTACTAACGTACAAAATGTTACAACATTACAAATACTTATAACACAGTATCCGCCCTTACCAAATCTTATCCGTCCCCACACAAACTGTGGTTTGCAAAAACTTGCAGTCTAACAGAGCACTACCAACTCCACAGCGTAGAATTATTCTTCGCATCTAGCAACGACTCAAAGTAGTCTACGAATTCCCCATATTTTACACTCAAGAATTCGTTGCGGTGTTCACCAGTACCCGAAAATGGTGCCTATCCTGGGACAGCTGAATCCACTCCGCAGTCTCAAATCCACTCAGACATTACTGCCACATTGACTTCTTTCAATCGCGTTTCCAATTACAATGTGGGCCGGGATAGCTCAGTCGGTACAGGGACTCGTTACGGGCTGGACTGTCCGGGGATCGAATATCGGCGGGGGCGAGATTTCCCGCACCCGTCCAGACCGGCCCTGGGGCCCACCCAGCTTCCTATACAATGGGTACCGGGTCTTTGCCGGGGTAAAGCGACTGGGGGGTGGCGTTGGCCACCCACCCCTGTCAGTGCCGAGGTTAAAGAAAGAGTACAGCTATACCTCTACTCCCCCTTTGGGCCTTCGTGACCTGTTCTAGGGTGAGTTTTACCTTTACCATTACCTTCCAATTACAATTTTTCCCTCCCACGCCTCCTTTGCGTGCTGATGTCCCTTGTGCCTCATTCTCCTCCTGAGCTATTGAACATTATGTTTATTGAGGGGTACACGTTAACGACCGTCACGAAGCAGCTTTCTTCAGTTTCCTTGCTACTACCTCCGTTTTAGCTTCAAAAAACATTCTCCTCAGCATCATGTTACCAAACGATCTCAGAATTCTTCCTCTTTACCGGGATGCTGATAAGTCCTTAGCCCGACCTACTTCCCGAGGTTGTAGGATAGAATCGATAGTGTCGTTGGAAGCTAATCTACTGCTCAGATCAAATAATATATGCTTGCTGCAGACTCCCAAGAACCTTTAGAGTGATGAAAGGCAACTTATATGTTTAATTTTCACATAAGAACTACCAATTCGGGCTAAGGACTTACCAGCACCCCTGTAAAATGTGTGTGGTACCCTATCACAAATTTCAAATTTTCAGGATGCGATTTACAGTTTTCACAGAGCTTAAAGTTCTAAAGCGTTATGACATCTTGTCGGTTAAGTATGAATTAACCGACGTTTCGAAAGAAAATACTACCTCCACCTTCAGGGCAGAAATGCCCCGGAGATTGAGGCAGCACGTCCTTCCAAAAACTCCAGGGATCACACCCAGGACTACAGGGTTGTCATGATTCAAAACACTACAATATGTACAACCCTACATGACGCACACAACCTTTTCTGGATTAGTCCGGGCCGACCTTCAACTCTACTCCAATACTGCCGTCAATCCTATAAGAATCGAATCTTAACCACATCGTATCCGTGAAGCAAATCTATTCCAACCGGTAGAATGCCGGAATACGTGCAAACGTGAGGAAACGCCCTGCTGTTGGTACTTAAAAGTTCCATTATTGTAACGCCATAGTATACACTCCGATTTTTTCCCTTGAAATGACTATGCAACAGTCATAGGCAGATCTTTGAACTGGCGGTCCTTTCTAACCACGCCAGTACTAACTGTAACGTCCAACTGTGTACTAAACGACAAAATACAGTAACTTACTGACAGATAAGAGACGATAAACGCGCTGCGTAAGTCCCTGACGAGATCACGCCCGCCACATGCAAAAGTACGCATTACGGCAACCCGAGTACCTTCAAACATATCCATTTTGTGGACCGACGGTAAACACATGACAACTTACCAAAGACAAAGACATTTGCCTAAGTCACGATCAGTTCGATCATTCAAGCGCGTTTTGACCTGAGATGCAAGGTTTCCACGGCCGTGTAGTCTGGAATATACAGTCGACCCCGCTTATAACGACATCGTTTTATGAGACGCCTCGTTTCTAGCGTCACAGCTTCTGTGGCACCGATTAATTCCTTACTATTAATCATAATATTATTCTCCTCGGTTATAACAACGCCCGTTTATAACGACACAAAATACTGATTCCTTTCATGACGTTATAGCCGAGTTCGATTCTACGTGCTGACGTTTCGGACGAATCTTCTACTTTAATCTTCAGGGTAGAAGCTTAAAATCTTAGAAACAGCGGGGAAATATAACTACTAATAACTAAAGGAAAAATCAAACAGCTACTAATTTGCATGCAACGGCATTATTATTTAAATAGAAGCTGGTTCTTTAAAAATGGAGACGGCAGATTCTTGCCGAAGTTTTTTCTACCGCGAAAATATTTAACTGCAAAAAAAAACTGACCATCCTCTAACCAAAACCAAAAGCGGCACACGTAAAAGAACACATAACGCAACGATACTGTTACGGTATACAAAGAGGCACACAGCTGGAGGTAATCGTACAGCACACTAAAGGGCATGTATTATTAAGATACTGATTAAGTATATAAAACGGAATTTATTAAAATATTGCTCAAGTATGCAGGAGGTCGATCACACATAATCAAGGTAACGTTACATTATACAAACGGTAAAGGTAAAGTTCACCTTAGAACAGGCCACGAAGGCCCAGAGGGGGAGTAGAGGTATAGCTCTACTCTTTCTTTAACCTCGGCGCTAGATGGCAGTGGTTGGTCAACGCCTCGCCCCAGGCCGCCTTACCCCCGGGAAAGACTCGGTACCCATTGTATAGGACGCAGGGTGGGCCCCAGGGCCGGTCTGGACGGGTGCGTAAATCTCGCCTCCCTACCAGGATTCGATCCCCGGACCGTCCAGCACGTGGCGAGTCGCTATACCGACTGAGCTATCCCGGCCCTCACAAACGGGTGTACGACCTGAAGATACTGTCAAAATATATGAAGCAGCAGATATCATGAAGATACTAATGAAGCACACGAAAGGGCATAGCATGAAGTTGTTAAAGTACACAAAAGTGTGTATAACATGAAGGTAAAGTACACAAAAGTGTGTATAACATGAAGGTAAAGTACACAAAAGTGTGCATAACATGAAGGTACTGTTACAGTATACAAAAGAACATGAATACTGCTGCAGTATACAACAGGACATACAATACATCATGAAGGTACCGTCAATACACAAAACAAGCAAAGACAAAAATGCGCAAGGTTTTTAAAACAATCTTATATTTTAGAGGGTTTGGGAGTTTTTAAAATGCATTTTGGTTTCATTAACAAATTCGCCGAATGCTGGGTGTGAGTACAGAGAAGGGAAGAGACCTCTTGGGCGATTCATATTTTAATTTCAGGATATTACTAAAACCTATGGTAAAGAAAAGAGATATGAGGGTATGGGCTAGATTCACCGTAATGAAACGTTCAAACTCTATAAAAAACAACATAGAATCTAGTGACAAACTTAATTATCAGCTTCTAACTAAATGCTATTCAACATTCAGTCAGGTTACTGTCTCCCGCAGTTGAAAACAGGTCACGCGATATACCAAGTTTTGTTGCTGGTTCGTCAAACTGTTCGCGCAGGCCACAGGCCTCGTGTTTCTTGTACAGAACACTTAACACGCTCACAAGGAGTTACGCAGTGCGTACACATAATTTGAAGTAAAAGTCATAATGATGTCTGCGGCCATAATGACAATTTTCAGCTCATGTTAGAGAAGGAACGCTAAGAGCCCACCTATCTGTAACGCCGGCATTTGTTGTATCTCCCCTGCTTTCTAAATGTGCACAACTTCCGGTCGACGAAATTCCAACAGCCTTGTACTTCCTTTTTCCTCTACTAATTCTACACGCTATGCCGACTATTACTCAACCTTGCTTAAAATGTCATAAAATCGCAGG
>Ga0131853_10019882_pt1 | contig 12216 bp, 20 predicted proteins | sample TergutLab28metaG_FD_92764 | JGI IMG/M metagenome (GOLD analysis project Ga0131853, IMG submission 92764) | Labiotermes labralis P1 segment gut microbial communities from Petit-Saut dam, French Guiana - Lab288 P1 (version 2) (version 2) | ecosystem: Host-associated > Arthropoda: Insects >...
AAAACCTCAGAGTTTCCTTCCTGGGCTTTAATCAAAACCCCTATCTTCTGCTTACAGAAAATACAGTCTATCCAATAACAATTACCGTAACAGACGCTATAGGAGATATAGCCAGACTATACTACCCAGATTGGACATTATTCGTACCCCACATACTTGGACAGCATGTAGTTCCTCTGGATAGGCCTAGTGGTACTCAGATTATCTGGACTGATGGTATGCCTATTGTGTTACTTCTTTATGAGTATCGTGTAAGAGGGTCTGCTGCTGCCAGAATTGTTGGTTTTACAAGCTATGAGACGTTGGCTAACAATAACTCAGGAGGTGTAAGTAGTGGAGCAGTAGATGTCAGAAGAGGTGATTTGGTATCAATGGAATGGGATTTCTCACAACTTCCCTGGGTACGGGTATGGTTGGTTCTTAATGGTGTCAGGACTACTATGAACGCATTGACTAACACTACTAACTACCCAAATCTGAACTTCAGTATCCAGCTTGTCAATAGAACACATGCCAACCCATAGGTGAAATATGACTACCGTAGCCAGAGAGTTCTTTCCGAGTCATAAGAATCCTGTGAATAGAGGGGTTCGCTGGCAGTGGACAAGGGAACAGTTAAGTGCTGGACCCTGTGAATACACTGCTGATATAAGAGGAACCTATCGGTTTAGTTTTGTTGTACAGGCTGCTAACGGAAGATTGACACTACGGGATAGACAGACTGCCAGTCCTGTTACAGACCGAACAGTGTTGATACCATTAGAGATAGGAGATACAATCACTGGTACATTACAAAGGCCTTGGTCTCAGGGAATGTCCAGAGTAAGGTTCCATGTAAATGGTACAGCTTTACCTGATAGGGTTGCTCTAATAATTTTTGATGTACAAGATTTGGACAGTGAGCCTACTCTTAGGTTGCTGATAAACTTACCGGGTAACATAAATTAAGATACGGGAAATATTATAATGCGAGTAATAATTCCAACTCTACCTCCAACCAAAAGCAGCTTTATAGCTAATGTGAACATATTGGCAGGTAGATTAAAGCTGCTTGTTCAATTAAATGAAAAGTTCTCTGAAGAGGATATTGAGGTACTTATTAAACTGTATGAACTGGGTATTCAGATTCTCATTGATGATTTGAATAGAGCAGAGAATAGCAGTCTGAATATTGTAGCTGAGAATATAGAGCATATTATTGATTTACCTGAACTTCTCAGTGTGTTGGATGAAGAGATAGTTGAAGCACTGAGAAATCTACAAAGTCTTTTGGAGTATGTTCAGGGTTTGGCTAATGAATTGAAGACTCTTTCCATAGCTGTAGAACATGCTCCAGAGGGAGAGATAGCTTCTGGTACCTACAATCCTGACACGGGTATGCTAACTCTTAGAGTACCTATTGGTCCTCAAGGAACATTCAATGCTTCTATCTCAGATAGCTTAACCAGTCCTGATAGTGGTGTAGCAGCCAGTTCTAAATCCGTATTTACTTTGAACAATCTGGTTACTGCCTTGAATACTCATCTTGCTAAAGTAGAAGACAAAGCAGACACTGCACAGAGTACTGCTAATAACAGAGTACTCAGGTCTGGTGATGTGATGACTGGACCACTCATAGTAGAAGGGGTAGATGTAGTTGGAGATGTTGAGAACAGTCCTGATACTAACATGAGAAGAGACAGTGCTGGTAGAGTACAGGTAACCAGTCCAATGAGGGCTAATGATGCTGTCAATAGACAATGGGTAGAGAGTTTTGTCAGTAATGCCCTGGAAAGCTATAGTGTGGGAACTGGAGGGGGTATAGGAGGGTCATTACTGAGTATTGAACTTGTTATCTCTTCTTTAGTCAAAACTGGATACCTGTCGTTGTGTAGAAATAACGGGGTACTGAATGCTACTGTAGAAACTGGTTATCCTGATGCTTATGAAGAGATAAGAAGAAGAAGATTGTTAGGAGATACTACAATCCTGACCATGAGTGAATGGCAGAATGTACTAACAGGGAATGGTGGACTATGTTGTGGCTACTTTGCTATTGATACTGTAAGTCAGACATTTAGAGTACCTTTCCTTCAGTCTATGTATCTTAGGGGTCATGGAGGTTCACTCCCTATAGGTGGTTATCTGCCTGATACATTAGGACCCCATGAACATCAAATCTGGTTTTCTAACTGGCAGACTGGTGGAGGGTCAGGTGGAGCAGGTACTGGAGCCAGGGAAAGACACTGGAACAATACCAGAGACTTTGGTCCTGGTATAGGTACAGAGACAAGACCGAGAACTATTGTTGTTGATTATCAGATGAAGATGAGAGAGGGCTGATAAAATGGATATTACTATAAAGCCTGAAGTACTTAGTGCTCCAAACAGTTTTATAGTTCATGTAAATTTACTAGTCAGGAAGTTATATCTTCTCATTGAACTAAACTCCAAGTTTAGTACTGAGACTATCGAAACTCTCCTTGACCTGAGTGAGTTAGAGCTACAAGTTCTTATTGATGACCTCAAGAAAGGAGACCTCAGTGTTCTGACTATTCTCAGTGATAATATCGAGAAATTGTTTGAACTGTTAGATGTCTATGAAGAATTAGAGCAGTATCATGACATATTGGCTCAGGTAAAAGAAGCACTGATTGTTATTGTTGAAGAAGCCAATAGAGCAGGCAGTGAAGCTAACAGAGCAGAACAGGAAGCAGACAGAGCCAGGGATGAAGCTGATAAAGCCTTGGGAATCATCCAGGAAGCTGAGACACAGGCTAATAGAGCCAGAGATGAGGCAAATAGAGCACAAGAGATTGTAGATAATGCAGTAGGTACCCTGGAAGAAACTGTTAGTGATGGTGTAACCACCATAGGTAATGCCGTAGATACAGGATTGGAGATACTCAATGAAGCAGCCGAAACAGAGAGACAATCTCTCGAAGGAATTGCAGCAGGAGTTAGTGGTGAAGTTGAAAGAGCAACAGAAGAGGCTGACAGAGCTGGAAACGAAGCTGATAGGGCAGAGAGTGAAGCCAATAGAGCAAAAGATGAGATTGACAAAATCCTCGAAGATTTACTGAACAATCTTCCAATAGCAACTATTATTTCTCCTGGTTTTGTACAACCAGATGGAGTATCAATCAAGATTACACCTGAAGGAGTCATATCTGTAGATTCTCAGAATCTTGGAGGAGGTACAGTTCAAACAGTCAATGAAATTGAGCCTGACAGCAACAAAGATGTGAACACCTTACAGATTGTAAGTGAATCAGAGTTTGCAAATATTGTAACTCAGGCAACTCAAATACCAAGAAGGATATATGTCAGACCTGAAGCTGAAGGTGGTAGTGGTAATGGTAGTAATGGAGATGGGATTCAATCTGTAGATGGTATTGAGCCTCTGGGAGACTCAAGGAATGTCCAGCTTAGGTATGTGATGACTAAAGCACAGTTTGATGCTTTAGGTTCTAATCCTCCTGCTGGTAGATACCTGATTACTGATTCAGGTGGTGGACATACATCTGTTGTTTCATCAATCACGGTTATACATCCTCTCTCCATCAATGAGACATCTGGAGATGTAGAACTGTCAATTCTGCCTGCTACTATAACTACTGCTGGCTTTATGAGTGCTGTAGATAAATCCAAATTAGATGGGATAGCTACAGGAGCTACTGTAGGTGTACCTTCTGTACGAACTATCTCTACAAGTGCTCCTCTAACCGGAGGAGGTAGTTTAGAATCTGACAGAGTTTTAGGGATTAGTGTAGCAACCCAAAGTACAGCAGGTAGTATGAGTGCTAGCGATAAACTGAAGTTGGACAATATAGACCTTAGAGGTTTTACATTCTCTCATGGTACATCTGTACCTACCTCTTTAAACGTTAATGAAGTTTACTTCCAGTATGAGACATAACTGTGTCTGATAAGAATGTATTTCTGAGAGTAGGTAGTTCTCCTAAAGAGATTAAGGATGTATACCTTAGACCTGACAATCGGGTGGTTAAAGCTACTGCTGGATATATAGGTACGCCTACAGGAGTAAAACAGTTCTGGCCTAAAGAGCAAGTAGAAGATATTTTTGTTCCTGTATTGAAAGGCCAGTTAAATGAAACAGTTACTTCATTTACAATCACTGAGACAGGTTGGTATTTTATAGATTTTTACTGGAATGATGCTCCTAGTCGAAATCTTACCCCAAAGGCCTGGTTTCATCAAACTCCAATCAGGTTAACTGCTGGAGATGTGATGAGTTGGGTAAATATAGTGGGTTGGTCTGATTCTACAGGCTATAGTGCAGAGGTCCAGTTAAACCGAAATGGAACTAGCCTTTCTCAGAGTCTTTTTAATTGGCCTTGGTATGATTCTGATTGGTTTTTCTCTTTTGCAGCATCAAGATGGTTGCCTCCTGGAATGGCTGCAAACACACAAAGAAATCTAAGAATAGATTTTTTACTGAATGATAACGATGTTGGAGGTACAACGGTTCTATTTGATATAGACCCAACAGGCCCCATAGTGCTTCCTCTCAGATTTAATCCTTTAAGACAAGTCTACCCTGTTTGGGCAGGAGCAAACAATAGTATAAAATTCTCTACAGGAGAGCTAAGTACGATAGGTTATTTCAATTGTCTTTATAGACTAAAGGATAGTCCTGATTGGACTTATGCACCTCAGACAGAGTGGCCTGGACCCTTTCCAAGTCCGATTCCTGCGCAATTAGAATCTATTATAAGTGAAAAATGGTGGCCTTCAGATGTGCAGACTTTTACTGAGTTTATTTTTGAGCATACTAGCATCAGTACCACACAGATTCAATATAGGATTGCTACAGTAATGAAAACGGGACCAAACACTATGTGGTACCCATTTACGCTTATTCGTACTGGCTCACTGCCTGATATGGTTAATGCTCTAGAACGAATACATCAACCTATCTTGTTAATTGCTTCACCTTGGTAAAGTTGGGAATTAAAATGACTACACAAATTGACGTATTTGAAGATGGTACTCAGGTGGAGTTAGGAACCTCTGGAATTGGTGGAAGAGGAATAACACAGGAACAGTTAGATGCAGCTTTAGTAATTATTAATAGTGCTATAGCTGGCAAACAGATTGATATTGGAGCTACTGCACTGGGAGCATTACCAGCAGCATTAGCCTTCGGTGGTACAGGTATTGCTGGAAGTTCAACAGCAGTGGCAAGAGCAGACCACACACATACTGTACCTACTCTTGCTAGTGGGGGTGGGGGTGGAATCCATACTGACAACAGTAGAGTAGGTGCTGTTTGTGTTTTTCATTATTCTCGTTTGGATACAGGTACGATAGGTGGGGATGTAACTACCAACCTGACAGGCTTTGGTTGGACAGCACCTAACAACACTACACGCAACATATCGTTACCATCAGGTGGCACATGGAATTTCATATATACAGCAAGATGGAATAGTGCTATACGCCATAGCGCTTCAGGCTCTCAAGCTGGGGGTACACAAATACTTTCCTTTCCTTTAAGCCAGGGAGACGGGTTAGGTGGAAGTACCACAAACGTTTTAAGCGTAATAGCTTTTCGCATAGCCTAAAAGGATTTCACAATGATAATTACAATATTTGATAAAGATGGAAAACCTTTAAACTTCTCCAGTGGTGGTGGCGGTAATGTATCATCTAAAATAATGGAAGACATAATTAGACAAGTTCAGGAAGCTTTAGCAGGAAGTGGAGGTGGTGTAGAATTACCCCCTGTTACTGGTACTGGAGACAATCTGCCTTTTACTATATCATTTCAGGGGAATGGACATACAGGCAGAAGTCCTTTTGCAGCAAGAGCAGACCACGAACATAATCTTATAAATCCTGGAACACCTGGAGGGGATTTAGCTTTTGGTGCTCATGGTGTTATAGGAACATCAATGACTCCTGCCAGAGCAGACCATACTCACTTCCTACCTAATCCTCCTGCTGGAGGTGGAATCCATACTGACAATAGTAGGGTAGGTGCTGTAGCGATGTTTAGTATTACGCATCAGGGAGCAACACAAAACTTCTCAGGTTTTACATGGTCTACCAGTGGTAATTCTAGAAATCTATTACTACCTGCTGGAGGTACATGGGCATGGCAGGGTTTTTGGTTGAATTGGCGTTTCGACCATAGTAACACTAAGATAATCGAAAACCAGAGAGCGGCATCTGGAGTAAGTGCCGGAGGTACAGCCATTCTCTCTGATGTAATTGTTTCATTTGGACGTACCCTAGTGCTAAACCTGATAGCCCTTCGTGTAGCTTAATAAATTAAAAAGGATTTAATTATGTGGCAAGACTTTCAAATATTCTCCAGAGAAGACGGTACCTTTGTTGTAACTCATAACGGTATGCCCTATCACGTAACACTAACAGACCCACTGATTGACTCAGTCCTGGATTATGTTACGCAAAACCCTGACAAGGTTACTCCTGAGATTATCCCTGAACCTGAACCTGTTGAGGAACTTCCGCGAGTACCCATGAAAGTAACCCCACGTCAAGCCAGACTAGCACTACTAGAGGCAGGACTCTTGGATACTGTAGAGAGTATTCTTAAAGCTATGCCAGAAGAAGTCCGTAGAGCAGCATGGATTGAATGGGAGTTTGCATCTGAGATAGATAGAATCAATCCTTTGTTCTTTATCTTGGTACAGCAGTTAGGCTTAACTGAAGAAGATATTGACAACTTGTTTATAAAAGCTGCTATACTCTAGATTACTAACGTTTACAGCCTAATACAGCTATGTCTGCCTTTGACCCTAACTCTGCTGAATATTACCCCAGTCTTGGAAAGATAATTATTCGTGAATCTGAGTGTACCTGCAATCAAAGTGATTACGGGAGTATAAAGTTGAAGCTGGCTAGGCTTGAGCAGCAAATCAAAGGTATGGTTCCAACTACAATTACAGGTGTTGCAGGATTGCCTGATTATCCCAATATCCAGTATGGTGTAGTAGCAGACCCATCCAGTTCTACTGCTGGAGGAGCTATCCTCACCAGAATTCTGTCTTACGCTACTAAAGCTGATGGTTACATCTACGCTAACGTAGATGCCCGTATCCTCAATACTGATGGCTATGTTCTATGGACTATAGAAGTAGCAGGAGTAGTTGTATTTCAATCTTTGATTAGTGGTCCAGTAGGTGCTACTGAATTTACTTATGGTCAATTGGTTCCTGTAACATCAGGACAATCTGTAAGATTGGTAATCAACTACCAGAATGCTGCTATTTCCAGAACTCAACTTTCTTTTGTTCCGTTACTATGATTAAACTGATTCAACGATTAGGTCTAATATTCCTCTGCCTATTTGCAGGAATAACTTCATTTTTGTTTCTTTTGTTTCATTCTCTACCCTTTATCGGTTCTGAGCAAAGGTTCTGGAATATAGCTATAGGGTTTAACTCTACTGGTAATGCTACATTAGGTGGATGTCCTTATGAAACCATATCTGCCAGAACCTATAGAAATAACTGGAGATGGAGAGAGAAATTTATAAACTTTCTGTTCTCTGACTCCAATCACTGTCGAACTGCCTTCATGAATGAAGTCTATAGGAAAGCAAAAACTGTGGATGAGTATAGAGCAGCTAACAGAGAAATTATTGATGTGTTTGTAATGAGAAATTGTCCTTATGAGCCCGAACTTCCTGATTCCGTTATAGAAGGAGCAAAAGATGATTCCTGATACTGTAGAAATTACTTGTACTTCTTGTGAGAATATAGAAACAATCTCCAAAGATGAATTTGAGGCTTCCTTGTCCATCGAAGAAGGTGGAATTACCAGAGTATGTCCTAACTGTGGAACTACTCAACTGATTCAACAATCCGATACTACTCCACCAGAAGACACTCCTCCTGATGATTCCCTGGATATGGATGAATCAGAACTCATTGTTGAGCCTGTATCTGAAAGCTTGGATGCTCTGACACAGAAGAAACAGAAGGGTGTAGCTTCCCAACTTATGAAGAGAATGTCTATCTTTAGAGTTAGAAAAGAGAATGAGGTTATCTAATGGATTTGAATGAACGATTAGCTCCAAACTTTACTCTCAGAGAGTTCCTTGTTTCTGGTACGGCTGATAGACATGGTATCAAGAATACCCCTACTCCAGTACATCTGATTAATCTCAAACAGACTGCTCTCATTATGCAGTTCATCAGGGATAATGTCCTATCCAGAAATCCAGTTATAATTACATCAGCCTATAGAAACCCAGAGGTCAACAGATTAGTTGGAGGCAGTTCTACCTCAGACCATTCAAATGGGTTAGCTGCTGATTTTAGAAGTCCTACCTTTGGAAACCCTTTTCAAATTGCTTTGGCTATCAATGCTCATACTGAAGTTATGCAGCTAATAGACCAACTTATTCTGGAATATGCTACAGGTTTTAATGACCTATCCAGAGCATGGGTACATTGTGGGTTTGGTGCCAGAAAAAGACAACAACTCATGACTAAACTGCCTAACGGTCAATTTACTACTGGTATAAGACTAGTATAAAATAATCCTTCTACCTCCCGCCTAGAGGTACTTTACAAGGCTACTTCGGTAGCCTTCTTTTTTGGATACTATCTATGCCTAAACTAACCTTTCTGAATTTTGTAGGTAAATCTGTTCCTAAAGACAGAATGAGGAAGATGTGTGAACTGATGGAACTCACAAAGAAAGAAACCAGACTGATATTGGAAAGATTCTGTGATAATAAAACAATAGACCAATGTGACTTTATCCCTCCAGACCAACAGAGAACAATACTACCTGACCTTAACAGGAAGGTCAGAGCTTGGATTCAACACAATACAGGATTCTTTGTACTGGAAGAATTAGAAGGCATGGCTCTCTACAACCTTATCAAAGATAAGGAATTAGAAAGAGTAAAACTAGAGAGAAAGTACGAGGGATACACTCTAAAACCTTCATAATCGCTCTCTAAGCCATTTAACTTTGTCTACCCTACTTACCCCCTTACTCTGTTTATTTTAAGAGCTTGTAGAGCCTTATTTTGACCATCCAAAACTCCCACAATACTCCCCTTAAGTAATATCTCGGAAATTAGATTATCCAAGTTCAGTTAGGGAATTCCTCCCTGACACAAACTGGAGAATCTGACTATGTCTACTCATGACAAAGATGATAACTATAAAGGTACTGCTATTGGTGGATTAACTACCGGAATCATAGGTACTGCTCTTGGTGCTTTAAATAGTGGTTTGTTCAATGGTAATGGTGGTGGAATCTTTGGAGGTAACGGAGGAGGCTGGGGTTATGGTGGTAGAGACAATCTTGCTGCTAGAGCACAGGTAACCTATGACTTTGAAATTGCCAAAGATGTTTGTACACTGAAATCCAGACTTGCTGCTCTCGAAGTAGCTCAAATCAAGGATGAGAAGATTGCCAAGCTGGAAGACGAACTGGCTAAGTCTCAAGTCCTTAGATATATTGATGACAAGACCTGTGGAATGATGAAAGGTATGTCTTACCTCTCTCCTGCACAGTTGGCTGACCCTTATATGGGTAATCGTCAAGTTATATCTACTCATGCTCCTGTTGTTGAAATTGAACGTAAACACAGAGACCATGACTATGACCGTTGGTACTAATCTTTAATAGCTGAATAGGGGGAAGGTCTATGTCGAATATGAGCCGACAGGAAGAGATGTATTGTGACATTGTTCAATTAATCGTTGAAGTAGTCAGGGAAGAGATAGGTATAGACCTTGCTCATAACCCCTTATTCAGCGGTAGGTTCAAACAGGGATTGGAAAGGAATCATAACCGTATGGTCAGATTTATTACCAAGTATGTACCTGATGAACCTATTGAAGTTCCAGAGATTAGATTAAGACCTGACAACAGTAGACCTGTTGTAACAACTGTAAGAGCAACTGAGAAAGCTGCCCAACCTTCCTGTGAAGGAAACCAAGTGGGGTAAGTAAAAGTTCATTACAGACAATCTTGGAGAATATAATGACAATAAACAAAATCAGTGTAACTGTACCTACTGCTCTTGATATTGACAATATCACTTTAGCAGGTACTCAAGCATGGATAGCACCTAAAGCTGAAACCTTATTGTTTATCAGTGATGTGAATAATCTGGTACAGGATGCAGAGGCTATTCTCAGTGTAACCGATGGTGTAAACGTACTTCCTCTGGAATCTCCCAGAGGGTACAACATCAGGGCTGACCAATTAGTTCAAAGGGCTATGAGAATGCCTGGTGGATTAGTAGACAACTCTACTATGGTTATCAAAGTAAGAGTAGCTACTGACCCTGCAAGAGTAATTAGCTTTACTCCTCTCAGGAGAAGTGCAGCTAATCGTCCTGCTACAACTGCTGGTACTGCAACCGGTACTGGTATCAACCTTGACTAAGGAGAACAGTAATGGAAAAGTACCACATGTATGAAGACACTATGGATGGTTTAAAAGAAGCCGAAAAGTATTTCTGTAATGTTCTTGAACAAGAGTCCTGTGGCAAGGTTACTCCTTCCAGAACTGAAGAACTGCATTGGGCTGTAGAAGGTCTTGAAGGTATTGCAGTAATCAGATACAAAAGATGGTTAAAGATGCATGGACATAATGTAAGTTATACTACTGTTGTTAAATAGTAATAACTTTACTTTATTAAAGAAATCCCTTAGTATATGATACTAGGGGATTTTTCTTTTTATGGAGACTGTTAATGATACCCTTCTGGCCTAAGAATAAATCTGGCTTTGCTCTGGTAGCAGTAATAGGAGTATTAGGATTAATTATTATGTTGCAAGCCAGAACTCTGCATTCTGTCAGAAACAGTTTAGCTCAGTGTAATACAGCCAGACAATATGAGTTAGAGATATTTAATTCAGAAAGAGAGAAAGCTAAAGCTGTTATTGAAGAACAGAATCTCTCTATTCAGGAATTTAAACTGGATGAAGAGGCTTTCCAGAGAAGGATGTTCCAAAGAGAAAGAGAAATAACAGCTACTCAGGTAGTACAACAAAAGGAGATAGCAGTAGAGTTACAGAAGGATGCTTCCTGTGAAAACCAGCTAAGAATTATAACTGAAACTCTTAGGAGGTTTAGTAATGAGTGAAGAGTACATTAGATTTCTTACCAGAATGGGGAAATTGATGATGGTTATACATGCTATAGCCCTCTTGGTTTTAGTTACTACAGGATGTGCTACAACTCCACAACCTATCATCAAAACTGAATTTGTAAAAGTTGAAGTACCTGTAGTCTATAAATTAGACAGACCAAACAGACCTTCTTTAGCTAATAAGGACATACCTAGCTATGTCCTTGAGCTAACTGGCTATGCTGAATTGCTGGAGGCAATAATCGATGGGACATCAATCGAGAGATAGAAGGAGAACTGACAATGTACCTATTCTGCCTTGGGATGGGATTTGTAGAAGAAAGACAAAGCGAAAGTGTCGTAAACCTCCTTTATGGATAACTCTCTTGGGTTTATGTGATATGTGCAGGAAAGCCTCAACTTGTCCAAATTTTGAAAGACGAACAATTAATGGTGTGAAAGGAACCTGTGTGGACTGTGTATATCTTAAAACTGAAAAAAGACGGTTATGGGTTTTACGGATAAGTCTGATTGTTACATTCCTTTGTTTTTTAGGTACAACATACGCTAAGTTTCATATCTAAAAAAGCATAAGGTTGGGAAAAGTGAGGAACAGTAAATGTTGGATATACCAACTGAAGTAACCTACTGGCTTCTGACTTGGGCTTTCTTTGGGTCTTCGTTAGGTTATTTCACTATTCGAGACAGTCCGGGATGGACTCCTAAAAGGAGAGTAAGGGAATACCTCTTGTCGGTAGGGATAGGTATGTTCTTTGCTTTTCCTGTTTATATAGGACTAAAAGACTTCACAGAGATACCAAAAGACTTCAAAGTTATGGCTGCTGGAATGGTAGCTTTTGGAATTACAGACGTGATTATCAACTTCTGGACACCAATGTGGATTAACATTGGTAGTATCTGTAACAAGATAGTAGACAAATTAATAGGTAAAATCTAATGGCTGATACTTCTAGACAAGAGCACCGAGACTATCTGTCAATAGACAGACATGTTAAAGAACTACAACCTGATTGGACTAATCCTCCTAATGTAGTTGACCTCAAGAATGACCTTAATGAAGCTATGCCAGCACATAAGGCTCATATCAATAAGGTTAATGAATGGCTCAAAGCCCTTAGAGG
>Ga0131853_10019883_pt1 | contig 12216 bp, 8 predicted proteins | sample TergutLab28metaG_FD_92764 | JGI IMG/M metagenome (GOLD analysis project Ga0131853, IMG submission 92764) | Labiotermes labralis P1 segment gut microbial communities from Petit-Saut dam, French Guiana - Lab288 P1 (version 2) (version 2) | ecosystem: Host-associated > Arthropoda: Insects >...
AACAACCCGGCACTGCGAGCACTTTTAGGGGTAGAATTTCTGCTGGACTATTCGCGCGTAAATCCACTATTTTCGAGCGGAACGCCTACCATGCCGGGGTTTACACACGTTGACACGCAAAATTATTTTAGAATTTATCGAAACGAAAACTTTATACCTCTTGGTTTTGGGGTTACGCATTTTGCCACAAGAAGTCATGCTGAAAGTATTGCGACAGAAAACAGAGCACATTTTATGCTTAAAGCTGTTGTGGTTGAAGATGATGATATGCTGCACGTTCGCGATGTTGCGCGTAATATTAGAGAATGGCAAGGGCAAGAAGGCAGCACGTACGGCGACTTTAGTTACGAGGCCCTAGCAATTGACGCCGCCGCGAGACGCGCGACATCTACCCATTATTTTAGTTGGGATAACCGCGGATTTGATGCCAGAATTAACACTGACAGGGCGCAACTGGTTGTGTTTGCCATTCCGCACGATAGAGGCTGGAATGCAACAGTTAACGGCAACGATGTTGACATCTTGCGAGTTAATGTAGGGCTAATGGCGATTAGAGTGCCTGCCGGACAAGAAATTGAAATTAGATTTAATTATATGCCACCCGGGCTTATAGCCGGAACTTTGGTTACCGTTGTGGCGCTAGTGGGATTAGGCGGATATATCGCGGTGTTTTATGTTTGGGATAAGAAGAAAAAGGCAGAGGACAAAGACCGCGATGACGGTTTTGCAAGCGCAATGGATGATGCGGGCTTTGGTGCAAACCTTAAAGATTCGCCGATTGTTGCGCAAGACTTAATGAGTGATGAAGATTTAAAATTTGATGATAAATAAATAAGATTAAAGGGCGCGTATGCGCCCTTTATTTTTAGCTTGCCGATAAAGGCTCGCGCTCTCCTCTCATAGAATGGAAGAATGTCGCCTCACCCGTATCTCCCCTGCGTAGCGTGGCAACCTGCCGCCCGCTCGTTATATTCACGCCGAGATAAACTCTATCTAATGGCTGCGGAGGTGTTATGCTAATCTGCGCAGAAAACTTCGCAATAATCTTACAACTTATTGCGCAAAATTATGCAACCTCGATTTTCAGCAAAATGTTCCACGTGGAACATTTTGTATAAATGCTATTGTTATCGAATTTTTAGCTATTTTTAACGATAATTTTTTAAAATTTTGTCGGTGAGAGTGAACCTAAAATCAAAACAGACACAATAAAAATCCCTTTGAGAGTAAGCCTCAAAGGGATTTTATTAAAAGTTACAATCTTATTTCTCGGTGCTTGAACATATCTCTTCAAATTCACCTGCGGCGTAGTTCACATCTTTTAATTTTTTTGCAAATGCCTGATAAATAAACGAAATAGCTATAAAAGCAAAGCCGGTTGATATTGAAGCTACGACCCGTGGAATAGTGCCTAAAATTGCGAAATCTATAACAACCAACTTAAATGCCGCAACCAACGCCAACCCAAGCGCAAAGCGGCGAATGGCCGCATAATTTTTCAATAATCCCAGCACTATTAACGTAAATGCTATTGCGACATATCCGCCGGTGATAACGTAAGATGTGAATCCCAATTCGTAATATCTTACCGCGGCGATTGTTAAGTATAGCAAGAAATAACTTGCAAAGAAAATTATCATAGCGCGTTTTGCGGTGCGGTTGGTTTCAAAACTTGGGCGCATAAACAAATTGTAAGAAGCAAAGAATGCCAGAACCGCAACCGCGATGTAAACTAAACTTGCAACTAGTGTGTTTTCGTGCCCGCGTGTAATGGCTACGAAATTAAATATTTCTATTAACGCAATTGTGCTTAGTGTTATGCTTATTCCGTTAAAACCCTTAGATGCGATTGGTTTAATTTTTGTAAGCCCTGTCGCAAGTGCTACCGTTACTAAAAGCGAAATTGCGGTTACAACAAATATCCAACTTATGTTATTATGAGAAATTAGTGTTATGCCGTTTCTGCCGCTTGAATGCACAAGTGAGTAGCTGTCGCTATATAAATCTCTAAAAATTATAATTTGCAGCTGGTTAATTAAATGCATTAGAAATAGCCAAAGATTAAAAGATGCTAAACCTTTTAACAACCTTAACCCTGTGCCGGTTGGTGTTTTTTTGAACATAAACGCGCCGACTGTAAGAACAATTGCTAATGTTACCGCAAGATATGTCCACGTAAATTCGGCCGAATATTGAAAAGATGCTACCGACAACCCGCGACCGTAGCCAAAAAGCGAACCAAAAGAATAATCTGTTATTCTAAAAAAGTGCATAAAGAATTCGGGTATGCCGTGAATTACTAAAAATAAAATGGTGCTTAACCCGGTAGCGATTAAACCGGAAACTTTAATAACTTTAAGGTCAGATAAAATGCCGGTAATGGCAAGCCCTGCACCGGCAACCGCTAATATAACAATGGCGGCAATGGTTGCCCAAAACTCCGGAAATAAATAATGACACAAGAACGCTATGCCTGCCAAAACCAACAAAATGCCGGTTATATTAATAATTTTGGTGGCAACGGTGCTTTCGGCCCGGTTAGACCTTAGCGCCTCGCATTTTTGCGTATCTTTCGAGAATTTTATGTATAGTGAATTTAGGTTGTTAAGTTCGAAATTAATGCTTTCATAAAGTGCTTTGCATTGTTCTTTTGCTTTTTCAATATTGTCTTTAAGTTCTACTAATAAAACAGATTCATCAACATCTTCGGTTTCTATTAAATTTGTTTGGCGCGAAACTTCTTCAAGTCTTTGAATTTCGGCATTAAGTTTTTGCTTAATGTAAATGTTTATGTGCGAGCGAATGCTTGCCACGTAGTTAGTGCGTTTTGCCGAAAAATTATTGTCGGCCAATGCATCGTCTGAACCGTACTCTTTTAAAAAGTCTTGCACTTTTTTAACCGAAGAAATAAGGCTTTCTTCAGCTTTTTTAATGTTGCTTTCAATGTTTTGCAAAACCAAAAGTTTAGACTTAATTTGCTCTTTCAATAAAATACCTCCTTAAATGTATGGGGGATTTTGTAAATTTTAGTACATTATAGCATAATCTGCGCGCTTAGTCAACATCTACCAAAAGCGAAAAGTCTGCGACGGTTAAGCTGTGCGTTAGCCCGCCGATTGAAATTATGTCTACTCCGGTTTTTGCATATTCTAAAAGATTTTCTTTGGTTATGTTGCCGCTGGCTTCAACAATTGCTTTGCCGCAAATTATATCTACCGCTTGCTTTGCAAGTTCAGGGGTGAAATTGTCCAGCATTATAATATCTGCCTCGCAAGCTAATGCTTGATTGACCTCATTGAGGTTTTTAACTTCAACCTCAATTTTGGTTGTGTGTCCAATCTTGGTGCGGGCCGCAATCATCGCTTTTTCAATAGAACCATACGCTGCGATGTGATTATCTTTAAGCATAACCGTGTCAGAAAGATTATATCTGTGATTAACTCCGCCGCCGGTAATAACCGCATATTTTTGCAACGCTCGCAAGCCCGGAATGGTTTTGCGAGTATCAGCGATTTTAGTGCTTGTGTTTCTAACTATTTCACAATAGTTTGCGGTTTTGGTGGCAATGGCCGTTAAGTGAGATAAAAAATTAAGAGCTACACGCTCGGCTTTTAAAATAGATTTTGTCGGGCCGTTAATTTCGCAAATAATGTCGCCTTTACTGAACTTGTCGCGGTCGGTCATCCTAATATCGCATCGAACAGCGTCATCTATTAAATTAAAAGTGCGTGCAAAAATTTCAATTCCGCATAAAATGCCCTCGTCTTTTGATATGAGTTGGGCGGTAGATTTATGCGAATTTTCGAACAGCAAATCTGATGATATGTCAATATAAGGTAAATCTTCTCGTAGTGCGGCTTTAATTATAGGGTCGGTTATAATGCTATTGAGCATTACTTCGCCTCCAATACTTCTTGTAATATCATTTTTGCGATTGTAGCGATGCTGTAAGCCTCAATGTAATCGCGGTTTAGTGCATAATTTATGGCGGCCAAATCTTCTAAAATATTGTTTATTATTATAAGACCGTCGGCGGCCTTTTGCTTATCTTTTGTTACAAAATAACTCTGCTGCAATGTTTTGCGAATTTTTGTACGGGTGCCTGTTGGCAGCGGTACGCCGAATGTGTCTATTTCGTGCGAGGGAGCAGTTAAATTTTCAAAATTATTTAGTTCGGTAATTTTTTGTGCCGCACGTCTTGCGAATACCAATCCTTCTAGCAACGAATTTGAGGCTAAACGATTTGCACCGTGAACACCTGTATTTGCACATTCGCCAATCGCCAGCAAGCGATTAATGCTGGTAAAACCGTGAGAGTCGGTGCAAATGCCGCCCATTATATAGTGTTGGCACGGGTAAATTGGCGCCGCCTCACGGGTAATGTCTACACCGTTTTGCAGGCAGCGCTTATAGATGTTTGGAAATCTTTCTTTAATAAAAGTCGCGTCTCGGTGCGAAATATCTAAATAAAAATCATTTGAATTCGTAGCGTGAGATTCATCGATTATCGCTTTTGAAACAACGTCGCGCGGGGCAAGCTCGAGCCGCTCGTCATATTTATGCATAAATCTTTCGCGCTTGTGGTTTAAAAGCAGCGCGCCTTCGCCACGAACCGCCTCGCTGAGCAAAAACCGCTCTCTGCCTAAAGTGCAGGCGGTTGGATGAAACTGAATGGCACTTATGTTTGAAACTTTTGCGCCTAATTTATGCGCAAACGCTATGCCGTCGCCGGTGGCGATTGAAGAGTTTGTGGTAAATTCGTACGCGCGGCCTATGCCGCCGGTTGCCAAAACTACATAATTTGCTTGAATTTGCAAAACATTTTTATCGTTCGAAATTAAAGCGCTAAAGCCATTTTCAATCGGTGTTAAGTTTAACAAAGTAGAGTATGGCAAAATGTTAATGTTTGTTTTAAGTTTTACCGCACGAATTAGTTTTTGCATAATTTCGCGCCCGGTTGAATCTTTATGAAAAGCTACGCGGCGCTTAGTGTGGCCGCCCTCAATGGTAAGAAGTAATTTATTTTGAACGCTGGTAAAGTTTACGCCATATGAAATTAGTTTTTGAATATCTGCCGGGCCTTCATCTACCATTATTTTAAGGTGAGCCAGGTTATTTTCGAATTTGCCGGCGCGAAGAGTGTCTTGAATATGTTCGGCGGTAGAATCGTTTTCATTATCTAACACAGCCGCTATACCGCCTTGAGCAAGAGAGGAGTTAGAAATAGTTAAATCGTTTTTACAAACCAATGTAACCGAAATATCATCAGGGAAATTAAGCGCCGAATACAGTCCGGCAATTCCGCCGCCGATTATTAAAACTTGTGTTTTCAAAAGCTCCACCTCCGGCTCATTGAATTGTGTAAATTGGCTTATTGCCCCAATCGCAACATCTCATCTAACGGCTTTAATGCCGCTAATCGCAGTTCTTCGCTCATATCAATTATTTCAACCAATTTACCGCTTAATGTATCGTAAACATTTTGCAAAGATGTTAACTTCATGTTTTCGCAGGTTAATTTATCAGCATTTACCTGCACAAAGTTACGCTCGGGATGTAAAAGCTGCAATCTGTCAACAACTCCGCGTTCGGTGCCGATTATTACATCACCATTTTCATTCTCGGCGAATTCAATAATCGCAGAAGTAGAGCCGATAAAATCTGCATGATTCAGCACATTTTCGCGACATTCCGGATGAATTGCAACCTTTGCAGCAGGATATTTTTCCTTTAAATCTAAAATATCTTTCTCGGTTACCGCATGATGAATAGGGCAGCAACCGTTCCACAAAATAATATTTTTAGAAGGAACAAGGCTTGCCACATGGCGGCCTAAGTTTTGGTCCGGAATAAAAAGTATATCATCGCACGGCATTTTTTCGGCAATTCGAACCGCGCTTGATGATGTAACACAAACGTCGCTAACCGCTTTAAGTTCGGCGGTAGAGTTTACATATGTGCAAATTCCAACATGTGGATTTTCGTGTTTAAAATCTATAACGCGTTGAGGTTCTATTTGCAGTGCCATGGGGCATGTGGCTTTTTTGTGGCTAAGCATAACGGTTTTTTCGGGCGATAGAATCTTTACCGTTTCTGCCATAAAACGAACCCCGCAAAGAAGGATTTTTTCAGCCTCAATCTCTTTGCCTTTTTGCGCAAGTAAAAAAGAGTCGCCGGTAATGTCGGCAACGTCAATAACATCCGGAACGCAATATGTGTGTGCAAGTATAGCAATTTTTTTTTCAGATTTCAGCCGTAATATTTCAGATTTCAGCTCGTGTTTTTTCATAAAATCACCTACAATATTGTATCATATATTGAAAAAATATGCAAGATGTGATAAGATAAAAGATAGATTGCGGCCTATAAATTGCATTGGCGGAGGGTTTATGACAAAAACTAAGATATGTGGCATTTCTCGTTTTGAAGATGTAAAAGCATGCAACATTCATCTGCCTGATTATGTTGGGCTGGTGTTTTGCGAAAGCGCGCGCAGAGTAGATTTAGATTCGGCAAGTGAAATTGCGGCAAAAATAAACCGCAAATGCATTAAAACGGCAGGAGTTTTTCGTAACAATTCGCTTGATGAAATTATCGCGGCGCATAATGCTGTAAGGTTAGATGTTGTGCAGTTACACGGCGATGAATCTGCCGAGATTGTTAAAAAGTTGCGCGAGTTTGGAGATTTTGAAATTATAAAAGCGCTAACTATTTCAGAGTTAGAGAATAAATCTTTTAATATTAACGTGGTTGACGGGGTGTTGATTGACGGGCAAAATCCGGGCAGTGGCGAGAGTTTAGATTGGAATTATCTTGCAAAAATATTACAAAATTTTAATAAACCGGTTTGGCTCGCCGGCGGATTAAATCCGCAAAATGTAAAACAGGCAATTGAGATTGTAAAGCCTGCGGTTGTAGATGTTTCGAGCGGGGTTGAAGTTAAAAGAGGGGTTAAGTCTGCGGAGTTGATGGCGGAGTTTATAGAAGGGGTGCGGCGGTAAAAATTTTGATGATATTGCCTGCGGCAATTAGCCTGAATTTCTAAAATAATGAAACAAAAATTGCTGCGCAATGCCCTCGTAACCTTTGCAGCAATCTGGTAACTTTCCGTCGAAATGTTCGGCTAAAATACGTTTCATCCACACATCTTCAGGGCAGATGTTTAGGCGATTGAATGCGAACAGCATTATGCAATCTGCGACTTTGGGGCCAACACCCGAAAGGGTGCGTAATGCGGCATGAAGAGCGATATTATCTAGCGAATTAAGATTTTTAAGGTCGGGCATTTGCCCGACTATTTTTGCGCTTTCAATTATATACCTTGCGCGGTAGCCGGCCCGAATTGGCGCTAAATCTCGCTCGGTTAAGGCTGCTAGCCGATCGACGGTTGGAAAAGCATAAACAGGCTTATCGTTGAAGCGCGCGATAACCTCGCCGAAATTGGCGCATAAATCTTCAATTATTTTTGTAATTCGTGTAATATTATTGTTCGCAGAAATTATGAAAGAAATAATCGTTTCGAACCGGGCTTGCGTTAAAACGCGAATGCCGGGATGGGCGGAAACCGCTTTTTTGATAATTAAATTTTGCGAAATTTGCGATTTTATTTTGCAATAATCTTGATTTAATGCGAAAAAATTATACCAAATTTTGTAAAAATCGTCCATATTTGTGTTATGCAACGTAATTTCACTATTTTTTGTGGAAAGTTCTAAAAAATGGTCTTGATGAACGCCGCAAAAATGAGTTTTTTCAGCGTTTAAAGTGCGCCAGCGAAAGGTTTGCCCGCAGTTAAAAGTTGTGTGCAAATCTATTGGCGATTTTGGTATGATTGTTACGTGTAAGCCGCATTGTTGTGCGGTAAATAACGAATTGTGAAAATTGTTCTCAAACATAAAAATTTGCATCTCCTCTAAAAGCGTGAACACATTTCACTTAACATTATACAAGAAAATTCGACACAAATCAACAGCTAGAATTAATTGTGGAAAACTTTTGTTTGCAAAGGCTGATTTTGCGCTTAATTTATGGCTTTTCCACATTCTCCACATAGTTTTCCACAAATTTATGCGATTAAAATTTCACAAAAATGCCAAGAATGTTTTTACCAAAATCTCTTGGAGGAATTTTATGATTAAAGGTGTAAACAGGCAGATTATTGAGGTAAATTGCCTTGAAAATTTATATTTTGAACGTGCACTGTTGTTTGTGCGGCCAAATGCGGCGGCGGTTGAGTGCGAAATTGAGGCAAGAGCGAAAGAAGCTATTGAGGGGATGAGGCTGCCGGAATTTCGCCAAAATGAACAGATGAGGCTTGGACGACTGCTTAGAATTAAAAAAGCGCGATTGCAGCGAAAAATCTTCATCGCGCTGATGTGTTTAGGAAGTATTTTTTTAGGGCTTGGAATTTCGATGTTGTTTTTGTAAAGACAAACTGTGCTTTTTAACAAACAGCTAATGAATTAAAACAAGGGGTGCATTATGCGCCCCTTGTTTATTGTAATAAACTATAATTTAAAGATAATATAATTTTGCAACCTTTTGCTTTGCCAAACGAAACAAAAAATTGCAAAAATCGCCAAAAATATTAAAATTGGTAAGATTTTACCTTGCAAAACACCACATATTGTGGTATAATTAACATAATTGTAAGATGGGAAGCGATTGTGTGCGCGAAGACATTATTGTTGGTATAAATTCTATTAAACAGGCATTAGAGGCGAACCGCCCGGCAATTAGCCTGCTTATTGACAGTTCTGCCAAACTCCATGCAAGAATTATAGAAATAATTAATATTGCAAAGCCTTTAAAAATTCCGGTTAAAAAAGTGGCATTGCAAAAACTTAACGAACTTGCCGACGGCGCAAATCACCAAGGAATTATTTTAATTACCGCCGCGTTTGAATATGCAGATTTAGATGAAATTTTGAAAAAAACCGAACACGAAAACGAGAATTTATTTGCGGTAATTTGCGATGAAATTGAAGATCCGTATAATCTTGGTGCAATTATTAGAAGCGCGGCAGGGGCAGGGGCGCATTGCGTTATTATTCCGGCACGAAAGTCTGCCGGGTTGAGTGCGGCGTGTGCGAAAGCGGCGAGCGGCGCGCTTGAAATTGTGCCGGTTTGCAAGGTTGTTAATATTGCCGAAACGATTGAAAAGTTAAAATCTCGCGGGGTTTGGGCTTATGGAGCGGATAGCGGCGGCACAAGCATTTATCAAACAGATTTTAGAGGTCGCGGGGTGGCGCTGGTTATAGGCAGCGAAGGTGCGGGCTTACGCCGCTTGGTTAAAGAAAAGTGCGATATGCTGGTCAGTATTCCGATGAAGAGTGAGATAGAATCTTTAAACGCCTCGGTGGCGGCAGGGATTATTATGTTTGAAATTGCTAAAGCGAAAGAATAATTTGTAAGAAAAGATTAATGTTGATGTGGCGGCAGCCTGCGCAAATAACGGTGATTTAGCAGAAGTATTGAGCGGCTGACAGAAATATGGCAACAAAATGCGCCGGCGAAGATGATAGGCGAATAAAATCGGAGGCTTAATTTAATTATGAACGACAAAAATCAGCAGTTTAATGTTGAAGATATATTAAAAGAGTTGAAAGCCGCAAAGCAAAACGGTGAAATTAAGCCTGCGGCAAAACGCGAAGAAGCTCGCCGTGCGATTGAAAAACCAAACGTTCCGCCGATTAATCGCGAAGTGCAAGGCCGCGGAGACAGAATAAAGCGCGACGCGCAAAGAACGATTGACAGAATAAGCCGCGTAGAAGAAAGGCAAATGCGCCCGCCTGCAAAACCGCAAGAAAGAATGAATAAAAACGACAATCGCGCCGAAAGATATGTTGCGCCGCAAAGAGAATTGAGAAAAATAAATCGCGAGCAAAATGCAGAAGTTCGCCCGAAAAAAGCATTTAAAGCACCGCATGCACTAACCCCTGAAGAAGTGCTTGGTGTGAAACCTGTAATTGACGAAAGAGTTAACGCGAATGATATTGCAAAAGCCAGAGAGATTAAAGAGCGTGAAGCTTTAGAAAGAAAAATGAAAGCTCATGAAGCGGCGCGCAAAAAACAAGAAGAACAAGTGCGCAAAATGCGAGAACGCGAGGCGCGCGAAAGAACACTTAAAGAGCAAAGTGCAAACAGAAGTCAACTAAAAACCCGCGGGATTTTGGGCGACAAAATGCATGCCGCTCAAGAGAATTTAAATGAAGATTTTAACGAACAGACACCGAAAGTGCGCATTAAGCCTCGTGAGATTGTAAGTGAACAATCTTCGTCTGTGCCGCAAAATTTGCGCGAAACACGCAAAAGTTTTGACGAGCAAACAATGCCGCCGCGCGCAAAACGCGAAAATTCAGGCATTAAACAGCCTGTTTCGCCGAGAAAAGGCGAAGAAAATCTTCGAACAAAGGCAGAAGTAAAGCCGGATTTAAACGCTAAAATGATGGCCAGCACCTTGGCACAAAGAATGATTGGGCATAAAAAGCCTGTGGAACTTTCGGGCAATTACAGAAGTGAGATTGAAAACAAAAGCTTACATACCGGGGCGCATGCCGAGAGGGAAGATGATATTAAAAGATTTGCCACTAAAAGGCTTAATCTTGATGAAAAAACTCGTGAAATCGAGCCGGTTAAGCCGAAAATTAAGCCAAAAGCGGTAAAAAACGAAATTTTTGGTACCGGGCTTATGGGCGACATGAAAATAGCGCGCGCCGCCGATGAATTGATGGGGAAAAGCGAGCCGGCATTTCGCAACAAAAAACCTGTTGCGGTTTTGCCTGGCGATGAAATCGTGCTAATATCACAAGAAAAAGAATTTGATGGGGATTATGAACACCCGGGCGACGCTGAAAGCATAAATATAGATTTAGCCGTTGCGAAAAAAGGGCTTACCATTCGTGCGTTTATAACTTTCATCATCTTTATGCTTACAACCGCCACCGCGCTGTTTAACGAAGTGTCGGTTCAAACACTTGGAGTTAATGGCTACATTTGGTTTAACATTGTAGCACTTGTAGCGGTTGGATTAATTAATGTAAAAACATTAGTGGCGTTTACTCGCCTGCTTAGAGGTAAAATAGATAGTGAATGCGCGGTTTCGCTATTATTAACTTTGGGTTTGGCGCACACTTTAAGCGTTATGCAAGTTGCGAATTACGCAAGCGTGGGGCAAATTTACGCCGCTCCAATTATTTTTGCGGTATTTATATTTTTGCTTAGCAGGTTGTTTTACATTAGCAAAACAACCGAAGATTTTAATGTTATCGCGAATGATAAAACAAAACATGCCGGGCTGGTAATATGTAAAGAAGATGTTGCTGTTGCCCTATCTGGCGATGAAATTGTTGGCGAGACTATGGTTTTATGCCAACGCAAAGCGGTAAATATTAAAGGATTTTTGAAAAATTCGTTTAGCAGGTCGCCTTGCGATAAATTAAGTGCGGTAATTACCGGGGCCGGGGTAGCACTTTCGGCTGTTGTTGGTTTAGCTACACTAATTACTACTCAAAGTGCAATAAATGCGGTAAGTGCGGCGTTAATTATTGTGCTTGTAGCAATGCCGATTGGGGCAATTATAAGTTCGGCGCGAATATTATCTGCGGTTTCGCAAGAGGCCAGAAAGCACGACGCGGTTATTGTAGGACACGAGGGAGTAAGGCAGCTTAGTGAGGTTAATTCGGTTGTGTTAAATTCAGAAGATTTATTTTCGGCCGGCAGCGTGCAAATTCACCGCATAAAATGTTTTAACGGCGAAAGCGAAGATAAGGCGATTGTAACCGCCGCCGCACTTGCGATGAAATTTGGCGGAACATTAGGCGAATTGTTCGACGCCACAACACAAGGCAACACCGACATGCTGCCGGCGGTGGCAAATGTGAAATATGAAAGTTTTTTAGGAATATCCGGCTTTGTTAGCGACGCCGAAGCAAAGCTTGGAATTCGTGAAATGATGGAAGAAAATGCGATAAAAATTCCGCCGATTGAAATTGAAAAGCAGTTAAATGCAAGAGGTGCCAGGCTGCTATATCTTTCTATTGGCGTTAATTTGGCCGCGATATTTGTTTTGAGCTATGAGGCCAAAGATGAAATTAGAGAAAATCTTTATGAAATGGTAAGAAACGGGGTTGTGGTAAATGTTTACACGAAAGACCCTACCCTCACCGAAAATATGGTTGGGGCATGCTTTAAGCTACCAAAAGGCAGTGTGAGAAT
>Ga0131853_10019884_pt1 | contig 12216 bp, 7 predicted proteins | sample TergutLab28metaG_FD_92764 | JGI IMG/M metagenome (GOLD analysis project Ga0131853, IMG submission 92764) | Labiotermes labralis P1 segment gut microbial communities from Petit-Saut dam, French Guiana - Lab288 P1 (version 2) (version 2) | ecosystem: Host-associated > Arthropoda: Insects >...
ATTATATTATATTATATTATATTATAGTACAACATTAAAAGCTACGCTTTTTATATAGTTTGGTAATTAAGTAACGGAATACTGTTATATTGACATCACAACTGATGCACAGATGCATATAATAAAATTGGTATTTTAATTCGTTCAATCCGTTTCCAGATATGCCACTCACAAAACTATTCAAACGCATTCCTATACATTTACTGTACGTTATTCTTACACTGTACGGTTGCTTGCACACGGTCATCACCCTCTCGCTAGCACTCAGTATAGAATCTGAAGAGTCAGGTCTGCTGGGTTATTACGCCGTGTCGACAGGTGAATATCTACCGACGTTGCGGAAGCCCAGAGTGCTCCCATCTTAGGGGTCAAGCAGTTCATCCTGCAGATGTGGGCACTCCGATGCTTCGTAACGTCCGTAAATATTTACCATTCAAAACGGCCTTCCATCCCAGAAGACGGTTAACCTTTAACCATTTAAACACCGAGTTAAATCCCATCTGCCATCTGCTAGCATTATTCGGAGATCACCATATTCTCCACATTAGCAGATAAAGGGTTAACAAAGTCGCTGCAAGAACCTACAATCTCCCAATATACAAACTCGTTTGTTGTATATGATGTTATCTCCCATTTGCACCTCCCAATACACGGTACATACACGGTTCATTAAGGCATTCAAAAGGGAGAGAAAGCGAAACTTACAAAACGTCACTACTGCCTCTCATACCGGAGTGGGGACGTAATGCGAAGTTAGTCGAACTGGCCAGGGACCAGCAATGTGTTAGAACAGCTCAGAATTCCGGTGCGGACACTCAGGTCACTCAGATACGCAGTTGGCAGCGGTGTTGTTTCTGAAGGTAGATACGGCAAACTCTCCAGCATTTGCATGTCTCATGGTCAATCTGTTAGGTTCTGACTGAACAGTCACTACTCCTGCTTCCTATCCGAGATGTCACTGGTTCGATTCCTTGTTCGAAGCCCGCCTATCCAGAGTAACAGGCTTTTTATTTGTCAACGTTCCAGTAACTTTTGTGCAAATACTGAGGTAGTACCAGTTCCTGGCAAATCCTTCCCTATTCTCCCACCTGACACTGCGCTGCAAAGCGCTGTTCAATCAGACGTACTGGCAACGCACTGCCTACGTGCAGGTATGCAAACATAACCGGAAACTACGTCACAGTCAAGAGGGCAGCACTGCTGCTTAGTGTTTGGGAGGTCCCGGGTTTAAATCTCGACCTTGAGAAGGGCCATACTTATTGTTTCCGTTGTAGCTTTCCTCAGAACTGAAGCAAATCTCGGAATAATACCTTAAATAAAACAATTACGTCCTCTTTCATTATCTTTACGATTATTTATTCATCATGTCGTCATTCGAAGTAATATGGTCTATGATAACGCAGCATAAAACATATCGTACATACATAAATAGAAAATAAATGTATAAATGCAAGAGATCCTGGTTAAGTCCCTGATCGCTGTAGCCCGAGACACGAGGCCTACATCGAACTGATGTGAAAGGGATGGGTGGGGGGGGGGGGAGAACAATGACAGACGAAGCATATGACGTAACAATGCACTGTTCGGTTGCAGCATGCTTCATGCTTCAATGTCAGTTTCGCTATCATATCTATATCAAATGGATCAACGGCAATGTACAAACTGAGGGAATAGTGATATTAATTTCACTCAGCATCTGATAATCATCAGCTTTAGAGTCATGCCTAGATGAGTGGATAATGCTGGATTGTATCACAAATGCATGAATAGCTTCCGTGTCTCGGAACAGGGTTCGTTATGCAGGTAGCCAACCGTAAATGTCTTGATCAAATGTATAAGAAAACGCAGCTGAAGGAAGTCCGCACACCGTGCGGTTAGTTTGTTTGTTGGCGCGGTCGGTTGGCTGGATGGCTGCTTCCTTATTTGGTTACTAAATCCCCCAGATTCAACACTATTAGCCCCCCCCCCCAAAAAAAAAAGACAGCAGAGGTTTACCACGAGCCGATTAACATTCTCACAATCCACTCATTTTAATATTATTCCACAGTCCACACCTAGGTATCATACTATAAGATTTCTCCAATCTATTGTTCTTTCTTTTAGACTCATTCCTGCCATTAGAATCTTGCGCCCCACTAAATAACAAATACTGCATGACGTAAGAAGGAAGATTCACTAAATTCACTGTGGCCCATAGGGTGGGTAGAGGTATAGCTCTACTCTTCCATGACCGCGGCACTAGAAGGGGGTAAGTGGTCAGCAGCACGCCCCGGCCGCACTTTAGCCCCGGGAAAGAACCGGTGCCCATTTTACAGGAGGCTTGGTGGGCCCCAGGGCCGGTCTGGACGGGAGGAAAATCTCGTCCCAACTGGAATTCGATCCCGGACCGTCCAGGCCGTAGTCAGTCGCTATACCGACTGAGCTACCGGGCCCACAAACTCTTCCTTACGTAATATTACAAATTCCCGTGTCGATTCTCCCCTGGATGTCAACATCCACTCCCGCTCTCAAACATCTTGAACATTTTACTGAAAACCGTAAATTCGTCGGCAATACCAGTTTATCTCGGTAACCGGATGTTACCAGAATTTCGCGGCTTTCCTCTCGGCTTTTTTACGTGGATGTCGAAACAGTTCTAAGCGATAAAGCTCCTGACTTCACTAAGGAGACGTCCGGTCGAGATGTCAAAGAGCACACCGATTATCCTGATATTTTGTGGTTTACCTTCAGTATCCGCAGGCAAAAACCAGTATAATATCTCAAATTAGCCCTCGACGGCTTCCTTTCACACTCTTTCCAATTCATTACTCACTATCCATGTGCTGTACTACAAATCAGGTCGCTGGTTCGATCCCAGATGGTGTCATTGGAATTTTTCATTGACATAAAATCCTTCCGATGGCTCTGGGGTCGACTCAGCCTCTAACAGAAATGAGTACCAGGAGCATTTCCTGGAGGCAAATGCGGCCGGTGCGTAAGGCTGACAACCTTACCACCATCCTGTGCCGTTGTCATGAAATCTGGGAACCTTAACTTCCTGGAACCCTCTGGGCCACTCCGGACCTGTAACGGGACTGCTTTACCTTTACCTTTTTACTCACTATCTATACTACTTGATGCTATATCCCGAGCCACTGTTTCGCCCTTAAATCACAAAATAAACAAATAAATAAGTAAGTAAATAAATCCTCTGTAGTTAATACAAAGCAATCCACGGGCGTAATCCGTAGAACAGTCTTTTCAAATAGTACGCAGTGCAGCCCGTAGCAATTCTGTGTCAGGTACGTTGACTCCTCACGTAACCTCGCAGAACGTTATTCAGCAGACCTGCATTCGGGTCGGTGTAAGTGACCAACTGTAAGTGATCAGCTGTAAGTGACCCTGTAAGTGACCAACTGTAAGTGACCCTGTAAGTGACCAACGCCGATCCCAGTGGCGACGCGATCTAAGGCCCACGTCTTAGACCGCCTGCTGGAATTGCGGGTTCGAATCCCACCGGAAGCATAATGTATGTTTTGAGTGTTGTGTGTCGTCGGGTCCGGGTATCTAAGTCGGGCTGATCACTCTTCCAGAGCAGTCCTACCGAGTGTCGTGTGTCTGAGTGTGACAGTGAAGCCTCGATAATGAGGAGGACCTGGCCCACTGGGGAGCTGTTTCCCCATGAGGGGGGGAAAAACAAATAACTGACCAAAATAAACTAATTCTAATGTGCGTCATCCCCGTTGTGTTTTATACAATAGTAAGGAGTTTAGGTATGTTAACACTCACAGTCTAGCATAAGAAATAGTCCCTATGGGGAATAAAGAAAAACGATATCCAACCAGATACACCCGGGACCATGATACCTTGTAATATAATGTGATCTCGAACCTGCCCCATCACGCCCCAAGACTACATGCATGCTAGTATAGCCTAAGCTCTAAGTCTAACCACAACCTGATTATGGCCCATATATAGGGCCGAAACATGTCGTTGTTGTAAACTCCTTGTAATAAAAACAAATATAGTTCTGTTCGACTGTTAGTGTTAACATACCTAAACGCCTTACTATTGACCAAAATGAACGTTTCTTTCTCAGCGACCTGCAATCACTCTGCAAAGATACACTGAACCAGCTGGGGAAAATCATCGTCGTCGTCATCATATTGGTGCTACAGCCTGGCCCCAGCCTTGATCGTCCCAGTGATGCCAACGACGCTTACAGTCCTTGGGGTTTCTGGACAAGAGATGTTTTTAAACGTCAGGGAGTCAGCCTCACGCCCAAACACAGCCTGGTGGATCAGGCCTCCGTATTTATGTCCCCGAAGACAGGGAGGTCCAGCTATACCCCCGGACACAGGGTATCCATTTTAGTCGCCTCTTGCGATAGCGTGGTCAGCTCTGGAGCTATTCTTGTTCGCGGCCACCACACAGGGAAGCGGGGGAAGATAATTCATATACCACAAAGCTGTAGTGTGTATATGTCTACATATACACACAGTCATGAACACAAAAATATTACAATTAGTAACGATATATAATATAAAACTACATGTTTCGGCCCTGTATGTAGGCCATCATCAGGTTGCCCAAAGAACTTATTAAGTGACTACACAGTATGTGTGGTAATTTTGGAACGGGGACGAGATCTCGTCTTACATCATAAATCGTGGGATTAGTAAAAGTTGCCAACATTTATATTGATGCGTACTTCATCATGTGAATGCATAGGTGTTCATCTTATGATCCTGTCATGCGGTTAAATTAGTCACTTAATAAGTTCTTTGGACAACCTGATGATGGCCTACATACAGGACCGAAACATGTAGCTGTACATTATATATCGCTATTAACTGTAATATTGTTGTGTTCATGACTGTATGTATATATAGATATACACACACTACAGCTTTGTATTACTGACCTAACACAACGGGGATGACACACCGTAAGATTAATTCATGCACATGTTAGATGGGTCTTCAACCCTTCCACACATAAGCCAAAAATCACCTAAATCTATACCCTCAAAACACTGTAATGGTGCAGCTCAAATTAAAGTGTCTGGCATGTATCAGAGCAAAGGTATGGGTAGCCCAAAAGCACACTGCTATCTGCAATGGCCCACCAACGTGCGACACCCCTAAGCTTATTTCCCGGGTTCAAATTAACGACCGCCAAGTTCAGATTTCCTTACGAGTCGATTCCGAAACCCTTCATCTGTCAGCTGTACACGCCATCCATTTGGATTCAAAGTGCGAGAGAATAAGAGCGCGCTGCCAACAAACAGCAACAAAACACACTGTACAGCGAAGCTGTCCAATCTACATTCTTGTTACTCAACACCTACTGCTTACTTTCTCCGCAGCGAGACGTAACTGAGTCCGCCTCCTAAATTCGTTGCTAAATATTAACCGCCTGCAGGGATTAAAACTACATTTGGCAACGCCTTATCAAGTTCTATTCGCACTTTTTATACGGTATACGGCATCCGGACCTCTATATTGAAATTAAATTCTTGCCATAACTTTCAGCCTAGATTCAAATACAGAGTATCACCAAAATCCATTAAATAATATTGGAAATAAATCAGGATAGACAGACGACATTCTCCCCACTACGTGTCCACAGAATACATTTTGTATGCAAAACGCATGAAGGGATAAGTGGGCATATCATGCTTAGGTGCACAACACTGTGTGTCCACGTGTTCAAAGTAACGGCAAAGTTCACCCCAGAACAGGCCATGAAGAACCAAAGGGGAAGAAGGGGTACAGCTCTATATTTTAACCTCGGCGCTAAACAGGGATGGACGGTCAACGCCACGCCCGGGCCGCTTTACCCCCCCCCCCGGAAAAGAGACCTGGTAACAACTGTACAGAAGGCTGGGTGGGCACCGGGACCGGTATGGACGGGTGCGGAAAATCTCGCCCTCCACCGGGATTAAATCCCCGGACCTTACAGCCCGTAACGAGTCGTTGTACAGACTGCTCTATGCCGGTCTATACGTATACACATACATACATATACCCCTGCTTTTGGACTTCCCTGAACATGGAGGCGGCAAGTTCATCCGAAACGTCGGTAAGTATCGCTCTACGCTGAATTATATCCCAGAAGATCTGAATCTCCATCATCGGCACTTCTGTGAGTAGGCCTGCCTCAAATAATAACCTGTTCGAAAAATAATCTTAAGTTGCACATGAAATAGACTGTAATGCACCAGTAAATGCAGTAGACTTACGTGTTTACTGCCAGTTTTCAGCAGTTACTTCAAGACAAACCCCCCTTCCCAACGGGTAAGAGTTTCTGTTTTTCTCCTACCACCATTTATGTTTTCGGCACAGTACATTAATATCACCGGCAGAGGCCAGAAGCACACTTCAGAGTTTGGTTATGCCTGTCAGCTATCAACCGGTGACATCATATCCGACTGCCTCATCCGTTCTAATTTCCGAATCCTATTTCAATTCTATACCGAGCTATATGCGTACAAATAACTGCGCCACGACTTCTGCGAAGGGTTTCAGGCATCGAAAATGCATCTGGAATAAAGCTGCGTCAATATATTTTGAAATCTGCGCCAAAAAAAAACTTGTTCTTCATTTGCGCGACAACCGTGTAAGGAGAAGACACGAGCCTTGAAGCAAAACTTCGACCGGCCGAAGAGGTCTGTTGTCGACTCTGATACAAGCGCAAGAAAATACAGTCTTGGATCTACGATACGCGTGGCGTTCGCAAGTGAATTTGTCGTATAATCGTCACGCACAAGACAGCAAAGTCCTGTATCCAGTGGGACAGAGAGCTCCATGTAGCACTCACTGGCCCCCATTCTACTTTCCTATTGCTACATCTAAATAACTACACGGAGCAGATCCCTATCTGAGAACCCGTAAGGTTCTCAGATAGTCAAAAAGTTCTCCATATTTTATAGAACCTGAATGTTCATTACCGCACTCACAATGGCTCGCTACCTGCCCCTATCCTGAGCCAGATCAATCCAGTCCCCCTCAATCCCGCTTCTTGAAGATCCATTTTAATACTACCCTTCCATTTACACATGGGTCTTCCAAGTGGCCTCTTTCCCTCACGTTTCCCCATCAAAACTGTGTATGCATCTCTCCCCTCATTCGTGATACATGCCCCTCCCGTCTCATTACTCTCGATTTGATCACCCGAATAACATTAGGCGAGGAGTACAGATCATTAAGTTATTCGTTACGTACGTCTATTACTCCTAAAGGTAAAGTGATCCCGTTACAGACCCGGTGTGGCCCAGAGGGTGGGTAGAGGTATAGCTCTACTCTTCCATGACCGCGGCACTAGAAGGGGGTGAGTGGACAGCAGCACGCCCCTGCCGCACTTTACCCCCGGGAAAGACCAGGTACCCATTTTACAGGAGGCTGGGTGGGCCCCAGGGCCGGCCTAAACGGGCGGAAAATCTCGTCCCCACCGGGATTCGATCCTGGACCGTCCAGCCTGTAGCTCAGTCGCTATACCGACTGAGCCACCCGGCCCACAACTCTATTACAACTACTAATGTTAATTTATTTCACCGCATAAACAGCTTCTTACATACATGCACATTTTAACTGATATTTGCCGGACATAACCGTAAGGTCTTGCACATTCGCCACACACGCACTCACTCTCTTACAAGTAACATTTCGAGCATAATGTGTACAATGTGATCTATCCCTGTACCAAATTTCACCTACACATAAATTCGCAAGGCCACCATATTACGTCACATCCTACAAAAAACAAATGTTTTAACAAAAAAAAGTTGCATATTCGTTTGAAGACAAAGGCAAGAGATTTTTCTCCTCCTCAAAACTCCCGGCCCGGCTTTGGGGCCCACCGAGCTTCCTGTACAATGGTTACCGTTGCCCATTCGCGGGAGTAAAACGGCCGGAGCGTGATATTGACCACTCACCGCCATCTAGCGCCGAGGTTATGAATATGTGGAGCTTTATAACTTTTGAAAGTAGGGCGCTGTATTACATTGTGCTACTCTCTGTTCCACTTCAGACGTTCGCGCGTCCGCCATATTATTACTGAGTGTAGTAAACTGGTAAGTCACTAGATTGCCTTCCAATGTCAAATACTCACATCATATTAGGTTAAGATCTATCAATTGGTCCAGACAGGCAGCATGGTAATAGCAGTAACATAATTTCTTTCCTTAACTGAGGAAGCAGCAGATAAAGTAGGCTAAAAGGGTCATCGTGTGTCATAAAATCATGTATTTCTCTCTGATAAAGAAGAATAACGGCAGTGCAACGCCAAATCTAAGTCACGGTCTGAACATAAAGTAACAGCCCACGCAGTCCTGCTGACAAACAGAGCTGAGATACTTTCCCCCTGCAATGAATCACACAATTCGTCCTGCGGACCCTTGTATGGCAGATCGTGCCAGACGACTGCAACCAGAAAAAGCAAAATAAAGAGCTGAGCATCATGGCTACAGAAACAGACGCTCGTGACCAACATGGAGCAGCGTAAAGAAGCTGCGCACTGAAGACAATGAACTCAATGCAAGTTGGACCGGAGAGTGGCTGTGAGCCAATCAGAAGAGAGAACAGGTGGATGCATTAGTGCGCGGGATACGATGCTATTGGTCGGACCTTACTATCAACAATAACATCACATTGTGACCTCTTCTTGAAAGTCATCTGCTGGCGAAGTATGGGCTCTTTCGAGTGATTTTTCATCACAGACACACAAAGTATACAGAAAAGCTTCAGGATGCACTTACTTTATACTGTACTTTGTCGAAAAAACTCTAGGCACTCTGGCTACTCACTTCTCAATTTATGACAAACATTATTTGTTTTATTACGTACTGATGAATCGAGTTACCGAAGTTCTTGTGAACTGTCAACAACAGGCGTTTAAAATTTACATTAAAAATAATTTGTTAAAATACATAATGACTTTTTTTTGCCACGTATGAATTAATAATCCCTTATTTGTTATCGCTCGGCCCTCAACACCGAAGTCTGCATTATCCCTCTAAGAGGTATTACTATAGTACAGTAACATACATGAATTCCCTCCAGAAGTATGACAGTGAAAAACTCAACACCGTATACTGTAGACCGTGATGGAAAGGGCAGAACGGACCGTGAAAGAGAGACTGGGGCAACAAACACGTGACATCGTCAGTACAGTGACTAGGCTACAGGTTGGATGACCGAAGAATCAGGATTCGATTCCCGGCGGAAGCCAGACATTCTTCTTCATTAGTAGTAACCAATTTCATATTTTGTATACATGTAAAATAACCACTGCCACCAGGTAACAACCCAATTGCAGTAAATAAAAATATTTTATTATTATTATTATTATTATTACTGCTCTCACAGCGAGGAGCTCTGGGGTCCACCCAGCACACAGATTCAAATTATATTTCATATGTGATCTACCTAACGAACTCCGCAGAGCAGGGCCTTTCTTGGGAGGCTACTAGTTCGTCTGAATCTTAGGAAATTCTCCGCATTTTATGGAACCCAAAGGTTCATTACAGCCTTCACAAAGGCCCACCTGATGTCCCTATCCTGAGCCAGAGTAATCCAGTCAAAGCCCCCCCCCCCAATTCCCCATCCTATTTCTCAAATACCTAAAAAATCTGGCCAGATCTGGGACTGTGTGTTTCGCTTCATAACCTGCTACTTTTTTAAGGTGATGAGTTGTCAGCCTGTCGCCCAACCCCTCCCCAAGCTGGAGCACTACCCTTTCTCGGCAGTCTGTGACTGCTTGTTCAACATAATCGCAGCTCCCCTCCACACCGGATGCCGTTTCTCCATCCGCAACCTCAGGAAGTACGATGCCGCTGTGACAGGAACCAACTTACCCCGGACACCGGATCTATCACCATTAAAAATTGCACACAGCGCGTCCCAGCAGTTCATTGGTTATCGCCATCATACAAAAAAGGGGAAGTTTAATACGGCCTGCATATCTTTTTACTTTGTATTTTACATGAAATAATAAAGCTGCGCATATTTTCGAATAAACAACTCATCATTTGGTGGTCCTACATTCAGTGTTGCTAGTGTCTCTTACCTTACAAGTTGGCGCTTCCACCATTTTACTATTACTGACGGTAGGAGAACAAAATGGTGAAGAAGGAAATGGCGCCGGTCGCGTGACGTAAAAATCGGTACACTGCTTCAAAATACAGTCATGCGTCGCTGAACGGTGGGGATACGTTCTGAGAAATGCGTCGTTAGGCGATTTCGTCGTTGTGCGAACGTCATACAGTGTACTCGTACTTATACAAACCTAGATAGTATAGTTTGACGTTCATAGGGCCGTGCATCGTAATATTATTTCTACAGTAAAACCAATTAGATGCACCAATGTATCAAATTTATTTTATTTTGGAATGACACTCTGCTAGCAAGCAAATGCCTGTTGCTGTATGTACAGTCTTGAACTCCTGATGATGGACGAAAAGACCGTCCGAAACACGTGGAGTGTCATTCCAAAATAAAATAAATTTGATACACTGGTGCATCTAGTTGGTTCTACTATAGAAACTAGATAGTATAGCCTACTACACACCTAGGCTACTTGTTATAGTCTATTGCTCCTAGGCTACAAACCTGTACAGCACGTTACTGAACTGAATACTGTAGGCAATTGTAAGACAATGGTAAGTATTATAATATATTATAATATATTCTTATGGGACCACCGTCGTATATGCGGTCCGTCGTTGACCGAAACGTCGTTATGCGGCGCATGACTATGCAGCTGGGCACACACATCAAAACAAGATATTCCCATAAGCCTACATCGCGGGACCTAAGTGAACACAGTTATTTCTCCAAGCCCAGTGGAAAAGAGACAAGCCTTCACAGTCACTGAAGAGGACATTCGTTACCGCAGTGGTCTGGAGGAAAACACCCGAACAAGCTCGGACGAAGACCCCGCTGAGTTCCCCTCCACAGCCTGCAGTACACCGTAGCAATACAAAGCACACTTAATTTGCACAGCGCGTGTACAATCTCAGCTACAAACCAGGGCTACGGGTGCAAGTCCGAGCAGAAGGCGAAGAAAATTATCTCCAACATAACTACTGGACTGGCAAGCGTATGTGGGACGCGCAGGTTAAGTTTCGAGAATTCTTGGTCTCGAAACCAGTGGGTCAACAGGAACACTATGGAGATGACGGTACACAGAAAAATCCCAACATGTCAATCGGGAATCAAAGACGGGTCATCTAGTCTGTACCGTCATTGATATATAACAGCTCGCTCACAAGTATTAATAACATAACCAAATAAGATAATTTTGTTGTATGCTTTCTTTTGGGTAATTCCCCGGCGTCTCAATTTTATATGCCAGCGTTTCTGAACATGTCTGTTCCGCGGGTAGGTACGAAGAATTCAGACGCCCGGGAATTACCCAGAAGAAAGCATACAACATTCAGAACACGGCGAAAGTTTGAAATCAAGAACAAATAAGATCAGCTGAAACGTATAGACTTCTGGCTGCGTGACGTCATAACTCAGCGGGGACACAAGATATTCTGGCAGATCGAAACAGTGCCTTGAAGTCAGCAACGGCCGCTTCCACAATAATGTGATCATCCTTCCATATCTTATGTCAAATTTTCCGTTAAATAACTTATTCAGTCAGAACAGCATCCTTTGATAGCTCAACAACTAGCCGATATCATTACAACAGGCTCAAGAATTTACCTGCTGCATCCTGCAACATTACTAGACACCCAGTCTTACAGTTGGAGCGAAATGCATTGGCCTCGCTCAAACTAGAGACATTGAATACTTCATACGTCGACAAAGTGGAAAGTTACCTGTGTGCCCAGTTACTCGTTCATGTGCTCCAGAGATCAAGGTTTCGACCTCTGACTGGAACTCAATTCACCGAAGGCCTTGAATAAATGTAGCAATGGACAGTAAGGTATATCAGAAGTCAGACAGTGCTGTCGCGACAACTTTATCCAGTGCAAAAATAAGCAAACTAACTAGATTAACACATTGAGGACGGGGCATTTAAATTGTTAAAATGCCCGTTCCCGGGGTTTAAACAACCTGAATCAACTTTTGTACTGCGTTTCTTTAAAAATTTATAACAAATTCACTATCTATTTTTGTGAACTGAAATTTTCAGGAGATACCCTAGTAGTGCTGGAGGGTGTGATACCTCTGGAAACATTCCCCCTTGTGGAGTGGCGCTAAGCAGTGTATAGTGCGTGGAAACCAG
>Ga0131853_10019885_pt1 | contig 12216 bp, 14 predicted proteins | sample TergutLab28metaG_FD_92764 | JGI IMG/M metagenome (GOLD analysis project Ga0131853, IMG submission 92764) | Labiotermes labralis P1 segment gut microbial communities from Petit-Saut dam, French Guiana - Lab288 P1 (version 2) (version 2) | ecosystem: Host-associated > Arthropoda: Insects >...
GGTTGTGTACGAGGAAGCCCCACGGCCGAGAACCGACCGCGAAGAGCGCGAACGCCGCAGGGCAAGCCGCCGCGAGGCCGCACAGCACGAAGCCTCCGAACCTTGGGATGACATACGCCGGGATAAGACATCCTTCCCGCGCCCGTCGCTGTTTGGGCGTTTGTCTGTGGCCGGTGTTATGGGCGCGCCCGCGGAGGAAGCCGCAGAGCGCGAAAGCCTGCACGACAGGCTCTACGGCTGGGTCGTGTCGAAGCTTACCATACGCACACAGCAGGTTATCGCCCTGGCCGTGTTTGTGGTGGGCTGTTATGTATTTGCGGGGTTTGTCGGCGAGAGATATGCCTACGCAAACAGCCGCAACCACGTCAACCTCTGGAGCCAGCAGAGGTTCACCGACTTTTACGCACTGCCCGAAGGCTGGCTCGACATGGTGTTCCTTGGTTCGTCACACTCCTTCACAACCTTTGACCCCGCCCAGTTTGAAGGCCGCTGGAACGCCTTCCAGCTTGGTATGCCTCTGCAAACGCCGGACTCGTCCTTCTTCACCCTGCTGGAGGTCTACAACTACCAGATGCCGGACATCGTTGTGATGGAGCTTTACTGGAACGTTATGAGCCGCGAGTTCGAGCCTTCGCAGGTGGAGACATTCTTCATGGTGCTTCGGAACGAGGAGCTGCGCCAACGCTACATAGACGAGGTTTTGCCGCTGAACGAGAGGCTGAAGTACAACATCGCGGCCATACGCTTCCAAGACGCGGCCTTCGCCTTTGCCAACGCGTGGATACGCGGCTTTACGCGGGACAACGAGCTGTTCCAAGACGGATATGTGCAGGAGATTCTGCCGTACATCGAGTACTACCGCGCACTGGGCTACATCTACTCCAGCCGCATAATGCCGCCCGCCGAGTACGAGCGCATACGCCGCACCGCGCCGCGTAATCTCAACTTTCAAATCGCGCCGAGCCAGCGCCACTTTCTGGAGCAGATGGTGGAGCTTACGCGGGAGAAGGGTTCGCAGCTGATATTTGTCACTGCGCCGGTCTCCAACGTCTCCTTCGCCAACATACTGGACTACGACGACATCCACAGCACCATCAGCGGCTTTGCCGAGCAGCACGGCATACCATATCTGGACTTTCACAAGCGAAACATAGAGCTTGGCCTCTTTGACGACGACATGTTCCGTGATCACGGGCATCTTAACGACAGGGGCGCGCGTGTTGCGGGCGCGTACTTTATGGAATGGCTGGAAGAGCAAACGCTTGAAGTCTTTGCCCCGGGGGTGCCGGAGTGATAAGGTTGCTGCGTTTCATGATGGTTGGCGCGGGCGCGTTGCTCTCGCTTTATTCGGCCTGGGGCATCACCTTCCTGCCGTACAGCATCGGCAACTATCTCTCCAGCGTGCTTGGTCTTACGCTGCTCTGTGCCGGCCTTGGCCTCTATATCTTGCTGGAGTTTACAAGAAGCGGTTGGCGCAGAGCCGCGCGGTTGGTTGTTTCCTGCGCGGCGGCGGCGGCCTTGCTGGCCTTTTGCGCAATGCTTGCCGGCGTGTGGCTAAACGCCCGCAACGTTCCCGCAAGCGGCCACGACGCGGTGCTGATCCTTGGCGCGGCCTTGGTGGGCGACGTCATTCCCCAAGGATTTCGGAACCGCTTGGACACCGCCATTACATATTTGGAACACAACGGCAACGCCGTCGCCGTGGTAAGCGGCGGGCAGGGCCGCCGGGAAACCGTGACAGCCGCCTACGCCATGAAGGCCTACCTAGTGGACAACGGCATTTCCCCCGAGCGTATCATCAAGGAAGATCGCGCGGCCTCCACCTACGAGAACTTCATCTTCGCGCAAGAACTGCTGGATGCCCGCTTCGGCGGCCGGCCTTACACCATCGTCTATGTGACTAACGACTTCCACCTTCTCCGCGCGCGTTTGATCGCCCACAGAATCGGCATATCAGGTGAAGGACTTGCCGCGCCCAGCCAGTGGTTCATGCTGCCCGGCTACTATGCCCGCGAAGTACCCGCGATGCTGCGCGCCTTGGCCACAATACGCCCGCGCAGTGATACGGACTTGCAATCTTAACAATGATTAGCGAATGGGCACAGATGCTGAGCGAACGCGCCCTGTGCCCATGAGGTTAGCGTTGTTTAGATTGCAAGTCCGTATGACTGGAGGGTTGTTGCGTTTCCGCGCAAAACAAAAATCCGACAGTTGTCGGATTGTGTTGTTATTGTATTTCCACGATGACGCGTTTCTTGTTGTGGATTGCGGCGGCCTTGACAACATTGCGGATAGCCTTGGCTATCTTGCCTTGTTTGCCGATGACCTTGCCCATGTCCTCCTGGGCGACGTGCAGTTCCAGCGTTATTGTGCCGGAATCGCCGGTTTGGGTTACTCGCACTTGGTCGGGGCTGTCCACCAAGTTCTTGGCGATAGCTTCTAACAGTTCCTTCATGGTAACACTCCCCCTGATGGATTATGGCGGGTGAAGCTTTTGCTTGGGCAAAAGTTTCGGCTTATGCGAAAGCTCCGGCCTTGGTCAGCAGTGCGCGTACCTTGTCAGTAGGCTGCGCCCCGTTCTTGATCCAGATCTTGGCTTCGTCTACGTCTACCTTTACGAGGCTTGGTTCCTGTGTTGGGTCGTAGTAGCCCAGCTGGGCGATTGCCTTTCCGTCGCGAGGTGTGCGTGCGTCCGCCACTACGATTCTGTAAAACGGCTTCTTCTTGGCACCCATTCTTTTAAGTCTGATCTTCACCATGCTTGTTCATCTCCTAATTGGATATTTGTGTGCGGATTCGCAGACAGATCTGTGTTATCTGAACGGCAAGCCCATGCTGCCCGGCTTGCCAAACGCGCCCATGCCTTTCTTGCCCTTGGACATATCGCTGAACTGCTTCATCATCTTCTTCATTTCTTCAAATTGCTTCAGAAGCCGGTTGACCTCTTGGATGCTCCTGCCAGAGCCGTTTGAAATGCGTTTCTTGCGCGAACCGTTCAGGATCGCGGGGTTGTGCCGCTCCTTGGGTGTCATGGAAAGCACTATGGCCTCCACGTGTGCCATCGCCTTGTCGTCAACCTCTGTGTCGCCCAGAGCTTGGGCGGAGAGGCCGGGGATCATGCCGAGGATGTTCTTGAGCGGCCCCATCTTCTTGACCTGCTGCATCTGGCTCAGGAAGTCGTCGAAGGTGAATTCGCCCGCGCGCATCTTCTTTTCGAGTTCCAGCGCGGACTTTTCGTCGATAGCGTCCTGCGCCTTTTCGATAAGCGAGAGGACATCACCCATGCCCAGTATGCGCGACGCCATGCGCTCCGGGTGGAAGCTTTCCAGATCTTCGGGCTTTTCGCCCATGCCGACGTACTTGATGGGCTTGCCCGTTACGGAGCGGACAGAGAGAGCCGCGCCGCCGCGTGTGTCGCCGTCAAGCTTTGTGATGATAACGCCGTCGATGCCGAGTTGGTCCGCGAAGCTTTGGGCTACGTTCACCGCGTCCTGACCCGTCATTGCGTCTACAACCAGCAGTATCTCCTGCGGCATTACAAGCTTCTTGATGCTTACAAGCTCGGCCATCAGCTCTTTGTTGATGTGCAGGCGGCCGGCTGTGTCGAGAATCACAAGGTCGTGGGAGTTGTCGCCTGCGTGTGCCATGGCCTGCCTTGCGATGTCCACAGGGTCTGCCGAACCTTCCACCGTAAACACGGGGATGTTGAAGTTCGCGCCAAGCACTTGCAGCTGTTTGACGGCTGCCGGGCGGTATACGTCGCAGGCGACAAGCAGGGGCTTCTTGCCCTGCTTGCGCAGCTGGCCGGCGAGCTTGCCGCATGTGGTGGTCTTGCCCGCGCCTTGCAACCCCACCATCATCAGCACGGTGGGCGGCCTTGGGGAGAAGGTGAGCTTGCTGCCCGTTCCGCCCAGAAGCTCGATCAGCTCGTCATGCACAATTTTTATCACTTGCTGGCCGGCGTTGATGCCCGACAGGATGTCCTCGCCGACTGATTTGTCGCTGACGCGGGCTACAAAGTCTTTCACGACCTTGAAGTTTACGTCGGCTTCGAGCAAGGCCAGCTTCACTTCGCGCATAGCAAGCTTTACGTCCTTGTCGGTAAGGACGCCCTTGCCCTTTAGCTGCTTGAAGATATCCTGCAGTTTTTGTGAAAGGTTTTCAAACGCCATATGGCCTCCGCAGGGGTTGTGACCCGACCCGATAAGCAGTTCCGCTTGACACTAAGCTTCATCGTTCGCCGGAACCGCAGTGAACCATTGCGGTTCCGGCTCCGATTCAGCAAGTGTCAAGCGGAACTGCCATAATGATAGAGTATACATTAGACGCGAGCCTTTGTCAATAAATTTAGCAACATATTACCTATGTACAAACCTAATGACTTGTGATAGACTAGCCTGTGTAGAGAATACGCTGTGAGGGGGAACGGGCATGAAAAAACATGAGAACGTTATCATGGAAGTGGCTGAAATAAAGCTCATAGTATGCAATATGTGCGGATGCGATATCGACATCACCAGCAACCCATATATTGACAACCGTATTTCCATCGAAAAAATGTGGCACTACGGGTCTCCTTTTGACGGAGAGCTTCATAGTATAGATTTGTGCCTGGGGTGTTATGTGAAATTATTGCAGAATATGAATATCGCGCCAAATCTTCAATAATAGGGGTAGTGTATGTTTGAACAAGTAGTTTCCGCTGACGAGCGTAAGAGGTACAGCGCAATGCTGGCAACGGCGGCCGACATGCTGGCCGATGAAGCCGATGTAACGGCGAACCTGGCCAACATAGGCGCGCTGGTGAACATGTACATGGACCGGATCAACTGGGTCGGGTTTTATATAATGAGGGACGGCGTGCTGGTGCTGGGGCCGTTCCAAGGTAAGCCCGCCTGTGTGCGCATAAAGCCGGGCTTCGGCGTGTGCGGCACGGCGGCGGCACAGCGCAGGGTTCTGGTGGTGGAGGACGTACACCGGTTTGAGGGGCATATCGCCTGCGACAGCGCGAGCAATTCGGAGATTGTGCTGCCGATCTACCGCCAAGGTGAGGTGTATGGCGTGCTGGACGTAGACAGCCCGGAGCTTGCGCGCTTCGGCAAGCTTGAAGAGGAAGTGCTTGGCGAGCTTGCGTCGAAGATAAGCGCGTTCCTGGGGTAGCCATGGCCGGTGTTGAACAGGTTTTGAGGAAGCTGATTGCGCGTGAGGGTATTGGGCAGTTTGTCCGGTTTTCGCTGGTGGGCGTGGCCAACACTGCGGTGTTTTATGCCGTGTATCTTGCGGTGCTGTGGGCGGGGATGTCCTTTGTGTTGGCGGCTACGGCCGGCGCGGGCGTGGGCATCGTCAACAGCTATGTGCTGAACAAGATATTTACGTTTCGTTCGGGCGGCGGTGTTCCTGGCAGGAGCTTGGGCGAAAAGGTTCGTTTTGTGGCTGTGTATGTTGTGCAGTACTTTGTCAACATAGCGGTCATTTCTTTGTGCGTGAATGTCTTTGGGATCCCGCCGGAGTTTGCGGGGCTGCCGGGCATCGGCATTGCGGTGCTTGTGAGTTACTTCGGGCATAAGTATTGGACGTTCCGTTAGGGGTTGAACGCTATCATTCCATAACCCATCATATTTCGTGTATGTTAAAATAAGCCTACTGCCTGAAAGGAGTTACCGCATGAGGAAGTTAAAATTATATCTGGACACATCAACAATCAGTCATTTATTTGCAGAGGATACTCCCGAAAAGATGAATGATACTCATATCCTATGGGATGGTTTAATTAACGGTAAATATGAAATATTTATATCTCCTGTGGTGATTGACGAAATTAGAAAATGCCCTGAACCCAGACAAAGTAAGATGTTTGAAAAGTTAGAACAACTAAAATTTCAAGTACTCAGGGAAGCGGATGAAGTTTTTTTGCTGGCTGATGAATATATCAAGGGTGGGGTGCTTCGTGAAAAAAGTCGTGATGATTGTTTGCATATAGCATATGCCGTTGTCTACAGCTGTGATGCTATAGTGTCGTGGAACTTCAAGCATTTAGTAAATTTCAAAATTATCAATAAGATAAGAGTAGTAAATACAATTCATATGTACAAGGAAATTGGCATTATATCACCCACGATGTTGATTGAGGAGGATGAAGAATGAAAGTAAGTAGTATGATGGACGAAATCAGAAAAATCCGTGATGAAAATTCATTACGCCACCTAAACATGAGTAATGAGGAACTAGCTAAAGAACACAACGAAGCTATAGAATGGTTGCTTGCAAAACTTGGCAAGCCTATTGATATTGTAACTAAAAATGGTTAAAACCGCAAAGATGGTATCGGCTAATTTCGGAAGAGGTCTATTTATCAAGCACCAGGCGTTTCGCTAGGGATTGATGATTAAGGTCGTCGAAAAGCAAATAGCAACAGGATAAACGGAAGCAAAAAATAGAACGATATCATTCCATAACCCATCATATCTAATTCTTTGTCTGTAGGTTCTTTTTGTACATCTACTGCGGTTGGGTCTTTGCGAAAACGCTTGCTTTTCCGTATATATCCGTATCCTGTACTGATGACTATATTAATTAGCCAAAAGAAGGTGATATGGTCTGTACCCCATTCCATAAATACGCCAATTGCAGCAACCACAAATAGAGCAGATACAAAAAACCATAGATAAGTAAAAGAACGTAAGTATTCTTTTTCCTTAAACTTTCCCTTTTCATCTTCCCTTACAAAGACTTGAACCCCTTTGTTAGTTAAGCATAACACAGCAAGTCTAAAAGATATTATTGCCCCTAATGCAAATAATGCGGCTATTGCATTAGGAAGTCCAATTCATTGAGATCCCCCCCTAAGTGCTGCTCCGGGCGAAGGCGTCGGCGATTTGCGCGAATTCTTGCAGGCCTAGGGCTTCGCCGCGCACGTTGCCGTCAAGCCCGTTGTTTGTCAGAAGGTTCTCGATGGCGTCCTTGGGCAGGGTGTTGCCGTCCATGTTGAAGATGCAGTTCACAAGGGTTTTGCGCCGCTGGGAGAAGGCGGCTTTTATTATGCCGAAGAGCAGGGTTTCGTCGGCGGTGTGTACCGGCGGTGTTTCAAGTACGTCAAGGTGAACCACGGCGGAGTCCACACCGGGGCGGGGTATGAAGCAGTTGCGCGGAACGTTGGCCGCGATGCGCGCGTTTGCGCGGTAGGCCACGCCAAGGGTGAGCGCGCCGTAGTCGCGGGTGGAGGGCTTCGCGAGCATCCGCGCGGCGACTTCGCGCTGGATCATCACCGTTATGGAGGCCACGGGGGCTGTGCCTTCCAGCAGGCGCATTATCAGCGGGGTTGTTATGTAGTAGGGCAGGTTGGCCACGACCTTGAAGCGGGTGTGGCCGTGGGCGCGTGCAAGCTCCTGCCAGTCGCACTTTAGTGCGTCGGCGTGGAGTACCGTGAGATTGTCGCGGCCGGCAAGGGTGTCGCGCAGGATCTGCGCCAGCTGCGCGTCAAGCTCGACGGCCAGCACATGCCCGGCGCGTGTCGTAAGAGCCTGGGTAAGCGCGCCGAGGCCGGGGCCGATCTCGATCACGAGGTCGCCGTCGGTGACATCCGCCGCGGCTATGATCTTGTCCAGCACAAAGGTGTCGATGAGGAAGTTCTGCCCGAGATTCTTCTTCACGCGAAGGCCGTTGGCCTCCAGCAGGGCGCGTGTGGCCGCGTAGGAGGCGATTGTCTGCTCCGTCATTGGCCGGTGATCTCGCTGAAGTCGTGGACGCGCACGGCTTCGCCTTCGGCCAGCATGATAGGCCCCCATGTGAAGGGCGCGCCGTCGATGCTGTAGGACACGTGGTTGACTTCGGCGAACAGGCCGATGGTGTTTGTGAGAGCCATGAACACCGTGCCGATGGTGCCGTCGCCAAGGTCGTTCCATTCCCGAAAGCTTGAGTTTAGGTCAACGTGCGCCAGGGACTGCGCGCGGAAGATCTCGATGGAGTTGATGGCGTCTGCGTGGGGCAGGAGGGGCAGGGTGTCCGGGTTTGGGGCTGTGCTGAGTTCTTGGGCGAGTTGCGGCACAAAGTCGGCGTTGGTGGGCAGCCGGAGGGTGCGCGGCTCGACTATTATCACGTTGTCGGTGATGTTCGGGAAGAGCATCGCCACGGGGATCGCGGCGGGTACGTCGGTTTCGATGCTGTAGAGCGTTACGGTGAAGGTGTTAAGCGGGTTCGGGTGTACGGACTTTATCAGGCCGATTCCCTCGGCGTAGTAGAAGCGTTCTTGGGAGCCGTCCGGCAGGGTGGTTGTGACTTGCACCGCGGTGAAGGTGCCGAGAGGGGTCTCGACCAACGCGTCTACGGAGGTTATTGCGGAGGGCAGGCCGCCCTTGTCCCAGCTTGTGCCGACTTCGACGGGAGCTTGCAGGATTATGATTTCCTGCGCGGGAGATACGTCCGTTAGGTCTTCGACGGAGTAGTGGTGGGGGTCGCCGAAGATCAGGGAGACTTGATCCGCGCCGACCTTCACAATTTCGAGAGACGGCGGGAAGTCTGTGGCAAGCACCATGCGCTGGGTGCGGTTGCCTCTGACATAGGTGTTGTAGATCGTGCGGGTTCCCGGGATGTCGAAGCCTTCGACGGTGAAGGTGACCAGGGTGTCGGCCTTGATGGGGAAGAAGGCGGCAAGGCCAGATGCGGACTGATCCGCTTCGGTGCAGCTGGACAGGGTAAGCCCTGCCAGTATGGGGAGTGTCAGCAGGAGGTTCTTCGCCCGTTTTGTTGTAAGCTTGATTGATGGCTTCATTGGTAGTCTCCTTTGTGCAAGAGGTCTATTGTACGGAGGACAGTATCAGTTTTATGGTTTCATCCCGGCCGTTTGACTGCTTGGCGCGGGACATCTTCTCGATATAGACTTGGCGCGTGCTGTACAGATCGCGGGCCTGCGCCGCCAGTTGGCTCGGCGTGAGGTCTTCTTCGCGCAGCACGTTGGCGTAGCCGTGGCGCAGGAAGGATTCGGCGTTCTGAACCTGATCCCCCCGGGATGTCTTGGACAGGGGGATGAGCAGGGCGGGCTTGCGCAGAGCCAGGAACTCCTGTATCGCGTTCGCACCGGCGCGGGATATTACGATGTCGGACGCGGCAAGCACGTGGGGCAGATCCGATTTAAGATACTCAAACTGGGCGTAGCCGGGGGCGGCGGTTTTTTCCAGATTTCCCTTGCCCACCATGTGCAGCACTTGGAAGTCGGCCAGGAGCTCCGGCAGGGCGAAGCGCACGGTCTCGTTGATAACGCGGGAGCCGCTGGAGCCGCCGACGACCATCAGCACGGGCAGAGTGTCGGAGAAGCCGGCAAGGCGAAGCCCCTTTTGGCGGTCTCCGCCGAAGATCTCCCGGCGCAGGGGGGTGCCCGTCAGCACGCCCTTGCCGCTTGGCACACGCGCCAGCGTTTCCGGGAAGCTTACGCAGATGCGGGCGGCGAAGGGGAAGGACAGCCTGTTGGCAAGGCCGGGCGTGATGTCCGATTCGTGTATCAGAGACTTTATGCCGAGGCAACGCGCCGCAAGCACAACAGGCACGCCGACATAACCGCCCTTGGAGAATATCAGGCTTGGGCGAAGGGCGGCCATCACGCGCCGCGCGTCGTAAATGCCTTTTGCGAAGGCGAATTGATCTCGCAGATTCTTGAGGGTGTCGGCCGGGGAGAGCGAACGCCGCAGCTTGCCCGTTGAGATCGCGTGGAAGGTCAGGCCGGCATCCCGCGACAGTTCGCTCTCGATGGAGTTTGCCGCGCCTATGTAGTGTACGTCGAACCCGGCTTGGCGCAGAGCGTCCACCAGGGCGATATTCGGCACGACATGCCCGGCCGTGCCGCCGCCTGTGAGTGCTATAACTTTACGCATGGGAAATGTCTCCTAAGTTTGTTCCTAATCAGTGTACTAGAAATCCGCGGTAAGTTCAATAGCAAAAGCGCGGTGATTTTGCAAGATGGCGCAATATTTTGGCAAATGTCTTGTCAAGCGGGCTTGCGCGGATTATAATTGTTGCAGATGTGTACGGGAGAGGGCTGACATGAAGATACTATCGCTTAATACCGGGCTGCCGGGCTACGACCACGGGCTGGATTTGGTCTTGAAGATCATCCACGAAACATTGTCGGAGCTTGGCGTGGATGTGGTGCAGATGAACCTCGCGCTGATGACGATACCGTACTATGACGGACAGCGTTGCGCGGTTATTGACAATATTGTAAAGACGGCGGAGAGTGCGTCCGCCGTGATTATCGGCGCGGCTGTGTCGCCATACGGCAAGGGCGCGGCGTTGGAAGTTTTCGCGGAGCATCTGGAGCATCCGGCATATGCGGGCTGCATCAGCGGCAAGAACTGTATGCCCGTGCTTACGCACAAGGGCGCGGGCATACGGGCCGCGCTGGAAGGTTATTCGAGAATGTTACACCGCGCCGGCGCGAACGACGCTGTGCGGGTGACGCTTCGCGGCCAAACAGGTGTGCCGCCGGGGGACGAAGCACGAGCCTATCTGGAGCGTCAGGCGGAGGAGTTCTACCGCATGGCGCGGGCGAACCGGAAGTTCTTCCTTCCCGAGGAATATGCCGATGAGGCGGGGGCTTATGCGCACGCGGGCGACGCGCCGCGGCTTAGGCTTCTGCCGGCCGCGGAGGAGGTGCCGCCGGCCCGGCCGGAGGACGAGCTGCTGAAAAAGCTTGGTATCAGCAGCGTCAAGGAGGAGCAGGAGCGCGACATAAGCGAGATCACCCAGTTCTTCGCCAACAAGCTTGGCACGGCGCAGACACCGCCGCAGGTGCCGGCACCCGTGCAGACGGCCGAGGTAAGGCCGCGCAAGCAGAACCTCTTCGCGGAAGAGCTGCAGGACACGGCGGCGGCCGCCCCGCCCAGACTGCCCACATGCCGCCAGCTCACCCAGAGCCTGGTGCATCACTTCCAGCCGCAGATGTCGGCCGGCGTGGCGGAGACGATACAGTTCAACATCAGCGGGGAGGAGGGCTTCTCCGGGCATATCGCCATCAACGGCGGGGAGTGCGCCTATCTGGAAGGCGAGGCCGCGCAGCCCGACATAACCATTCTTGCCGACAGCGAGGTCTGGAAACAGGTTGTGAAGGGCAAGGTTACGGCGCAGAAGGCGTTCATGGTGGGTCAGCTGAAGGTGCGCGGAAACTTTGTGCTGTTGTCGAAGTTCGAGCAGCTGTTCAACACCGGTGCGCAGAGGTAGGGCGCATTACGACAGCATCTCCTTGTAGATCACGGACTTGGACACGCCCCTGTCGCGGGCGGCGGCCTTCATTGCGGCCTTTGGGTCAAGCCCTGTCTGTATGTAGGCCTCTACGTGTTCGGCGGCGCTCATGCCGCTGTACTGGGCGCGCTCCCGGTCTTGCAGATCCTGCTTGCTTGCCCCGCCCAGCACTATCACAAATTCGCCGCGAAGCTCTGTCTGCGCGGCTGTTTCTGATATCTCCGGCAGATTGCCGATGACGCACTTTTCGTACATCTTGGTCAGCTCGCTTACTATGGCGGCCTTGCGGTTCGCTTGCAGGCCGGCGGCAAGGTCTTGCAGGGTCTCGCGCAGCCTGTGCGGGGCTTCGTAGAAGATTACCGTGCGGTGTTCGTCGGCCAGATCGGCTATTCTTTGGCGGCGTTCTTTTGTGCCGCGGGGCAGGAAGCCCCCGAAGATGAATTCGCCGCCGCCAAGGCCGGACACGGCAAGAGCCGCGGAGTGCGCCGACGCGCCGGGCGCGCATGTGACGGGCAGGCCGTGTTCGTGGCAGAGGCGCACGATGTCCGCGCCGGGGTCGCTCACGGCGGGCATACCCGCGTCCGTTACAAGGGCGACGCTCCTGCCGCTTCGCAGGATGTCCAGCAGATGTTCGCCCTTTGCGCGGCTGTTGTGCTCGTGATAGGACGTAAGCGGCGTGGTTATCTCAAAGTGGTTCAGCAGCTTGCGGGTGTGGCGTGTGTCCTCGGCGGCGATTATGTCGGCCTCGCGCAGGATGCGCAGGACGCGTAGGGTGATGTCCTCCAGATTGCCGATGGGTGTCGCGCATAGGTACAGTGTGCCGCTCATACCGTCACTCCTTCAGAACTAATTAGACCTCATCCGAAACTAGTGCTCCTCCAATACTAAATTTAATGCGCCTTCGCGGTCTTTTTGCCGAAATCCCGCGTCAGCTCCTCCTTGCGAACCACTTCGGGTTCGCGGCGTCGTCACTTCCTTGTCTTTCGA
>Ga0131853_10019887_pt1 | contig 12216 bp, 5 predicted proteins | sample TergutLab28metaG_FD_92764 | JGI IMG/M metagenome (GOLD analysis project Ga0131853, IMG submission 92764) | Labiotermes labralis P1 segment gut microbial communities from Petit-Saut dam, French Guiana - Lab288 P1 (version 2) (version 2) | ecosystem: Host-associated > Arthropoda: Insects >...
AGCTCTACATGTTTCGGGTGTTGACACCCATCATCAGGAGCTGGTACAACTGTAATTACAGCTTCTGGTATTGATTAACTGCAATGAGTAAAATACGCTGCTATTAATACTAATGTACAATTTAAAATTCTAGATTGGTCATATTGAATGTTACTAGCCTTGACAAATATATATATAAAATATTGGTGGATATTTAAAAGCAGTATTTTTAAAAGCAATCCACCAATGTTTTATATAAATATATATATTCGTCAAGGCTAGTAGCATTCGATATTCATAGCAACGTATTTTACTCATTGCAGTTAATCAATACCAGAAGCTGTAATTAGAGTTGTACGAGCTGCTGATGATGGGTGTCAACACCCGAAACATGTAGAACTGCCTACAGAAATGTAATAAACTGAATAAATCGCATATTGTTGGAAAATTATGAAATTCGATTCACGATGCACGGACCCATATATACAAAATTTTCTCTATGTATTTTTATCTTTAATGTCTTATGATGGCCCATTATGGCCGAAACACGTGACATGCTTTAACACATAAACAGCGTTGTGACTGGCGGTTTGTGTAATAAGTTCAAGAGGTGTTTAATTAGTTGTGAATTATTTTCATCGACTGAACATGGGATATGGATGAATGAAATGACAAAAAGTAACCATATAATAGAGATTAGTATTTATAAAAGAGAGGTTTACTAAGCTCCTCCCCGTTTCGTTACAGTGTTAACAAAAGCCAGAACCTTATCTGAACCAGTTCAATCCACTCTACTCGTTAATAGTAAATAAATATTAATATTACCCTGCCAGTGGAATGATGGATTTTCAAAGACTTTATAGAATGCCGTAAATTCCAATATCAAGCCGTACTGATTCAAATTGATGTCTAGGGTTTTACCTAATACAATATAAGGACTTCTCTATGTAAACAACTGCTTTGTTTATTTCGTTGCAATCCAGCATGAAAGACTGCCACAACACGTTTTGGAGAATTCAGATTTTGAGCGACGTTTGCTTAATATAACGCATCATCTCACATAAGACAGAAGGCAGTATTATGAAGTCTTGTGTGAGTTATCAGAGTAATTTCGCTAAAAATTACGGAGGGCCCCTCAACTAGTGAGTCGCTGTGGACCTCCCCAACCCGTTGTCTAAGCCACTGGATATCAATTTGTGTGGACTTCCAATCAGTTATAAGTTTATGTAAAGTTTTACCTGCATCCTGTTTTTTTGTTTTGTTTCATTTAAAATGTACTAGAATATCATGTTTTGTTGGCCGTGCATGTTGGTAGGATCCTTGTAAATAGCCAACAGGACGCACACATTTTTGTTGTATTTGTATTTCTATTCTCTACATGTTTCGGGCAGCCATGTTACCAACATCAGGAGAATTACTGTATCAGTGCGACACGTGGTTCATGGCACACTGTGTAGATGATCGTCTGGTATGCGGACGGTCATCTACACAGTGTACCATAAACCAGGTGTCGCACTGATACAATAATTCTCCTGACGATGGGCACATGTCTGCCCGAAACATGTAGAGAACAGAAATAAAAATACAACAAAAAATTGTGCGTCAAGTTGGTTATTTACTAGGATTATTATAATACTCCGTCCTTACAGTTTACTCTCACTGTGTCTTCTGAAATTATTTTGTCCCGGATGAGGTTTTGTGTGGCTTTCTAAATCCTTGCCTCCAAATCTCTTCAAACTGCTAAAAATCATCCTCACAATTTTTCCTGTATAATAGTTTGTTAAGCAGGCGTTGACAAATACGAACAGAATTGTTATATTTGGGCGTCTCACAAACATGGCGACGAAGATAACGTTGTTGTGGGATGTGTCGTCACGTAGTTTGGTGTGATGTCTCATTCCAGAGCCCGATGTTCTTCGCGCAATGAAACTTGTGTTGTTCGAGTTTGGAAACCCCTGTTCTGGTTGTAGGTCTACGAGTAACGGGTGTGACCTTCGTTAAGTATTGCACGCGGCTAGGAGAGTGAAATGTTTCATTATCTGGGTATGTGTTCATACTCCGCACTGTGACATGTATGTACGTACCCGCACCTTCAAAAGAGTTCGCCCGCAGGACAGATTCAGTCTGCAGGATTTCTTGTAGAGAGATATACAGGTATCACGTTGGGCAATTGTGACGACTTATCACCGACTTCAGGAAGTTTCAACAAGCCTTACACCTGCATTCGTTGTATTCATTCAGGATTAAGCAGTCCAAGAACAATGGGCTATAATTCCCTGAAGACTGAAAAAGCAAATTTTACCAGTCGACATGACGTAATTTCTGAGATGACTGGAATCTCACCTGGCCCTGAACTTCTGTCGAGACGAAATGTTGACAAAGTCAGGACTGAATGACCTGATAACTGCCTTGTATCTCGCTGTTGCTGTGGGCAGGCTGGTGCGTCCCTCCCTGTACACTGCGGTCCACACTGACCGCACTTTTTGTTCTTTAGAGAGTCCCTTCACAGCTGGCGTCTATCGCAAGAGAGGCAAGGTGAGGGCGGGATGTTGCCTGCAGTGTTTCGACGCGTGACAAAATTGGTGACAGTTTTGACTTATGTACTTGTGCATGCCAATGAAGTTCACAGTGCAAGTTAGCGCAGCCGGCGGCGAGTTCCCTGCCATCTTGTTGGCCGCCTGCTGTCTCTATTCACCTCCTGTTGTTCCGGCTCTTAGCTGATCTGACCCTTCACATCCTGTCTCCAGACAAAAGACAGAAGAGAAGCAAAGATTTTTCTTGTCCATTCTAGGCTGACTTTCCTGCGTCGTCAACATCGGTGTTTCTGGTACAATTTTTTTATTTTTTATTTTTTGTTGCATTCTTCTCTTCTGTTTCTTGAAAATGTCGAATTCCTCCTTTCGAAACTTTTGCTTTCTTCTTCCTGTTCTCACCTCTTGCATTATTTCTTAGAAACAATTAAAGACTATCTAATCTAAAGCCACATATTCACGGAACGTGGTGTGTTTCAGGCGACAAGGTCTGAAAATTGAATTTTTATACAGTAAATAACAATATTATTGTGCATGAGTTGAAGAATGCCTACCTTTCGTTTGTGTATACACTGTAAGTCCGGTATATTGCACTAAACTAAGCATTTGTTTGCGTTTCAGAGTTTAACAAAAAGTATCTTCTCCTATTTAGTGTTTAATCTTGCTACTAACCAAGTCGCACTTTCCTCGGCCGTTGTTAGAGAGAAGCCAGCGTATGCAATTTCACGGAGTATCGTGCGCACCCGCTTTTTGAGTCACATTTTATCTAGGTGCTCTGTTCTCAGTGATTCAGTTTCATTTTTTCTGTGCTTTTGAAATGATGGCACCATTATTTGTGCCACTTGAACCCATAAACAAAACATGTACAGGAGCGCGAACAATTCCACACTTTACCACACTTCAGTACTACTGAAGCACTGCTTACAGAACTGTAACAAAACACTTCAGTGTGTGCCTCTTTCAGCATCTTGTTATGTTCATAGAGCAGCCTGTGCTTGGTAGCCGACGGTCTGTATTTCTAAGCCCAGACCTGTCAACCCACGATGTAAGACGGTTTGACATTTCTCATAAACTTATTAGAGATGTCAACTAACTCAAACATTTTAGGGCCCTGCCGATCTCATTTTACTTGTTCCGATCGTTTTAACTTGATCTACCAAGCTGCGGTTTAGCAACTACTTGAACTTCTCTTACACTGTGCGGTTTTCTTCAACTTATAATTATTCATGAGTTCGGGGAACAGCATCGAAACTTTGAGGAAAAGAATAATCTGTGGGATTGCGTAGTTTACGGGCTGGACAAAGGGGGAATCGTGTTTAGATTTCTCCAAAGCTCGCAGACCGGCTCTGGGGCCCACCCAGCATCCTGTTCAACAGACAGACACAAGGACGATTCTTTCTTCGCGAGTAAAGTGGCCAGGATGTGAGCTTGAAACGCAACACAGCATTGTGCCGAGGTTAGAAATGTTTGACGCTGTAATTCCACTCTCCTCTACGCAATGATGGCAATCACAGGGACAACTTTGCGTTGCTTAAAAATAAGATAATATAGTAGTATGTGTTTTCTCAGAAAAGATTTTGCTTCGACTTTTGAAACTGGAAGGCCGTCTCAGCTCCTCCCACCTCCTAGTGAAGTCATCACTTACTCATTCATATTGCTTTGCAGATGATTGCCCTCGAGTCGTGAAACGTCTTCACGATTGGTTGTCGATGACCGGGAAACAAAGAAATTCTTGATGTAATGTTCTTTGTGAAGGACGACGCACAAAGGCGGTTTTAGGCTTAGAATTCTTGATTGTAACTTGAGAGATGCAGAAGTGCTGCAGGTCGACCCATTGCCACCTGCTCCTTTGTTTCAACTCCGATAAGCCATTACCCCCTACTGTCGAGATTATTTTCAAAAACACATTTGTACTGGAATTCAAACACCCGTCGCTACAAAAACATTACCACGCTATTACATAAGGAAAAAATTATGCATGGACATGACCATCATAACACAACTATATTGCCAATTATACATAACATATCAACTGCATGTTTCGGCCAATACTATTTTTGGTCATCATCAGGTTGGATATAACTATCGGAGAAAACTACACAATATACAATATGATGGAGTATAACCATCAGCGTTGGTGTAAATAGAGGGAGACGAGATCTCGTTTACAAAAGAGTTGGAGGGCGTTTTTGCAGAAGGTTTAACCTTTCGGCGCGGGAATTAATTTTTTTTAATTTTAGCACACCCTGTATATAAAATGTGAATAATACAGGAATCAAATACGTTAGAATTATGAAACAAACTGCATTTTGAAGAGAAAGAAACGAAGATTATATGCCATGTTTAAAATATTCAGTACCTGTATTTGTTGAATAAATATATAAAATGCAACTTTAGAGGTTAGCGGTGCGGTACGACCACTATAGTTGACATTAGGCGTCAAAAGGTTAATATGCAGATCTATACATGTGATGTTGGGTGTACCACGCTAGTGCTGACGCCATCCCTAAACGTCGCTCTGCCACCATGTTACAATCTCATGTGGTGTGAGAACAAGGAATTGTGAATTGCGAGCCTTATAATTCTATAATGTTGGTACGAGACGTCATGAAATTTCGGCAATTCGTTTCACAGTTATTAAAGTCAGGAGCAGAATTGTACGTACATAGCAATTGAATTATGGAGTCCCTAAAGACCTTGACTGACTGCCGGCTGTTTGTTTCTCAAGGAGCCATCTTCTCCTTGCAGTTTGTTAGATCGGCCACATTGCACTGGAATATGCAGCTGAGTTTCTTGTACGGCGTATTTTATTTTATTTTATTTTATTTTATCCGTGATTTTTCTCCCTTTAAGAGACAATGGATGGTTAACGAAACAACAATAAACAGCACAGAAACAGAAACGTAGGATTTGCAGAACACAAGAAATATAAAAACCGTTATAATAGAAATGACAATAACAGTGCTCAGCAGAAATAGTTGCGCGACTCGTGCTACAACGTGCAGCTTTTAACACGAGTTTTCTGCTCCTTCTTTTATACCAGGGATGAGCAAAGTGTGTCCCTTCTGTCACTTCAATGCGGCCTGCTATTTCATTTCAGAAGTACGAAACAAAACGCAGTGAAATTCGAAGAATAATTTGCTACTCCCACTTATACAGAAATGTTTTTCATAACTACGTTTTGTTCCCGACAATACAAGAAGCTTTTTCGTAACAAAATATAAAACAAAACTTGTGCCTTACATAAAAGCAGCCGTCGCGATACTTGCCCTCCTTTGCAGGTTTCGTGAAAAGCAGAGTGAAGTTAAGTGGTGGTTACGTGTAAGTAGCGTAATGTACTTGCAAATATAGCATGTTCCTCGAATGTGAGATTATTTTCAAATGCGTTCTACATCCCAGTGTTAGCAATAGTGGCGACCGGGAATTATAATTAATGACAGTAAAAAAAGGTAAAATTTATGTGGCCTGCAAACTTTTTCTCCCGATTTGGTCCTCGTGCAGAAAAGTTTGTCCACCGCTGTTTTACACTAAAAATGGAACTTGATTTTAGAGACTGGAAAATTATGGGATGTGAGGCCCTTAGTCTGGTAAATATTTGCCAATCTTTCGGAGGAAACCATCTTCATGGTATTCATGGCCGTAGGTGCTTCTCTGCAGGTTATGATTGGACATTTATTTCAGGTTCGCATTTAATATTTGATTCATCAGCAACGAAACACCTTGACGGAGTGAGCACCCTCTGTTACAGAAATTCAAGTTGCATGTATAGAACACGGATTCGCGTAGGTCGGTAATACTCGAGCTTCGTTCTTATAGCAGAATGCATGCAGCAGATATGTTCGTTGTTGAGTCACTCTCCTCCACACCAGACGCTTCAACATTTTTATCATCAGTAACTTGCACGTAATTCCAATCTTAACATGAAGTGTGGTTTACTCAGTTACAAACTGTGCTAAGTAATGAGAATCTTAGAGCCAGTGTAGCGTCTTGATAGTCACCAAGATGTGGTCTGCGCGGTCGAGGAGTCTTGCGTCGATTACCGGCAGAAGCTAGAGATTTCTTTTTCTCTACCAAACTGTCCAGATCGACTCTGGAGCCTATCCAGCTTTCTACAGAGTGGTTACGAAGTACAGGAGCCGAGTCATGAAACTGTCCACTCCCATATACTGTCGAAGATAGTAATGAGTGGAGGTACACATCCACTCCTCCATATTCATTCGTGTTGCGAATAGGAACAGTATTATTGGGTATTTTACCAACACGCAATATTTTCAAATAAATTCCGTAAGACTTCTTCAGAGCCTTGACAAGTGTTTGGACCTACATAGTTCTATATGGGTCAAGAGCAGTAAGGTTCTGTAGATGTGTGGCGAAATTACGCAGTTTGAAATTGTTTATTTTATTGCTTTGAACTGTGATGAAAGTCGGCTCCAAGGTTTACCGTGGTTAATGCGATGGATGGATGGGTGAATAGATGGGGTGATCGATTGACCGTTCGATAGAAATGTGAATGAATGTGTAGTAGTGTAGACTGACTGATTGAAAGATGGATTGATCATAAGGTTTGTCATCCCCGTTGTGTTCAATAAACTAATAGAGTGCAGTTTATGTCCTAAGCTAACACAACTTTATTTTATTTGATGATATAGGTTTATTTATATTTAATACCTAAGGTACAACTACTTGTTTCGGCTCTTGATAATGGCCATCTTCAGGTTGTACATGAATCCTTAGAAAGTAGTTATACAAGATTTAATATGGGCTGTGTACAGTGGGGATGTGGGAGATGAAGTGGGCACGAGATCTGGTACGTGTCATGGAGGGTGGGGGGGGGGTACATGGGGTAACTGCTATTGTGTGTATTTGAGTTAACAGTACTTAGGTCTATGTTATCGTATATGTACACTAAATACTTGTCCTATACGTACGTACTGTGCTACAATATACAAGAATATGGAATTTGTAGTTTTTGTAACAGGTATATTAAACTAAAAACTCCTTTAACATAAAGAGCACCCAAGTTTTTTTGAAAAACCTCAAAGACACCCCCATGCTCCCACACTACAACTTAACTTCATTGGACATCACTAACCTATACTCCAACATACCGGTGAAGGAGACCAAGACAATTTTTAGCAACATTCTGACACATAACTTAATACCCCTCAAACACAACAAGAACTACTCAGGTGGCTTGATATCATCACAGGACAAAATTACTTTGCACATAAGAAGCGGATTATAGTCCAACATGACGGACTCGCCATGGAAGCCCCTTCCTCTAGTCTGATTGCAGAGATCTTTTTACAACACATCGAGCATTCCCACCTCACACACTTGACACAAAAACACAAAATCATAAATTACTGCAGATATGTAGAAGATATCCTAATAATATTCGACCCTAACCACTCCAACATACCAGAGATCATAAATGTCTTCAAATCCCTACACCCCAAACTTCAATTCACGGCGGAAACAGAAAAGGACTACACTTTTAACTACCTAGACCTATCAATAAGCAGAACACCCACAGGCCTAAGTATCGCCATATTCAGAAAACCCATATTCACGGACACCATCATACCTTTCACATCCAATCACCCCATGCAACACAAATACACTACCGTTAGATACCTGTACAACAGACTCGACTCCTACAACCTAAACCAACAAGAATACCAACAAGAATTCAACATAATACATAACATTCTACACAACAACTGCTTCCCAATAAAACCGCACAAACCCCCAACCCCCAACCGAGACAAATAAATATCTACCCACACCACACAAAAATGGGCTAGCTTAACTTTTTGGCGCCGGAATTATTTTTGTTTATTTTAGCACACCCTGTATGTAAATGTGAATAATACAGGAACCAAATACGTTAGAATTATGAAACAAACTGCATTTTGAAGAGAAAAAAACGGAGAGTATATACCATGTTCAAAATATTCAGTACGTGTATTTGTTGAATAAATATATAAAATGCAACTTTAGAGGTTAGCGGTGCGGTACGACCACTATAGTTGACATTAGGCTTCAAAAGGTTAACATATATCGGTAAGGAAACTTCTTACATCACAAACATTTTCAAAAGTACGGACCTCAAAATCACATTCCGCACCACCCACACATTAGCCAACCTACTTTCACACAAAAACTATGTCCATGACAAATACTCCCGTTCAGGCGTATACAAACTAACTTGCCCCGACTGCCACAAAGCGTACGTCGGACAGACAGGAAGACAATTCTCCACCCGCTACAAGGAACACAAGACAGCATGGTGCAAAAACAGCAATACCTCCAATTTTGTTAAACACCTGATAGAGGAAGCCCATTCATTTGGCCCCATGAACAAGATCATGTAAATTATACACTGCCACAAAAAAGGAGCACAACTTAATACAATAGAGAAATTCCATATCCACACTGAATTTTCTAAAAACACCCATCTCAATGACCCTCAGACAATACTCCCTAACGCCATCTTTGACACCCTCATAAAGGCCCGACCGATCGACGACCGACTGACCGACCGACCGACCATTAAACCCAGCTACTGCCCAACCCCCAAACCCCTTACTCGACTGTAGACATTCCTAAGCACCCGAATAGAAAGGACACGAAACATAACAGCAGTCCGTCTTCCGCCCTTGTGACCGTAGGCAGCCCACAACTAACACGGAGCTTGGAAACACTGCCCACTGGCTCGTAATCACCACATATCCGCAGATATTGACTATTATCAGTGATATTCAGTTACACGAAGACCACGCCCGCGCAAAAAGAATAAGTTCACCAACAAATGATTGTACTCATCCACTCCCCAAATTCTTTAATCCGGAGGGACGACCCATTACAGCACGCACTACACAGTGCAACGCACACACTCCGACCCAAAAACTGTAAGTAAATCTGCCATTTATACAAGTACACATATATCGACGATACTTTAAATACATCGACTGACAATGACTATCATATATCTTCCACAGGCAGAACCACACTAGGTATGACTCATTCTAACACGTTCCGAGGAACCAGCTGACCAATAACACACAGCGGTGCGTCAAAGTATGGTCCTTCTGCCCTCCTCGATGTCCAGCTATAACTCACACATAGACTGTGAACCGTCTGAAGCCCTACACTCAACTGTAGCACACAACCCAGAGTAATCGGAAGAACAACATTAAGCCAAACACTTCAGTACTACCTTACGGCGCATAATTTTAGTTTTAGTCTAACTTTTAGTTTTTAGTTTAATGTACCTATTACAAAAACTACAAATTCCATATTCTTGTATATTGTAGCACAGTACATACGTAAAGGGAAAGTGTTTAGTGTACATATATGATAACTAATGTTAACTCAAATATACACAATAGCGGTTACCACATGTACCCACCCCCCCACCCCCCAACCTCCATGACACGAACGAGATCTCGTGCCCACCTCATCTCCCACATCCCCACTGTACACAGCCCATATTAAATCTTGTATAACTACTTTCTAAGGATTCATGTACAACCTGAAGATGGCAATTATTAAGAGCCGAAACACGTAGTTGTACCTAAGGTATTAAATGTAAATACACCTATATCATCAAATGAAATAAAGTTGTGTTAGACAGGAACATACACTGCACTCTAGTAGATGGGTTGATCATTTCATATTTTTAAAAATAAACTAAATTCTGTTACTTTCATTTCATGAATTGTTAAATTATATCACACAAAAGTAGTGTATTTTATTGCCAGGTTTTGTACTAATCGTCTTCCTTTTTGCATGTGTTCTGAAGTATGATAGCCGTGCCGTGAAGTAATGCTGTTACCAGACCGAATGTAAATTTGAATGGGGCACGAATTTTATACATTTTAATTTACTGGGGTACACACGGTTTCTTTTTATCCCACTGACACACAAATGTAATCTACAACAGGCCGACAGAAATACAGAGTTGTGTCGTCACGGTCGACGCAGGGCATCTCCGTTGAAAATATTATTCGCCGAATGCTTCTAAGGTATCCGTGACTCAACACATACAGATATTGCAATGCGATATTTCTGAAAGCCGAAGTCGGTGACATATAAAAGCTAGTTACCGCTGTGCTGTGTAGGGCTGCAAGTGTGATGAATGTTTGTGCGTTATCTGTTATCACGCATAAATGTGTGCTTTTTGTTTACTATTTAACCCACTGCAGTGTGTGGGACGGTTATGTTTGTCTGTATGAAATAACAGCCATATGCGTGATGGTTTCCAGTAAATGATAAGATAATATGTATAATGGATTGACAGGAAACAGATGAGAAGAAACCTTCGAGCCTCGATTTGAACAGAGTTATTACTCGTAGGGCCATTTCGGTTCCTACATGAGGGAAAAGACTTCATTCGCCTGCAGCTGCCTCACATGTCTTTGTCAAAGTTTCTTTAACTGCAGTTCCCAGAGGAAAGGGACTAGGATTATTGGTGTTTGATTCCAGCGTTTCAGAGGTACAAATCACTGGAAATGATACTGAAGAATAGATTTTCTCTTATCTCTTCAAGTCCTGGATATTATTATTCGTCCTTTACCCAACGTGATAACAAAGACAGAATATAGATGTGGACATGTCTGTCCGACATATCGTCCACCTTTCAGCTCGAGAACAGCTGTACCAATTTTCACGAAATTTGATATCAACATATTGTCATTGAAGTCTGCTACAAATACCTGCACTTTAATTTCCTCCTGCGGGGTAAAGGTGAAGGTAAAGCTAACGTTCAGTGTATCCTGGCGCATGGCATGAAGACATACGGGAGAGAGGAGGTATAGCCACACTCATTCTTAACTTCGGCAGGTTCACGCAAATTCCGCTTAACCTCCGGGAACGTTGAAACCTGTGCCCACTGTGTAGGAGACAGGGTTGGTCCTAGAGCCGGTCTAGACCACAATTGTTCGGTCACCCACTGCGCATCATAGTGCCCTTACCGTCTGCGCTGTCCCAACCGGTAACAAACATGTCGGCACATGAACTGTGAATTGCGAACGACACCATGGTGTCCACTGTAACACTAGTACCATGGTGTCCACCGTAACACTAGTACCATGGTGTCCACCGTAACACTAGTACCATGGTGTCCACCGTAACACTAGTACCATGGTGTCCACCGTAACACTAGTACCAACGGACGCTCCTTCAACATACGTAAGATGTCGCCAGCAACAATAAAACATATTTAGGTCTTCATGTAAAGTGCCCCACTGTTGCACTGAAACGAAACAGTTTTCTTTAGCTCACAGCCTTCTTGACGTAAAATATGGCCAAACAGATCGCAATGACAGAGACGTCTTTAGGCGGATTCTCAGTATTCATAAGCATGGCCTAAAACACTTCAAGATATGAAGGGAATTAACAAATTGTAAAGTATTAAATAGGAAAAATTGTGTGTGTGTGTGTGTGTGTGTGTGTGGGTGTGGTGTGTGTGTGTGTGTGTGTGGTGTGTGTGTGTGTGTGTGTATGTGTGTATGTGTGTGTGTGTGTGGTGTGCGTGTGGGTGTGTGTGTGTGTGTGGTGTGTGTGTGTGTTGTGTGTGGTGTGTGGTGTGTGTGTGTGTGTGTGGTGTGTGTGTGTGTTGTGTGTGTGTGGTGTGTGTGTGTGTGTGTGTGTGTGTGGTGTGTGTGTGTATGTGTGTAGTGTGTGTGTGTGTGGTGTGTGC
>Ga0131853_10019888_pt1 | contig 12215 bp, 7 predicted proteins | sample TergutLab28metaG_FD_92764 | JGI IMG/M metagenome (GOLD analysis project Ga0131853, IMG submission 92764) | Labiotermes labralis P1 segment gut microbial communities from Petit-Saut dam, French Guiana - Lab288 P1 (version 2) (version 2) | ecosystem: Host-associated > Arthropoda: Insects >...
ATGGAAACAACTACATGTTTCGGCCTGTATTGGCCATCATCAGGTTGTCTAGGGAACTTAAGGGCTAGCTATATGCATGCGCGCGCGCGTGGTGTAGAGCGCGCATGCATATAGCTAGCCCTTAAGTTCCCTAGACAACCTGATGATGGCCAATACAGGCCGAAACATGTAGCTGTTTCCATCACAGTCATTAAATACACCTCAGTGATTAAGTTGTGTGGACTACATACCTTTTCCTAGTTTCACACACACAACGGGGATGACACACTTCCTAGAATGAAATACTTTAACCAGCTCAGTATGCATCGTCAGCTCACCAAGACCACGTGTCACAGTTTCAGCAGCGACTCCTCCTACTTATGATAACTTTTTTTTAAAGCAAATTTCAGAATCTGGTCACAGATACTTCAGGCACATCAAACACTTTTTTGAGATCGTTCATCAACTCTGGGAAGGCGTGACTAATAGGCATTCCCCCTTACCCGCCAGTCCTCACCCTATAATAAAATGTGGACTGGCAGATGAGGGGGAATCATTGTTAGCCACGCCCGTTCATAGCTCACGAGTGGATGAACGACCTGTACCAACTACAACTAGGGACTGATTAAAATCCATATGTCTGTCATGAACTTTTTAAAGCAATGTGGTAACTATATGCACCATATGCTTTAACATTAAAACGATCCTCATTTTTCCCACACAGTGTTCCATATAGTTCGCACAATAAACAGCAATCCCCCCCACAAATTCAGTGACCGCCCGGTCTTTATAATGGAGAATAAGTGTTTTCTGTGGGGCATAAACAAATTTTAAATATTCCTATAGAGATCTAGGTCTACGTTTATCACATTCAGTATCATAAGCTGAATGTCCGATGGTCGTTTTTTAAAAATGGACTGAGAACCTGCCCGCAAAACGGATATAAGATTTATTTGCCTCACTTTCCCCACCTTTCTCTCTACACATGCGACATCAAAGGATCACATATCTCGTTCCACCTACTCAAAAGGGAAAGAGAAATTCCTCTGACTTTGGTTCCCTTCTCCGCAACAAAAGCAACGGAATGGCACTGCCAGAACACGGTCAAAATCGTGACCAGTCGCGACAAGTTATATATCCCAGACTGTACAACCCCCTACCCTCCGGTCTCATTTCTCTGTCTACAAAAAAAAAAAAAAAAAAGAAAGAAAGAAAGAAAAGAAAGGAAAAGAAAAGTGGTTTCTCGCCGTAAGCACATAACGCACCATCGAAACCTACCGGTGTGCTAGATCTTGCAAATGGGTCGCAAGGCAATTAAATAAAAATCAAGTCATTACAACTGACAGCACTACCCACTATACCGGGTGAACCAAAAAGTTCAGCATAAACCACAATCAGGACAAAATCTTGCAGTAAAATTAACGAAAGCGTTCTAAAAAAAATTGGAACCCGGTTCATTAAATGTTAGGCCTACTAGAAACAAGCTTACGAAATTTGATCAGTGGTTCTTATCGTTCCTAATCTTACGCTGAACCTCAAAGTAAAGTTGTCGGTGTTCTTACTTACGCGTCACACAATGAAAACGTGCGGCAAGTAGAGGGAAAGCTCCACTCATTCTTAACATCAGCACTAGATAAGATGAATGTTCGGCTTCCTGTCGCTGCCACATTATCCTCGAAGGAGTCCCTGGTATCAACTATACGGAGGGTGGTGGGCCCCAGACCCGCTCTAAAAGGTGGGGAGATGAGAAAATTCTTCTTCCGCTGCCGATCTTATGGTCATCCTCTCCGTACCCTGGTCACTGTACTGACCGAGCGCGTCGGTTCCCACGCGCCCCTTACGTACATTACAATCCCAAAATTTTAATTAATTTTCCAGTGTGACTGACCCAGACTCCTGTCCAACAGGTACCAGGGACCCGTCCTTGGTTGGAAACACATCACGGCGTGGCGGTCCATGTAGCGTAGTGCCAAGGTTAGGAATGGATGGAGCCTACCTCTTCGCGAAACCACGTAATGAAGGTATAGTGCTTAATTATTTTCCTGACCTTGCATAACTGGTGTTTGTAAGACAGTGAATGCGGGACAGGCGGGGTAACGTACAGGCTTCAGTTAGACATCCAGTGCTTCGCAGTACAGGGTCACCGACAAATCTGCGAACTTGTTCACATTGTCCGAGTACACATATAAATTTGTCACAGGTCCTACACTGATTCCATCCCCACGCTGAGTCATATTCTGTTAATATAATCAATTTATTAATGTTCATTTCGAAGCAAAACGCATTGGTCCAAAACTTATATAATTCTGTGGGAAGTCGGCAGTCTGTCACAGCGAATAAAACTGTATTGCCACGTAGAAAATCAGCGTCACTGCAAAAGCATTCGTGTTACTGGCCGATATTTGAGTTACGGATTAAAAACTGTCTTTTTTGGACAAAAACGGGTTTGAAACAAAATTCTTTGGGTTTTCCGCCAGGTGAATTGGGGCACACAGCAGGGTAACCAGAGAACATTCGGGCCATGCTGTCATTTTTGTTCCCGACAGTAGTTCTGGTTTCATTTACGTAGTTTAAGAAATGTTCCCGACAGTGGTTCTGGTTTCAGTTCCGTAGTTTAAAAATTGTTCCCGACAGTGGTTCTGGTTTCATTTCCGCATTTTAAGAATTGTTCCCGACAGTGGTTCTGGTTTCATTTCCGCACTTTAAGAATTATTCCCGACAGTGGTTCTGGTTTCATTTATGTAGTTTAAGAATTATTCCCGACAGTGGTTCTGGTTTCAGTTCCGTAGTTTAAGAATTGTTCCCGACAGTGGTTCTGGTTTCATTTCCGCACTTTAAGAATTGTTCCCGACAGTGGTTCTGGTTTCATTTACGTAGTTTAAGAATTGTTCCCGACAGTGGTTCTGGTTTCAGTTCCGTAGTTTAAGAATTGTTCCCGACAGTGGTTCTGGTTTCAGTTCTGTAGTTTCAGAATAAAGTCTTTCCTTGAAAACCGATGTTCGCAATCCCTTTCAGAATGTGACCTGCTACATTAATGAACCGTGCAGTCTGGTACCTCGTTACCAACGTCTTGACGTAGCACGCTGCCTACAGCTTCCGCGTAGCACTGACCACCTACCAAACTTCGTGGCGTCACAACACACAAGACCACAGTTATGAATTTTCACCTTCATGAAAACCTCAAAACTCATACAGATTTTGATAGCTCGGGTCAGGACTGGAATGAATGTTGAACATGTCTAGGTGATTCAAGTCTTCTAAAATTGCACGCGAGTGTACTTCATAACGATTACTGCGCGAAAAAGTGAGCTGATTCAATAGAAATAATTAAACTAGCTGCAGAGTTGGCAGTAATTCCGCCAATGCCAGTCACAAGTGTAACTAAATAAAAAGAGATGATTAATATTTGATGTTATAGCCTTTTGGGTTGTTAGACTGCACAGACTGGTAGGTGGTTACCATTGTTTCAGAAGAACATACAGTCTGTCTTTACCCTAACGACAGAGACAGAAGTTCCTTCGAAATATTGGAAACCACCTACAAGACTACACTTTCGATACCTCAGATTATGCTATGTCGAATGATTAGTGGCTGCTTATTGGGGACTAATGAATTGAAAGTGACGAAGAAGACAGTTTTCGTGGTCTGACTGTAAGTACTGTCTCAACATTCACTGGAGGGACTTAAGAAAGCCACAAAGAACCCCGGGCAAGATAAACGGTCTCGTGGCTGAGACTTGAACCCGGGACCTTGACTTTCATTCGACCGCGACGTTGGTCTACAACAATGTAGAGCAGGGCTGGCGAACATTTTTGAAGGCGCGTGCCCAAATTATCAGTAAATGTCGAAGAAACTCTTCCACATGACCACGGGAATTTTGAAGAGCAAAATAAGATCTTGGAGCCTTCCATAATTGTTAATTATTGCGTTATTATTAATGCATAATATAATTATAATTGCATAATGAATTATTAGTATAATTATTATATTTCTAACAAAGTCCTCGAAGAATGCGATACGGAAAAAAATGTGGAAGTAGCTGGAGCTGCTATCACTTCCTATTTGAAGAGAAGTTTGTAAAACTTTTTTTTCAAAGTCACGTATTCGCCCAGACACCAAGCCGCCGCCCAATGGTAAATATCCAGTCGACATTTCGCATTGCTCCCAATTTGCTCAAAAATGTTTCATTCCCGATATCATAAGGTAGAAAAGGTAATTTATGTACATCTTCTACGCAGTCAAATATATATATATATATTCGCTGTGTAAAGAAAACTTTTGCGCTTGCCACAGGTTCGTCAGTCCTGGTGTAGAGCAGCCTTTTATAACACAAGGACCATTTGAAAACCTCAAAACCCTGCCCGCCCCTCAGGCCAGTTATTAAAAGTATGTCTTACTTTCGGAAAAAAAAAAGATACAGAGGTTAAAATTACTGTTAACTAATTGATTATAATTTCATTTTGGGGACTTCGATTTTTAAGAGTGAAACAACATCAATAAAAACTTTTCCAGTTTCTTTCTCAATGAAAATTTTTAAACACATACAGACTTTTGTTCCACAAAATTGTGACTGAAATATGCTTGTTGTACTATTATTGTTAGATCACAATTAAAGCTGAAAGAAGCCTACACTCCATATTTTTCTCACTTCTCCCCCGTAAACTTTTCAGTATGTGATGTTTGCTCATGCCATATGCATGAAGCCAGTTACAGATTAACTATTTTTCACTAAATATGACTATGCCTACAGCGTTCATAAAACCACTCAAAAAGTTGTCATCCATTTAATGGCTTGTTCAAAAGTAGTCGCGGGTCGCATACATATGTCCGGCGGGCCATGGGGTGTCATCCGTGGTATAAAATTTTCGGTATCTAGACGACATTGCCTTCATGGTTAGACAGTACTCATACATGAAGCACTGGTGGCATAATCCCGGTAGGGGAAAACCCAATCCTGTCCCAGTGCCAGTTTAACTAACACAAATCTCACACGCATTGGCCTAGGATCGAACCCCGGTATCCACCTTGAATAATGATGCTGTGAAAGTATAAACTCGACTGAGCTGGCCTTGTAATGAACATCGTGTTCCGTCAACACAACTAATGTCTTGACCACCTCAGCGACTCGACTGCCCAATGAAGACCCTGCAGTTGTTTAATTACACGCTGTAAAATTGCTTCGTGCGAATTCGAAGAAACTACAGTTGGTGAACTACAAAAGGTTCCGCTTTCCAGGCACAGAAGCCACCAAATACCGTCACTAGAACGCGATGTTAATTGCCTTGAAACGTAGCTCTTCTTCCACCTGTTGACTTGTTGTTTGCTCGAAGAATGCAGTAATCGCTACAGCAGGAAACAGAAATAGTGCAAAGATTACTTTTTAGCTCTGAATACCCAGGTACACCTACGCAGAAGTACTGCGGTACCTGACTGTGTTACAAGGCTAAAGACATATAGGGAAAGGTGAGAAAAACGAAGGAACAAAGAAGGAGGACCAGTAAGAGGAGAAAGGACAGAACAGAAAAATAAAGGAGGATAGAAAATGAGATGTGAAACAAAAGGCATAATGCCTGGCAGTTACGAGTACGCTGGAGTCCAGTGCAGTAGTACGAATTTCAAATTTGTGATTTAGGTCATCATTGCATGGCTACGATCTTTCATCTCTGGCAAGTGTGAAGGTAGTTTTCCTTGTGCATAATTATGTGAAAACTGCGCCATGAAGTTGGGGGCTGGAGGTACAGCTCCATGAATGCTTAAGCTTGGTACTAGGTGGCGGTGGCGGTGTGTGGCCACCTTCACACCTCCGCCGCTTTAATTCCTATGCCCACTGATTCGACACCTGGGTGGGATCCAGAGTCGGTCTGGACACTTTAGAGCAGAGAATTATCTCTTACCCATACTCGGATGGTACGCCTACTCCTTGGCCGTCTCTCCTTAACCCAGTCGCTATACCGATTGAGCTTTTCGGGCTAAGAAGTGGTTTATTTAGGAGAAAACCTGCCTGAAACCTGTTGAAAGTTGAGGTCACGTGGATGCTGTGAGAAGCAAGTTTTACAGTATTGTGTTAGAATAGTGAACTTGTGTAACCTGTAGTCTGTCCCGTTTTTGAGTGATAATGCACTGCACGTGGATGCAAACCAGGGTGATGACCTCCCGCTATTAATACAACAAAATAGTCCTCGTGTTCAAATGCATGTCAGCAAGACAACAGTACTCACATGACCGGACAGTCGCCTGTCATTCATACGTACATATTTCCAGATTCGCATAAAAATACGTTACAAAAAGACATAGTCGTGTATTTAAAGAAAATGCGCGTGTTATGCCCATAATACTCTGTGGGTGGAAACAAAACCAGAAGACCCCACAATATGTGCATGAGAAGGGGTAAGGCAGTGAATTTGAAGCTGGCGGTGCTCGCGGCAGTCTTGCAATATTCGTTCTATTTCATGACACGGTAGCGACAGAAGTAAAGGTAAAGGTAAAATTCACCCCAGAACAGGCCACGAAGGCCAAGAGAGGGAGTAAAGGTATAGCTCTACTCTTTCTTTAACCTCGACGCTAGATGGGGGTGGGTGGTCAACGCCACGCCCTGGCCGCTTTACCCCCGAAAAGACCCGGTAGCCATTGTATAGGGGGCTGGGTGGGTCCCAAGGCCGGTCTGGACAGGTGCGAAAAACCTCGCCTCCATCGGGATTCGATCCCCGGACCATCCAGCCCGTAGCGAGTCGCTATACCGCCCACGGTAGCGACAGAACAGAGAACTAGGAGTTAGAGCACACCTGACTCCACTGAGTAGAGTACAAGAGAAGCTCAGAATTCCTCAGTCACAAAATCACCTGCACTTTCTAAAAGGCAAAAGCTCATTTCCGTGTTCACAAGAGTCCACCCCACTTGTCCGTATCCTGAGCCAGACAACCCCAGTTTACGTCCTCCCACCTTATTTCATTAACGCCAGTTTTAATATTATCATCCCACCTACGCCTAGATCACTCTCTCTCCTTCAGACTTCCCCACCAAACTTCTGCGTGCACTTTTATTCGCCCCCACATGCCCCACCCATCTCACCTACTTGCTTTTATCACTCTAATCACATTTGGCGAAGAGTACAAATGATGGCGTTCCTCAAAATGCAACCGTCTGCAACCTCACCATTATCCTTCCCCCTGAGTCCACGTATCTTCCTCAGCACTCTGTTCTCGAACACGTTCAGCCTATGTTCTTCCTCGTGACAGACCAAATTCCGCACCAATACAAAACGACAGGCAAAAATACAGTCCTGTACACTTCATTCGTTTTGTTTTAAGATGACAAATGGGAAGACAAAACGAGTCTGCAACACGTTTTAACAAGAGTCTCCTCTATTCAGTTTGCTTTTAATTTATTCACGCATGCGAGTCTGATTTGTTGGTGTAGTTCCCACACACTTGCACTTTGCCACAGTTGCAAAGGACCAGAACCTGAAAGAGTACACATAATTTTTAGGGATGTGGTACACTGCATGAAAAAAAAAAAGAATTATCGTAGATATGAATGATGATGAAGTCTTGATATAGAAGCCAATTTAAAGCGATTCAAGCAAATGCAGTGTTTTCCAAACTTTATATAATGATACCACCTCATACATGCAACACAGTATTAAAACCCCACCCCACTGCATTTTACAAAATCATACCTTTTTTTCAAAGACTCGCGGCGCACAAAAACATATATAGGGAAGCACAATCCCTCTTGGGGACTGGGAGTTGCCCAGATGATCGAGGAACTTTTCCCCCTTCCAGTTTGTAGAACGCCAGGTTTTATTGCTGTGATCACAGGAACTCGCCACTTTTTCATAACCAGAGCCAGATAAATCCAGTACACGCCATCCCATGGTATTTCTTTAATATTCGCGACCATATTATCCTCAATGCACGGCTAGGTCTGCCAGGAGGTTTCCTTCCTTCAGGCCTTCTCGTTAGAAACTTGCCACAAGCCCCGCCCGTTTCATCCTTGCGATATTTCGCGAGAAGTGCAAATCATGACGCACCTCATTGCCTCAGTAAGCAACCCTTTCCATTCTCCTGTTATTTCCTCCCTCTCAGGTCCAAATACTCTTCTCCTCAGCACCGTATATTCGAACGCCATCAATTATACAAAATAGCAAGTAGTTTTGTGAGTTTTAATCTGGGTTTCTTAGCATATGAGAAGAAAAAATTAAAGATGATGAACTTAAGATTTTTCTCCCCATTTAAAACGTAAAAATCTTTCATGGTTCCTTGTTAAATGAACAGCTTACAATGCAGTTTAGCGCCTTGAAATGTGGACGAAGTTCGTCGATAAGAAGATGTGCTGGAACTGCATTTGTGCAATGACGGATACAAACTTTGAACTCGAAATACTGCAGGAACCAACAGTACAATTTCCTAGTGAGCGCTATTTGAACTTCAGAGTGTTATCAGGAGCACGGAAAAAGTTCCTACAGCACGTGCAGCCTTCGTGAGCGTAAGAACAGACATCTAATTCTATTTGTGCTATCATTAACTTTTTCGAAAGTAAATTGTTTCGCATTAGGTTTGATTTCTATTAACAGTTAAAGGAATTAAAGTAGAACTGTATAAAATACAGGCTGTACAATTTCGGGTTTATACGGCGGTGAAAAATAGGGTCAACATAAATGTCATCCCATAACCTGCCACGAAGGCACAGAAGGGAAGTGGAGGCACAGCTCTACTCGTTTTTAACCTCGGCGCTAGATGTAGGTGGGTGACCAACGCCACGCCCCGGTCATTTTACGCCCCGAAAAGAACCCCAGTACCCATTTTAGAGGAAGCTGGCTGGGCCCTAGGGTCTCTTGATCCCAACGGGGTTAAGGCCCCGAACCGATCGTCCAGACCGTAGCGAGAAATATGTAAACTTCAAGGACCCCAAATTTCTATTATGCTATAAATTATGGCGCAAATCAGTTAATGATTTGAGTAAGTCTAATACTTGTGAAATGTTCTTCCAGATCATTCTCTAATCCGTATAAGAAGAAGCGATGTTGGTGTCTTGTGATCACGTACGTGCATTGCCAACTATGTACTGCGACAAAGTTCATATTAATCCATAGGTGGGTGATTTATGTACATTCTATAAGGATTCAACATCTACCACCCTGGGAAGCAGAACACACTGTTCGAATCATCAACCGTATTTTCTCCAAATCTGGGGATGCTAATTTCATGTCAGTGGAGATTTATGTGAGACAAACACAAAACTCGCGTGCGTGAATTCCCCGTACCAGTCTCGATCTCTCGATTATTCTGATTGCAGTCTTCAGGAAAATGCCTTGAGACTAGGGGAGACCGTGTCAAGTGGTCACCTTAAAGGGAAAATTGATGCTTATGACGTATTATTGTTACCTGATGTATCCAATTTTGTGAACATTTGATACTAATAATAATTTTTAAGATAGGCTTATCTAAAATAGACATTTTCCAAAATTATGCACTTTGACCACTGGAAATATTTTAACAGTTTAATGACAACATATTTATTTATTTCAAGATATGGCTATTCATTGATTTAAAATGTCCAGAGCACTACTATAGTATGTTCTGACAAAAACTGGAGGAAATTTTGTGTTTTTAAGAGTATCCACGCACGAATTACTCCAGAATGTTAGAATTATTCGCGAGAGTGTCTGATGTGACTTTCTCTGGATTGACCAACGCACTGCTCATAAGCCAATCTAAACAGGACATGCAACATATCAAATCCTCGTCACTTCTGATCCGAGATTTGTCTTCTTACAGTGGTTGAATTCCGCCCCTTCCTCACTACTCCACGAGGGTGGCTTTTGCAATGGAGAAAGTTTTTATTCCCTGTAAGGTAATAACTTAATTTTTATACATAGTTTAGTTGAAATTCATCAGTCCTCGTCCTCTAACCACGATAGCCAGGGTTCGGGACCGGGCCAGTCCGTGTGGAATATATGGAGGATAAAGTGAAGGTGGAACAGCTTCATCTCCTAAAAGTTGGGGTTTTCCGTCAGCATCATTACACAAATGCTACAAGATTATCATTATACTCAAGGCTGTTCTTAACAGAAGGACAGACTAGCGAATCTTGGGTATCTTCTAAACTTTCCAGTCTCCCGGAAATTGAGAATCATGGAGAAAATTTATTTGGTTTTTTCATGATTCAGAGTGTTCATACGGTCTTGACTCTGGGGGTCAATAGGGTTCGAAGGCCTGGATACTGAACACTTGCTTTACCACGTATATGATTACTTGACAGTTAACACATGAGTAACTGCACAGTGCTTCGTAGAACATGCTGCAAACCCTCGACATTTTGCCGCAGTCACTCGGTCAACATCGGGGCAGACAGTCAGTACCAGCTACATCAACCACTTTTATTGCCTTTCTAAGGAGAGAAAGTTCGTATTATCACCTAGAAGGAGTGAGAAACACATTATTTGTCGAAACCCTCAATACGGAAGCCACTTTGGAGACACAGACATATATGGAATGACGATTAAAACAGATCGTAACGAGATGTCATGTAAACCTGAGTAAAGATAATATTAAAACAGATTTTAAGTGGGAAGATAATAGTAAAAATTGATCGAAAATAATTGGGAGGATTGGTTTTTAGGAAGATCATTTTAAATTGAACCTCAGAGGTGGAGGATCATATTAAAATTAATCTTTGAGAACTAAATGCGTGCTTTCGACGTTATATATGTACAGCGTAACTTGAAGAAACGAGGGCGTATACTGCATTGAAGGAAGAAAGTATTAGAAGTCTCTTACAGAACTTCGTATAAAACAAATAAGTCCCACTGACTGGAACTAACATAGGCCTATCCTAGATGTTTCGCTCAAAAGCAATGATCATATGTCTGTTTTTAGCACACAAAAAATTGTTTACATAAAGCATGTGCAGAGTAAAACATAATTTCTCATACACCAAATTTCACGAGTCTACCTCCGACAGTTCATAGATTATCGGCATGAACTCTTTCGATGTGTGCCGCTATCTTTTGTTCCATATGCCGAAGACAAGCATTCGCACGGCGGCACATGTGGAGAGACGAAATTAAGGAATGCAAATTCGGGCAGTGTAACAACATTTTTACAGAATTTGACGTTCAGGTGACCGTGTTAGTGATCTCGTTACAGGCCCGGTGTGGCCCAGAGGGTGGGTAGAGGTATAGTTCTACTCTTCCATGACCGCGGCACTATAAGGGGGTGAGTGGTCAGCAGCACGCCCCGGCCGCACTTTACCACCGGGAAAGACTCCGTACCCATTTTACAGGAGGCTGGGTGGGCCCCAGCGCCGGTCTGGACGGGCGGAAAATCTCGTCCCTACCGGGATTCGATACCGGACCGCCCAGCCCACTCAGGTGACCGTGTATCGTGACAAATTCTTATAATAAAACCAACTAGATGTACTAATTTCTCAAATTTATTTTTGGAATAAAGCTCTACATGTTTCGGACAGTTCCTCTGTCCATCATCAGGAATTTTTCACTGTACACACAGCAGTGGTATATGTCATACAGGTTTGCTGACAGCTTGCGAGCAAGCAAACATGTAGAGTTTTATTCCAAAAATAAATTTGAGAAATTAGTGCATCTAGTTGGTTTTATTATAAGAACATTTTTACAGATTTCAGTACAAGCTGGATCACTGATTTATTATAAGACAAGCTGAAGTGTGAAATAACACAGACTTAAAATAACATTCTATTATCTCGAAAACCGATAATACCTACGGTAAGATCGCACTCATTGTAAATATGGTTCACATTTCTCCGCAACGTTTATCGAAATTCATCATTCACTCATATTTACCAACTGAATATATACAGGGTGTCCCAGGAGGAATGTGCCAGACTTCGGGAGGGTGTTCCTTATGTTAAAGTATACCGATATAACCCAAAACACCTATATTCACAGTTGAACGGTTACGGAGATAATGGCCAGAGAAAAGTGGGGGCTTCTTGCGGTTCCTAATACTGCAACCTGCACAGCTGATGTGTTGCGCTACAGCGCTAATGACCTTGAGAGTGGAATTCAGTGTTAATCGTGCCTGCGTGACGGTTAGTTGCTTGCACGGGAGTTGGTAGAATCAGTACTTCCATAATGCCGAATATTCATGCGCCATGTAAAGTGCTTGGAACCCTAAGGACGACTACGGCGTTAATGCGGGTGTTTATGTAGTTCAATTTAATGGCTTTATGTCACTCATACGTTAATTACATGTTAA
>Ga0131853_10019889_pt1 | contig 12215 bp, 4 predicted proteins | sample TergutLab28metaG_FD_92764 | JGI IMG/M metagenome (GOLD analysis project Ga0131853, IMG submission 92764) | Labiotermes labralis P1 segment gut microbial communities from Petit-Saut dam, French Guiana - Lab288 P1 (version 2) (version 2) | ecosystem: Host-associated > Arthropoda: Insects >...
GACTGGGTCTTTATATATAATTCAGGTTATGTGTTTTGTGTGGATCTGAGAACAAACAGCGATTATTTCCCTATACAACATTAACTGACTGGTTTGTATAACCGAGACGGAGAGTGTTTACTGTGCGGTACGGACTGGATTTTGATATATAATTCAGGTTATGTGTTTTGTGTGGATCTGAGAACAAACAGCGAATTATTTCCCTATACAGCACTGACTGACTGATATTCCAATTGCGAACTGAGCGACAGTGTGTCTACTGTCGTCTGGGATGTAATTAATTTATTTTGATATGTATCAACGTTTCGGCTGCCTTCGTCTTCAGGGTAGAAGTGTGACATATAGGTAACTCGGAGATGGGGGCAGTACATACTCCGAACCGTTGCTACACACCTACCAAATTACACGGCTTTACATTCCAGGAGAAAGTGGTTTTCATAGACACCGCCTTCAGAACTCCAAATGCCAGGAAACTCGACGTTTTCCGTGAAGTAGGATCTGGCTCTGTTTACTAAAGTTTAGAGGAACTTCAGCTTGAAATCTTTGGTGAGACAGTTCTGTCTCCCTGACAGGCAGGTTCAGTTGCGGATCAGCGCCATAGTAGCCGTACACGCTGCATGCAGATAGGGCATCTTCCTGTCCTCTGATCAACAGCGCCCTGTGGGAACTATTGGAGGGGGGGGGGGGGGGCGCCTGAAATCTGGCAATTTGTAATCACATGCAGTACCGTGTATCAAGCTACCACAGTGTGACGTGAATGCTGCCGTTCCGGTTCAGACACTTACGTAAAAAAACTGAGCACGGCAGCTGCTGGCTCCGTTATGTTAGTCTGTCGTGGAACAACTTTTTTTTTCCAATGGACAGGTTTTCATTTGATTTTATATTGGGGGAGGGGGCGGTATTTACTGCAATATCTCGACCAAATTAAGTTTTTGTAAAAATCTGTCAAACAAAGTGACAGTTTACACGAAGACGTCTGTCAATGTGTGGGTGTCTGGCGAAATCCACTTCGGTTGAGAAAAGACTTTAGAACAAAAAGTTGTGCAAAGAATTACAATACATGTATTGCGTCAACATTTAACCCTGAAAACTGTGCGGTTTACGAGACACAAAGGATACGGTACAGCCAGTGAGGCCAAGAAACAGCTGATAATCGAAACCTAATATGGCGCCACATGGGTGTGATTTGCCTGCTGGGTAATTAAGTCAAAAACACAAACAGACAGTCTGATCGGTGTCAGACGTAGGAATCGGAGCAGCTACATAACGAATTAATTGCCACTGCGAAATGTTTGGCCGCACTGAACTTGTATAAACGCCATGAGAAAGCACCCCCCCCCCTCCCCACTCCGTTCTATGAATGTTGGCTCAGTGTATGAAAGTGTGTGAAAATAGTATATTGACTGGAACATTATGTATTCTCAAAAGAGGTAGTTTACATATAATTAGTAGAATTATGGCAGTACACACTATGTGAAAATATCAGGATCGAAGGTCTAGTTGCACCACATTGTGTTATGTTATACGCACATGTGCCACATACGCTTATATTCTCTACGCAGCTGCAGCAGATAATTTGAAATAGTGATTGGCTGCCGGGTGGAAATCAGGGCTCGATTTCTGGGAGAAGCCAAGTTTTCTGGCTGCAACAACGTCCACATTGGCTTTGAAGCTGACTCAGACTCCTGTTAAAAAATAGTGAGCTTTATTCCCTCGCATTAAGACAGCCGGAACATGAAGCCGATTACTTAACTGCTGAGAGACTTCCCTCAATTCCTCCTGTACGTCTTGTTTCAGATATGGGCTGCTTGGTGCCAGTGGCTGCGGAAAGACGACGCTGCTGAGTTGCATTGTGGGACGGCGTCGGCTGAACACAGGGGAGATACATGTGTTGGGCGGAAAGCCGGGAACAAAGGGCAGTGGTGTGCCAGGAAGGAGGGTTGGTTATATGCCACAGGTACAGTTCAACTGCTGCACTGGTCTGCCACTGTTGGGTTGGGTTGGATTGTTGGTGTGGTTTCGGTTAGGTGACTGGTGTGGATTAGGTTAGGTTATTGGTGTGGTTTTGGTTAGGTTACTGGTGTCGGTTAGGTTAGGTTAGGTTAGGTTAGGTTGTTGGTGCGGTTTCGGATAGGTTACTGGTGTAGGTTAGGTTAGGTTGTTGGTGCGGTTTCGGATAGGTTACTGGTGTAGGTTAGGTTAGGTTAACTTATTGTTCTAATTGTTTTAAGCTGCTTTTTTGTAATTATCTAGATTCTTCATGCTGTACTCTGTTAATAATAATGCTGCTTATACAGCCATATATAGTTAATTTCATGTTGTTTATTTTCCATGCACCTGTATTACATATGTGAAATTTAACACGAAATATCCATATCAGTGTTAAATTTCACATTTCTACATGGTTAAATTTATGACTTAGTATTACTAGTTTGTTCAGATCACCATTTATCTGTGTGAACATAAACAGCTTCCTCAATTATGAATGCAAACATTTGTAGCAGATGGTTTTATTGAAATACTTTCATATTGTAAAATGTTTCTATATATACAAATGGAAAGCAGTTTGTAAAAAGTCGGTGCATATACATTAATGTGATAATTTTATGTAGGATTCATAGATAAACTGTTCCTATCTAATTACAAGCATTATGCTAGCGACAATAATATAAAATACAAACAGTCAAATATAGTACATATGATTACTGCTGGATCCAGTAAGATAAATTTGTGTGATTTTAAATTCATTATCTTTGACTATCTAGCAGGTGAATCATTTTATAGTTGCTGCCACTAGTTGCTGGTATTGTTAATATTGGCAGAATTTATTGTGATCTTCATGTACTGACACTGTTGATGGCTGTATGCAGCTGAAACATGTATGACAGTGGCGAGGTAACAGCTGGAGTTGGTGTTGTGCTGTAATATCAGCATGATATATGTCAGGTTAGTGTAGCACAGCGTATGTCCATGGATCTATACCACTGTGTGGTAGTTAGGAACTGTCATGCCTGGCAAAGTAATTATGTCTAGTATTGAGTTTAAAGTGAATTGTTTTGTGACAGGAAATTTTGTGTCCCTCAGTGCTCTAGCAGTGCTGGATAAACTCAAACTCAAGAGATGTTAGCTTTTAAAATAGGCAATGCACAGTCATGTGAATTGTGTGCGTGTGATATCACAATGGTGCAGTGCGCAGACAGTAGAGGTTCTGAGGACATTGTAACGTGGCAGGTTTAAATGTGCTGTCATGCTGGGTACAGTTGCTGGTATCTAACATATGTAATAAATCACACATTTATAACAACAAATAAATGCTATCTTGGTGTGAAAGAGCAGTGAAGATCTGATCATGTTTACATAAAGACTAACATTAAACTGCATAAACCACAATACAACCCATCCTGTTATATGGTGGAGAAGGTTTGGTAGTTATAAATAGTGATGATGGCTAAAGATACTCGAAATTAAGATTTTCAGTGAAGTTTTTGCCTTGATAATCTTCAGCAGATGGATCTAAATGCAAACTGTATGTCTTAGTGGCTCAGGTTTTTCTGGCTTAGCATGGACATTGAAATTTGTAATCAAGTAAACACACACAGACCTGCATGAGGTATACTAGGCAATCTGCTAGCGCATCTCGGAGGACGATAAAGTCTAATATGGTATAACGGGGGACTGTGTGTGCTGTATGAGGAACCTGACATAACAAAGGTAGGGGACAACTTTCAAGATCAGACGGTTTGAATCCCCACTGGAAACTAACCTTTACAAGGCCAGAACATACAAGGAAGAGGCAAAGACCTTCATTCAGTAGGCTAAATGTCACAGAACAACATCTACAGTTTCTGGGGATTAAGAGCTGGAATGACAAAGCTCAAGACAGGAACCATTGGATTAGCATAGTTGAGGTGGTCAAGGGCTGAAGTGGGCTGTGGTGATGGAGGGGAGATACAGGTGGGGTATACCAACAGTGTGCAGTCTGATAGGTTGGCACCTTTGTTTCAGGTAATTACGTTATGAATGTATCTTGCTTCACTACAGCATACGTGCACTGTTGCTTCAAACATTGTCACATCTCAGCAGACAGGAATCCTTAACAACAGTATCTTAGTAACAGTATTATACACTTGTACTGATTGCTGGCAGATGTGTAATTCCCTGTTAATTTTTGGTGTTTGAAAACGTTTGCTTTGGGGTTCTCATAGAGGTGAATAGTAATATTATGGTTTTCTGAGCTGTAACACTGTACCAGACTACACGGCATCACATTCGTTGAAGTTACAAACTTGCCGTACCCTTCCCTGTTTACTGCTTGACGTTTCTGCAGTTACTGTCATTAAAGTCACCTTGCGCACAACACCAACATCTCATTGCTGTTGCAGGAGACTGCACTGTATGGAGAGTTCTCAATTCGAGAAACCATGATGTACTTTGGCTGGATCTTCGGCATGGACACATCAGAAATTAATGAACGACTGCAGTTCTTGCTCAACTTTCTGGACTTGCCAAGTGAAAACCGCCTTGTGAAGAATCTCAGGTCAGCACATCTGTGTGTGTGTGTGTGTGTGTGTGTGTGCGCGTGTGTGTGTGCACGTGTGATATTGAGAAGAGCAGTACATTGTTATGTCATGCTGAGACACAAGTTTATTTGGAACATACATCCTCAGCCTGTGTCATGAATTCCTCCTGAATTGTTCTTTGTTGTCTGGTTGTGTTTGCAGCAGCACTAGCAGTATTTGCAGCAACTGGGCTGTCTAGTCCACACTTGCCATCTACTGTGTTTAACTGAAACTCATTTGTTAAAATAATTGTGGACTTACCTCTTACACATGAGATATGAGTTTATCACTGCAGTGACCTAAGACTAGTAGTCTTGTGAGGTGTGATACCGTGTAGCCTGGTCAATTTGTACCAGACAACATGGAGTCACAGCATAATAGACAATGTTTTTTATTGTCTGTGTGTTTTCCATTACAGAATATTTTGTAGTGTTTAGTGTATGGGTGGGATTAAATTTGTAATCAATATTGCAGTATTAGGAGACACAGATGCAAGTAGGTGTGTCAGAAATTGAATGTAATGAGTGTATTGTAGTACTTAAAGTGTAATGAGAGACTGTGTATTACAAACAGTTAAAATAACGAAGTACTTGGTAGCAGTGCTGTGTGTACAGCTGCTTAGTGACTGCTGTTTGTTACAGTGGGGAGCCAGGGTAGCTCAGTTAGTATGGTATCTAGGCTATGGGCTGGACGTTTGAGGAATTTTGGTGTGATTTCTGACATGGGCAAGAGATTTTTCTTTTCTCCAAATTATCCAGAGCAGTTCTGGGGCCCATCCAGCTTTCCATTCATTGGGTACTGAAGTTCTGCCTGTGGGGTAAGGTGGTCAGGGTGTGAAGGTGAACCACTCACCTCAATCTAGTGCTGAGATTTAGAGTAAGTGGGGCTATGCCTCAGTTCCATTATATGTTCTTGTAAAAACTTCACATTTACTTTGTTACAGTGGGGGGCAGCAGCGCCGAGTTTCGTTTGCTGTAGCTCTGATGCATGATCCTGAGCTCCTGATCCTAGATGAACCAACAGTGGGAGTGGATCCTCTGCTGCGCCAGAGCATATGGAACCATCTGGTGCAGATAACAAAAGATGGCAACAAGACGGTGATAATCACGACACATTATATTGAAGAAGCAAGACAGGCACACACTGTAAGTGACGTTTATTGTAAAATGATGGGTTTCAGAACGGAAAGTTCACATCATCTTAGAACACACTCTGTTGTTAGGTAAACAGTCTGCAACACCGGGAACTGTTCACCAAACAATACAGTGTGACTTCCCAAAGATTTAATTGTCAGCAGTACCACAGTGAGCACCTCAAATCTTGCCTTGTGTCAGAGTACATTGCATGCTGCAACACTGCAAAAGTTTCCATGTGTAGCCATGAGAGTTAAATTTGGACACACAGAGACAAGAAAACTGCACAAATTGATATTTGAATAATGGAACAACAACTTAGCACGAATCTCTTCCTTCTATTTTCCTTATTTTTTGTTTCAAGTCGTCACACCAACTGCTGTCTCACTGAGTGCGTCATTCAGAAAGTCAATATTTGATGGCTAACATCTGTACAATATTCATAGTGTGTTGTCACAATGTGAGTGGCGAACATGTTCGAGTACATATGTTCTGTTCAAGGAAGTACTTAATGTACAACAACATCACAGGGTTACTGACATCTGGAGACTAAGAATCTCCTCACAGCAAATTGGTTTCATGAAAAATGCTAGCAAATTGTGGGTTGTTGTTTGATGACAGAAAGTGCTAGCAACTTGTGGGTTTTTGTCTGATGACAGAAAGTGCTAGCAACTTGTGGGTTGTTGTTTGATGAGAGAAAGTGCTAGCAACTTGTGGGTTGTTGTTTGATGAGAGAAAGTGCTAGCAACTTGTGGGTTGTTGTTTGATGAGAGAAAGTGCTAGCAACTTGTGGGTTGTTGTCTGATGACAGAAAGTGCTAGCAACTTGTGGGTTGTTGTTTGATGAGAGAAAGTGAGCAACTTTTGGGTTGTTGTCTGATGACAGAAAGTGCTAGCAACTTGTGGGTTGTTGTTTGATGACAGAAAGTGCTAGCAACTTGTGGGCTGTTGTTTGATGACAGAAAGTGCTAGCAACTTGTGGGTTGTTGTTTGATGACAGAAAGTGTTAGCAACTTGTGGGTTGTTGTTTGATGAGAGAAAGTGAGCAACTTTTGGGTTGTTGTCTGATGACAGAAAGTGCTGGTAACTTGTGGGTTGTTGTCTGATGACAGAAATGGCCTTCATTTATGTTGTTGCTAAGTGACTGCATTGTTCATAATAATTATGAAATGCCAGTGTACAGGATTAAAATATTGACAGTTTCTCAGATGGTCAAGAAGTTTCGTCTGTTTCATAAAGTGTGAGATTCATGAAAGCCTGGCATCAAATTCTGTGCTGAGGAACTTGACACAGTCATCTGCCTCACACTGCAGTTCTTTGACACGGTGGTGACACACGGGCATTCTCATTTCCACTGTTACTCACAATGGAGAGAAACAGGAGGGGGAAAAAATATACTCCTCACACTTCTATAGAGCTTATATTGCAAGATTGAGTGCTCTGTAGTTAAAAAATATACCAAGAGATGGTAACAGTGATCTAGGAAAATTCACGTGTTTAAAAGCATAAATTCGTATAGCCCATCACCTACTGATAAATATTTAACTATATTAAAATATGTACTTCGTTGACAGTGTTACATTCATTGTAATCTTGTCATCCCATGTGAGCTCATATTTGCCAAGTGATATCTTCAGTGAAAGATTTCAAATACAATTTGTTTCTAAATTTCTCTTTTTTGCCATGTTTGCTGCATGGCTTACCCACTCCATCTACAGTTTGATTGCTGTAATGGCACTAAGTTAACAGCACAAATTATTAATAGCTACATGATGCAGTCTTACACTTGTTGTTTCCTATGTCCAGATATTCCGCGCTGCACCATTACTGTGAGATGCTGTATTTTGTGCCTACAAAACAACAACGTACATGTAGCGCACACCAACTGTCTAATTTGTCGTGTATTGACACATTGTATGCTTGTCTTTGTGTGACTTGATACATCCTCAGCTGTGTTTAAATTGTGCGACTTGGAAGTTGTTGCAAAGCAAACTGTGGTGCTTGCAGCGAAGAATATTTTCCGTTGAGTGCCGCACCTCTAGCACCCTCGCAGGACCAACCCCAAATGTACTCTTGTCTACCCTCTTTGTCCCCTCTACCATCCCCAAACACTTGTCTGTGTTTTGTTTTTATCATCACACTGGCACTGATTGTGCTCATGTTAGACTGTGTTTGAAATGTGATGGCACACGCGCGGAAACCAGATTTCGTCTTTTGGCAAAACGGATGAGTCCATTTAAATAGGCGGGGGTGTCAGTTCAGTCAACTACTGGCACAGCCGAGGTGTGTGCATCAACGGTAGTAATGCTGGATACACCATGTTCCGAGGTAGTGTGAAGAGTACTGGCTGTCTACTCCATTTGCCAGTTTCCCTTTCACTTCCCCTCCCGTAGCGTCACCGTGTGCCATCACATTTCAACTGGACTCTACAAGTTGATGATTCAAATCAGCTGGGTTGTGATGCCATGTCATTATTTGGGCACTAGTTCCTGATGTCTGTAAGGATCATAGTGCCGCCATCTTGAGGACCGAGAGCATTCTGGAGAGTGATGGAAAGTTAATGTAATGCAACAGCTGGTAATGGAACAGTAATTGTTCCGGGATCTTGCAAGATGTCATATGTCAGGGGTTGTCACAAATATTATAAAATTGTTATTAGCTGCATCTAATTACCATAATAATCCCTGAATGTAGTGGGTTCTTATAAATTCTTAGAATTAACATGAATTTTTTTGGAAATGTCATTAACAGAATAGCACCCAAAGTACTATGTGATGATGATTTAGTTAATTAGTAAATCTCAGGAAGCATTCTTAACCATGGTTTGTAATTAAAAGATTGTCACCAAACAGCAGTTGTGACTGGCCATCAGATAGTAATGGTTTTATTGTCTTATGTTGTGGTATATGTAATTTGCACACGTTACAGTTCCACATAAGTGCAGTACAGCATTGCAGAAGACACATCTCCAGCTCTGTCAGCCGTCACAACAGCAGCAAACAGTCACTCACACAACACTGTTCTTCCTCTGCAGGCACTGGTGCATGGTGCTGTGCATTGCCCATCGTCCACGTAACAGTTTTGTGCCTCTAACTTGTGTTTAGTATCAGACAAAAAGCAGCTGACATTAACTTTCTTCGCCATCCTCATGTGTATGGTATTTTTTTGAACAGAAGAGAATTTTCCCCCAATTCATTATCTAAAATTTGAGTGTGGGGTTGCCTTATAAACACACACAATGTTTAACATATTCTAAAGGGGTATTTTCCTGAAAATTTCAGATTCTTAAGTGGGGTTATCTCTCTCTCTCTCACACACACACACACACACACACACACACACACACATATATATATATATATATATATATATATATATATATACTGGGACTTTTCCAGATTGGTCTGATGCGGAGTGGCAAACTGCTGGCTGAAGAATCTCCCCATGTTCTGCTCTCTATGTATGGCTGCCAGTCGCTGGAGGAGGTTTTCCTCAAGTTGAGTCGCAAACAAGGCAGCAATTCCAATGTCAATGAGTTGAACATTTCAAACAACGTCTCACTGGTATGTTCTTTCCTACAGTATGTTATGGTTAGATAAACATTTATTCACCTTGAGGATTAAAGTGAAGATGTGTAAAAGTCAACTCACAATCATTACAAGTCAGTGAAGCTGAATGTTGAATCTACAAGGCTTCCAGCAGAGGCCCTGGACTGTAACTGTCTGCTACAGGGTAGGAGGTTGTAGTGTGATTTGTGTGTTTTATAGGCATCTCTGCATTGGGGCCGCAAAGATGAGCCAGTGTACGTTACAGATGAGAGTGGAGTGATCGGCCTAAACTTCCATCAGTCTAAAGAAGTTCTTATAACAGATTCATCCAATGGGCTGAATCATTATGAGGTAAGTGAACAAATCTGTACCAACTGGCATGAGTTGCAAGTTTACATCCTTACATTTATGGTTTTACATAGATGACAGAGAAAAGTTAACAGCTTGTTTTTGAGCATCACCATGCACAGCTGTTGTCACAATACATATATCAACGCTACTTAGTGCCCATTAACTGGCAGGTTTTCACACAACTTAGCACAAATATTGTACCATTATAGGATATCCCAGTTTGACATTTTAAAAATGTTTTACCATCTCTAATACCTGTATGGTGGCCATGCGAATTTCTGAGGTGGGGGCAACACCAGTGATATTTATTATAGGGTTCTGCATTTTTTTGAGGTAATATACTATTGATACTTACAGCTTAGGATAATGTATTTCTGTCAAGTGAAAACAGTATGGCAGCCATGCAGAAAGTGTATTTTACTGAAATGTCTCGTCACCCTTCAAGGATTGCAGATTCTTTTTATTTTTTACTCATTGTTTATTAACCGTGAACAGTTACATTTACCAAGTAATGTAGATATCTGTTATTTTGTGTCACACATTTTCCAACATGTTGTGGTTTTGACTGAACAGTAGTCAGGAGATTACAGTTGCCAAGGCAGTGAAGAGTCCCAGCAGTATACTTGTGTGTGTGCTGAACATTCGTCACTGTTGTGTGTCATACACTGTAGCAGATGCAAGTTATTATGGTATGCAGTGAATGTAGGCCAGGTTCAGTGTTTCACATTAATATATATATGTATAGTTAAAATATGAAAATTGAAATTAATCACCGTTTGTAGTCTTTGATTGTCATAGAAAATGTTAGCGGACTTTTTGCATTATTATAATTCACAGTATCTCTATGTTTACACACTGGTTAGAGTTTTGTAAGTTGACAGCTGCTTTGCTGTCGGACAGTGATGCTGTTTGCACTAATCTTGATGTGGAACAATGCAAACACCACTTACCTAATCCAGTGTTGTGTTAAGTGGCCCGGTATACAGATAGAATGAACAGACTGTACTGAACTGCATCCAATGAGCGAGGCATTTAAGCCTTTGAAGACTAAAACGAAACTACATTTTGTGTAAAAATGTAGTTTGTACATCGTGTAGTGTGGTTTGCTGGTGTTGCAAACATCAAACTGTTAATCCTGTGTGGGGGAGACAGTGGTTGTCTCTTATGAGGTTCATACGTACCACATAAATGTGATGTGTGGGCAAAGTGCGGGGATTGTGGTGCTAAACGTGATGGTAAGTTCAGTAACCACAGGGCATAAAGGGTTAATTTGTGTAATTGGTACTGGTTAGTTTCAGTTTGTTGTGGTTTTAGTCACATTTTTGGAGGGACAAGTCCTAGAAGTGTGTCTTTGTGTAGCAGGGGGAGGAAGGTGGGGGTGAACTATTAGGTGTGTACATTTTGAGTTTTGTGCTGAGGGTTGTGTGTCCATGATGGCAAGCTTGCAAGCTTGACGCTATGTAGAGGGCAATTTTACAACCACATGAACCATGAGCTACACTTTTAATGAGAAAAGATTCAAAAGATCAGTCACATTCACCAACAGATGCACACAGTAGGTTTGCTAACTGTATGTAGGATTTAAATAACTGCTACATGTTTTGGCATCATCCACAGGGAGTCTCAAATACACAGCAGTACAAGCACCAGTACATGAAACTGGGAGGGATATTACAATACCACGTATTGAGATATCTAAATTGTTATAATTATACAATATCAAATGGTGAATTTGACGTTCAGGTGACCGTGCATCATGATAAATTCTTATAATAAAACCAACTAGATGCACTAATTTCTCAAATTTATTTTTGGAATAAAACACTACATGTTTCGGACAGTTCCTCTGTCCATCATCAGGAGTTTTATCACTGTACACACAGCAGTGGTATATGTCATACAGGTTTGCTGTGTGTACAGTGAAGAACTCCTGATGATGGACAGAGGAACTGTCTGAAACATATAGTGTTTTATTCCAAAAATAAATTTGAGAAATTAGTGTGTCTAGTTGGTTTTATTGTAAGAATGAAATTGTAAGTATGAAATTATAACATTATTGAAGTTCTGGTTACGATATTTCTGACAAGTACCAGGCCAAATATGATAACCATAATTTCAGTAATGCTGTAAATATAACATTTTAAATGTCTTTATTCTTGTCACTGTGCTGCCAAGACTGCTGTGTCGGTGTTTGTGCTTCTTTGTATTTGAGACTCCGCAGGGCCAGGTGCTGAAACCTGTAGAAGTTCTTAAAACTTATGTACAATTTGTAATTTTTATTTTGTGCGTTTGTGTGTGACTGTGTTTGATAGTAAGAGTAATGCACGCAATGAACAATGTCAGAAGTTCCAGATGGTCTCGTAACAAACCTCCAAACAATATTAAACAGTCCCTTATAATTCACAACACTGCTGGTAGGACTAAGGCTAGTCAGACTTGAATATCAGAGCCTCACCATACAGTCTGAAGGAAGCAGACGGCTTTGGCCGTTGTTATGCCTTGTTGTTCTGCATTCAGGAAAAACCTCTTGCCACATTTGAGGTTTCCACAGTATTAATGCTGAGGATTCGAGTTTTGTAATATGTGTGGCTGTATAGTGGTAGTTTGGTAATATGTGTGGCTGTA
>Ga0131853_10019891_pt1 | contig 12214 bp, 12 predicted proteins | sample TergutLab28metaG_FD_92764 | JGI IMG/M metagenome (GOLD analysis project Ga0131853, IMG submission 92764) | Labiotermes labralis P1 segment gut microbial communities from Petit-Saut dam, French Guiana - Lab288 P1 (version 2) (version 2) | ecosystem: Host-associated > Arthropoda: Insects >...
AGATTGAGTCCCATGGTGTCGAGGCCCATACGTGCAGATTGAGTCCCATGGTGTCGAGGCCCATACGTGCAGATTGAGTCCCATGGTGTCGAGGCCCATACGTGCAGATTGAGTCCCATGGTGCCGAGGCCCATATTTGCTTATTTTACGATACCCGGATATTATATGAATGAATATGGAGGCCTGGAGGAATTGGATTGGCCTGGTATCAAACTATAGTCTCCGCGGCAGGAAGCAGGCCTCTAACATCCCAGTTATTTAGACACTCTATTGAACTTTCAAATAACCAGTAAGCTCTGAACGCTGAATGCCGTTATGAACCTTCTTTCCAGAAAGACTTGTAGCGCTTGAACGTCACAGTGTGGGTTCTGATTTGTGCCTATCCATGCAGTGACAGCTGCTTCACTTCTTAATGAGCAGAAGGCGGCCGGAACGTCAGGCTCCATCACCCCACCGTAGGCTGTTCTACATTCCTTCAGTCCATTTAGAAGTATGCCAGAAGGAAACGTCAGTTTTCTTTCTTTACATAGTCACATTCTTCAAAATAACTTCAGTAATTGATATGAAAGCAGTTAACGTAATGTCTTTCAATGCCGAACCACATCCCACTAGACGAGAAGCGGCAGGCAAGTACTGTGAACTCCCATGAAAGCACGAATGTTTGTGACGAAGTTCAACAGGTGGCTCTGCTGTCACAACTTTGCAATAAAACAAACGAGCAGCATTCATACTCCTTAAGAGAAAGGGATAGATAGAAACCCATTTTTTTTATTATTCTTTTGCCTTACGTTTCTTGAACTTCAAATATTAATTTATGTAAACTTATGAAAGCGTTCAACTGTCTGAATATATTAAACTGTACACGAGGACGGGAGAGATTAAATCGGATATTGCAGTGCGTAGAGACGCTTCAGTCTGCGCGACCGGCAACTGTCCTGTGCGCCACGTCGTTCAGATGTTTATGAGGCTGAACCTATGCCGTATTGCGTAGTCTGTACACAGACTCGCAACGACATGGACGGTCCTGAGATAAAATCCCGATGGGGACGAAATTTACTGCTTCCGTCCACGCCGGCCCTGGGGCCCGCCCAGCCTCCTGTCAAATGGGTACCGGGTCTCGTTACAGGGGGTAAAGCGGCCCGCCCATGGCTTTGACCACCCACCTCCTTCTAGCACCGAGTTTTAAGAGTAGAGTTACAAATCTACCCCCCCCCCCTCAGGTCAACTTTAACTTTACCTTTACTTTTACCTGTCCAATGGATATCGAAGATTTCTTTCCGCAGGGGAGGGTCGATCCGTGCAGTTGTCCACTGTCTGCATCTGCCGCAAAAGTTTAATAACGCATCGAAGGAGCACCTGCATGCATCTGTATAGACACACAGTAAAAAGCTGTTTCATCCGGAACCGAAGGATTGCCAGACATCGTAATTTTGCAGGCATTATACCTCTGTGAATCTTGGTGTACCTAGGAACCTTTGGACAGACCTAACAATTTAACATGACGCTTGATAGCCTGTCCGGTTTTCCCCACGGCACTTCCTGTTCCATTTCATCATTGCTTACGTAACATGGTGTAAGCTACCTGTAATATATATAAAAGCCAAGAAGACACTAACACACACATTTTCCTGTCTTTATTTTAAGGGTTCGCTTTTGTCAATATCCTCTGTAAATAGTCTTTCTTAATCGAAGTTTGGTTTTTGAAGTTTCAGAATCTGTGCTGGGTGCTGCGGTAGATGGAGCAGTGAAACTTAATAGGCCTGTCTTACGGTTCATAGGACTTTCCGGGTCATCCAGTTCCGGCCAAAACAGCTTCTACTCCATATTTGCGGGACGGTGCTTAATTAGGAACACAGATTTCTCTGCATTTACCTTTGAGAAGTTATTCCGTGTCCACCCCTGACTTTAAAGTGCCCCGACCCCTGTTTTCTTGAACTGAATCGATAACACTGCAGATTCTTACCGTTGTTGTCGAAGTTACAGGCTCCCTACTTAAAAATCAAGTCCATATTTCATGGAATGTGATTTCATTGCCCAAAATAGTAACTTATCCCCCCAGCTTAAGACTCAAGTTCCAGTCTTGTCATTCACCACCTGACCGACTAAAACTCGGTCAGAAGATGGCCGCGTTTGAATAACCCTACCAGCCCTCGGACTAGACTAGTTGTTCGACATTATACAAGGCAGTGTAGCTGTTACAACGGAATGAGAATTAGATTTGTGTGATAAAAAATGATGTCAGAACAAGTAACAAACAGATGAAGGGAGATAAAGAATTCAGAAAAAGAAAGTGAGAAGTGGGTAGAAATATTGAAAAGAAGGAGCAGCAGAAGACGCGTAATTGTAAATGGTACTCAAAACAGCAGAGGAAACTAGTCTTTAAGAGACCCATTGGCGCCCCTTTCATGAAGTTTCTGCTTTTTGTTTTAATTCAGCATCCTGGACCGTGGACTAGCTACTGTACCCCCCCCCCCCCCCCTTTAATTGGTGGTGTGTTTTGTGTGTTTTTCTCGGGTGTGTGCTCCCTTTTTTTCTTTTTTTTTTTATTTCGGCCCCCTGGCCCTTGGGAGATCTCCGGTCCCCCCCCCCCCCGGTATAGATTAGTGTTTGGTTTTCGGTCGTTTTCTCGGTGTGCAGCCCCCTTTGTTTCTTTTTGTACTCGTTTTATTGTAACTTATTTTTATTTACCTTGTATTTTTAAATTTTATTATTGGTAGTAAAATGTACCTTGTAATCCGTTTAGGTGTTTTCTTGCTATGGGAGATGTTACAGTAGTGAGTTAGTTCAAGGCAGTAGACCCGATTTCTTACACCCCCCCTCTCAGGAACCCCCAACCTACAGGAACTGCCAAGGGGTGCCGTGAAGCCGCAAGGGATATTTTGGCGGAAACATTTTCGGTAAGCGTACAACAAAATGATATTTGAAGTTTCGCCGTAAGTGGAGGATTTCTGGCTCCTGTGGGTGCTTTCTACGACGACGAAAAATCAGCTGTCCCTTGGGCGCATGATGAAACGTGACTCAATTTATCGCTCACTGTTTGCAGTAGTGGCTCAATCCGAAAACTGCCTATTTGGCGTTAATCCTACGATTGAGCTAAAAATTATAAAATGACTACATCCGACAGTACTGGCATCTAGCGGTCTGTTTTAACGAAGATTGTGTCGGTATTATCGGATTTAATCGTTATGTTTTTGAGCTCAATTGTGGTATTAACTCCAAGTGGCAATCCTATGATTATCGGACCGTGCATCATTGAAATAGTTGAAGAATAAAAGACCAACTTGATGTCACTTGCTATTTTATTTCACTTCTTATGTGCTCAACACGTTTCGGACATTAATATATCCATCATCAGGAGCTTGCGACTGTGCTGTTGAATTACCACATCTGTTGTTGTGTTCTCGGTTCGTTGTGTGATGGAGATTTGTTGCGGCTGGGTTTGAGTGGTGTCCGTGTTGCAGGCTGAAGCTGAAGTGAAATAAAATAGCAAGTGACATCAAGTTGGTCTTTTATTCTTCAACTATCCAAGTGGTAATTTTTGAGTTGTGTCACCATTGCAGTCAGTGAGCGGTATGTTGCTTCAAGCATATCGCAACAATAAATGCTACTGCAAGATCCGGTCTACAAATAACACTGTCTGTCGTCTCTACAAACACCTCTGCAGCCTCCGCTGCATCTTCTGAAATACATGAACTCAAACGATCGCTTGTAGTAAGAAGAACCCGCCCATTTTTTGAATACAAAAACATAACTTGAAAACCTGATATTTCACAGACGACAGTATAAATTTATTGTGGATTAAAAGAGACCGACTCAGTATTTACACTCTCTACCGATAACAAGGCTTAGTAAAGTAAATCATAATTTTACTCTCTCATTTCCTTACAGCGTTTGCTTACTTTGTTGCGTGTGCTGTATTCGCCGAAGAAACGATTCCGATCGGACGTATCTCAGATGTCCGGTCAGGGCGTGAAACTGACGTCGTTTGCTTAGAAGGAGTGAGGGAGTGGTGGTGGCTATGTAGTGTAACTTTTACATATTTCAGTTGATAGTCTTTACTAATAATTAGTAGTTCCACACTAGAAAAGGAGACCAATTAGGCACCACTGCTACCGCCGGGCTCGCCAGATGAACTCGGGACGTCTTGTCCCAGTGACTGCGCAATGCAACGTAAAGTTTCAAGAAAGGTACAAAAGATTCACTATCAACTGACAAGTCCCACGACCGCTGGTCGCCTTAGGTACTTAACCTTTGAATCACAAACCGCTCTAATATCGTGGCAGGCACGTGTGTACAGAAATCTTAGAACTATTCCCTTGATCTGCGCGACATAAACGCTAGGGTTACGCGAGTAGTAATAAACATATGGCAATACAATTCAATCAACTGATTAGGATAAACAGTAATACAGTGCATGCTGACATAACTATACACCACGTGAGACAGACTTGCAAATGAAGCGCATGAAGTGTTATCTAATCATCCCAGACACACGGAACACGACTAATTAAACAATTTTCCAAAGATGAATTTCTTCCGAGGTGCTTTCGCATCCGTACGAATCACCTACTAAGATCGAACTGCCCTTGTCTCCGTCCGTCCATCTGTTCACACACATTAACTCCAGAACTGCGTTAAAGGATCCTAGAGAAGTTGACGTTCATAAATTTTACGTGAATTTGTTAGACCGTTTTAGTTTTAGTCCAGATAGGACAAACATGACGGATGATTGTCGTATGCATTTCTGCTCGCATCTCGAGCATTCATAATCCCACTTGGTATCGCACGTGGACATTAAAGGGTAAGTTTTGTTTACGCTTAGGCTGCATGGAAGGGAGGTCTGTTTAGTATTATGGAGGTATTTCACCGAACAGGTAAGTGCAGCAGTAATTTTCTGGACTTGTATTTCGGAGTGTCTAATTCGAATCCCAGAAGCAACTCTTCTGATGATTTGCCTAGTTTTAGTCAGTTTCTTCAAAGAAATGCCGGGATAGTGCATAAGAGAAACATTATGCCCTCTGCTGGGTAAACAGTGGACAGACACTTTTTAAATAAATCAGTTTATCAGCGTTGAACTTGGCTTTCTCTTTGTAACAAATGTCAAACTTTCGGACTTCTCACAGTGGTGTAGGCGAGAATTTCGATCTTGTGGGATGTGACGCTTAGTTGCTGGGTGAGTAGTTCCGCCGTTTGGAAGGAATAAGTTACCTTCACCTTCAAGGAGCTGAAGATAGTATGTTCCTTCACAGAGTCGGGAAACACTCGCCCGACAGCTCGGTGTCACGTGCCAACAGATATGGATCCACAGTACCAAAATTAACGTTCACTGATTGCCTATTTAGAGGCAATAATAGAGCTAATGGGCCAGAATGGTAACGCTGGCTCATGGAATCTATAAACCGGCTCATAGAATCGAATTTACCTTAAGTATTATGGAACATAATTTACGCATGTTTAAGCCGGTACTGCAAATGACGAACCTCAAGTCTCAGCCATGCTTTATACCTGGTGGATATATTATGAAAACCTCAGACATTCCCCAACTTACAAATTTCAACTTACGAAATTTTTATAAAGAAAAAGAAACTTGAAAAAACACATTTTTTGAAAGGCACGTCGAATTTCTCTGTGAGGGAATGAAAGCCCTTTGATGTGAAGGTGGCGGAAAAGTATTGCTGGGCGATAACACAGAGGGTGGGGCAGCCTTGCTGCGTCGTTGTTCATATTTGCATTTCAACTGGACACCGTTGTATAAACATACGTAGTTGACCATGAGCATACGAAACACCGACGCCTACATAACTTGACAGGCGTCGGATCTGCCAGAACGTAATTATTACTTTAAAGTACCCATTCACATACAGTTATTGTTCAGACCAAAATATCACAATTATTTGCGTGAAGGTCAATTCCCCCCACAAACAGAACGTTCGTCCGATGGCAGGAACACCCTTGTCGCTTGTCTTTGCTAGGAAGTTTGTGTATGGGTATCCGTCTTACGGCGGACGTCAGGTGACGAACTGAACCAAACGGTTCGCATTGACTTCCAGTTATAATAGTCTGGAGTACATTTCGAATTCATTAATGAATATAGAGAAGACGTCTGTGTATGAAAGGTAAACGATAAATGTTACTCAGTCAAAGATATGAGGGGAAAAGCACGCGAGCTGTCAATGGATCATTATAAAAAGTAGGATTAATCAGCTACAAGGGATCAGTTTCGGTCTCAAATTAATAAGTATGTGCAGATTACTGCGTGTGGCTGAAAACAAAAGAAATATTGCAGAACATTTATGCTATACTCTTTCATATTTCAGACTAGGAAATGAAGTGCAGGAATGTTTTGTGTGTTTGCTGTGTATTTCCACAAACTGAAACTGCGCAATATAGAAATAATGCAAAACGTTTTAACGCCTGCAGTGGAAATGCTGAAACTCCCGGCTCAAAATATAGCATACGAAGACGAATGCCACGTCTCATCGAATGTATATATAACAAGTTTTGAAGAAACAAAACGGTGTGTCTCAACCGGACTTTGAAATTAGAGAAATCTTGCGTTAAAATGAGATTCAGAATTTAAAAAGTAAAATATTTCACTCTCATTTCAAATAGAATAAAATATAACACCTTTGTTACAGATCAAAAATAAATACCGAATATGGAATTCCTCAACAGAGTTTTGTTCAAATCTCCGTTACAAAATTTCACGGATATCCGTCCAGTTGGAGCCGCGCTAATTCGTGTGGACAGACATACAATCAGAAGGGGACATGGACTGGCATGACGGAAGTAATGGGCGCTTTTCGCGAATGCGAAGCCTAGTACAATCTACTCGTCAAAGTGTTGAAATGTTCCAGCAACCATGGGATCTTAACAGCTCCGACGTCTTTCTCTTTTACGATGGACTCTTGTTGTCGGGGAATGCAGTCCAAGCAGCAGTTATACTTGCGAGGTGTCAGGCTTCCGCCGCGGTGCAATTGAATACTTCACTCTTACGTGGCTTGTGTTGGTATTTCTTTTGGTACGACTCATACGGGACCTATAGGTTGCCCCAAAACTTCAGCAACCAGCTACTAAAGTGCGCCAGTACCATTTCAGAAAAGCAAAAACCTCACCAGTTTCTCTTATTGGACTTCTTAACCCTGCAGTGTAAAGTACTGCGATTCTGTCAGGACGTCTGTAACTCTGCACTCAATGACAGACCGTCACTTCCCAGGAGACTGGAATTTCCAAGTAATTTTTTTTTCCGAATTAAAAAACTGTTTGAAAATTAAACATTTGTCAGAGAATTGGCACAATCTAGAGACATTTTTGTTACAGATAAGTTTTTTAATGGCTCTACAGCCCTTGTGGTCCTAGGGATTCTCAGTTTTGAGGTTTCGAGATCACACTCAGACACACAACCCTCTGTAGGACTCCTCGGAACGATTGTTCGGCCTGATGCAGAGACCTCACCCTGACAAAACACGGCACACACAAGAGATAGACATCCACGGGATTCGAACCCGCAATCCCACCAAGCGAACTGCCGCATACCCACGCTGTAGATCGCACAGCCATTGGGATCGGCACGTAGGTTTAGGTTAGATAAAATATACCCTTTTCAAGAAAATTATATTTTAGTCTTTCCTGAAAATCCCACATGGTGGAACTCATAGTTCCTTGAACGGGACAGATATGAAGGATGTTAGAATGAAGCTGTTCATAGCACACAATGATGCGGTGTATGTGTTACCGTGCTCCTCGACATAGCCTACCGGTGATACAAGGTACTGTGTTTGGGAAGTGTCTTGTCCTACCCTCGATTTCTTTGCCGGCAGTTCTTTCTCTGTCTTCGTGAGCTGTCCCACCCTCTCCAGACGAATGCCCCAATACCGCGCAATAAATATCTAGCCCTTCCGTCTGTTTGGTACTTACGGGCACGTTGCAATCCCATTCGGGCTGCGCTTCCAGTGTAGTCGTAATAAAGTCACTTTCAAACTTTATAATTAAAATTTTCGCGGTATGAGGTAATGACACATATCGCCTTGTGTAAGCCAGTACGTTCAAGTTGTGATACCCTGAGTTAAATCTGACATTTCTGTTTATGTCTTCGAATCCTCTCTCTTTGTCGGTGAATAGAGAGGAAATGCACGACACACATACATTAGAGCCGCCCCTTCCGTTTGTTTTCGCTCTACTTTTCTGGAGACGAAACAGCCGCAAAGCCATGAAAGAAACCGAGGTTTATAGGCACCAGGTGGTCGGTTCTGCAGCGCTACAGGGCGCGCCGCCGTGTGATTATTTGCTGCTCTTGTCTCCCAAACTGCTCCATTGCAATAATTCGAACTCATAGATTGCCAGAAGGAACTTCTCAGTGCTTCTCGCTGTCCTTCGCTTGACTCTATTGACATTTGGAAGTTTTTACAATACCACGATTGAATATAACGAAACTGAAATATCTTCGCTTACAGCAGTCTTTAAACCTACTCTTACTTGCTGGGAGAGCCTGAATGTCGCCATCCAGTTGGGTTTATTCATATCCTGCTTATGAAAGAATGTTAATTGTAGACCTTAATAAAGACACAAAGACGACTATAAACAAGGTACCGACGGGAAGCAGTCCTGATCTTTCGCAGGTAGAGCTTACGAAAAATTAGTGCCAGTGCCTTTGGGTAAATATTCCCGTTGTTTATTCAGTTACAGCCGTATTTATCGAAGTCTGTCGCATGCAACATACAAAATATGACTAAACAAGCAATGTTTCCGCTGACTAAGCCACTATCAGGCCCTTATCAAGGGCATTAAAAGTTAGTGACATTGAAGCAGGGTCAAGTATCTTTTCGATATTCTCGAAAAGGGTCTGATAGTGATTGAACCGGCCAAAACATGTTGCCTGTTTTATCATATCCACAATGTTGCTTGTGACTGTTTCTGAGAAATATAGCTGTAACCTAGGAAAGTTTCTGTTTATAGAACTTGACGGAAGTCGTTCAATATCTATTGTCGTCTCTGCTGTGACGTGGATATGCAGGAGACTTGTTCCTGGGAATGAGTTATTGGCCATTGGTAAGATGGTAGTGCATGCCTATGATCTGTAAGCTTTGTCTGCCCGAAGATTGCTAAATTATCCGCACCATTTACTGCCGCCCGATGCTCTAGGCTGCACAGCCTTACACTCCAAGGATGCATATTCTCCACAAAGAACGGGAATATATGGTAATATGAATTTTTTTTAAAAAACGGAACAAACAAAGCGTACGAAAAAGTAGACCCGCCCACGGGTAAGAAACCCCGCCCCTGTTTTAGCAGCAGCAAGCGTAGTCACGTGATCACAGTAGCGCCACGGGCAGCTGGGATGTCCTGGATTGACGTTCCGAATATAAGGTAGCCTTCCTTGTACTTTAGCTCTAATAAGATGCTTATTGCCACTGACACCAAGACCGGGCACCTTTTTCGTGTGTCGTTATGTAGGTACGATTTGGAGCCAGTACTGTCCGTCTCGCAGCAGATCCTACATGTTGCAAATGGCCATCTTTCTAGAAAATAGTCAATTCTGTGTTAACTTCCAGTCACTGTAGTGACTAGGATACAAGGTGGACAACCGAGGTACTGTGGTTCATTACCCGACAAAGAAAAGAGACGGTTCTCTTTTTAGAAGCGTCAGAACTTACAGCGGGGCTCACCCACCTTCCTTTCCGTTGTGGAACAGGGGCTCTTTCCGGGGCAAAAGGCGCCTAAGGCTTGAAGTTGATCACTTACCTACTTTTAGTGCCAAGGTTAAAGTTATCTCGAGCTGTAACTCCACTCCCCCATACGCCTTAATGCCAAGGACGTGGACTTTTATCTATTTTCCCGAAGCCCATCGCAATTTGTGAACACAACTGTAATAACAAAGCCGTGTGTCGGTGCAGTGATTAAGGCGTAGTTTCCCTTTATGTTACAACCTAAATTTCCGACAAATTTATTTTCTCTCACTTCCGGATTATTTCCCTCGTAGTGAGTTTCGTGTATCGTACGTGCGTATGCAGCACAGTACCTTCTGTGTGCATGAAAGCAATGGGTTTCTCCGAAACGTCGTACTTATCTAGCAGATTTCAGGATGTCACCTTCCAGCACACAGTAATCATCTGGTTCTGACTGCAGTTGGGGATGGCATACGGTCTCTGTTTCAGAGGCTCTCACCTTGACTCAACAAACAGGAACAGGTACACCCTTTCTTATGCAGAGTCTTAAATAAGATTTTAATTATAACAACAACTTTATGGGGTAAGAAAATCGGCAATTTAAACGTGCAGAGTTACATGACTTTGCTACTGTAATCCCCGGTTGGATTTCAACGGTTATTTTTGAAAATTCGAATCTCTACCTATGGTTTCCACAGTCAGTCTTTCCATGGGCCCAGTGTTATAAATTGTAGTTTGTGAGATACTTTCTCGTGTCAATATTCAGGCTGTTAACTTGAAAATTTTGCTTAAGACTAGTGGTGACATTTGTAACTGACCAAAATACCTCGATGTCGCCACGCAAACAGCAAGCATCAAGCAGAAAGTAGATTTGTAGACAAAGTTCGAGAAGGGTATGTATCTCTTAATTTGTTACTTGTTCTAGTTGGCTAACACTCGTTATTTAGAAACTAATCGGAGTGGTTGTGAACGGTATTCGGGAATGGTGTGAGGTGAAGCGTCTGTGTGCTATTGTGAGATCGAATTGTCTGCTTGGTGTTAGGAAGTGAGGGAAACCAGGAAACCAGAACGACAGGTTTTAGAATGGAGAATCGAATCCGAGACTGTGGAGCTAGAGATAAGAAGCAGAAGTGTTGAACAAAACAGGGCAGTTAAACATTCTGCAAAATATGATCTAGGAAAGAATTGGGAGTCAGGTCCAGCACGCAGCATGTCTGCGCATCTGCTCAGCATTTTAAACGTCGCCATGGAGAATGGCCAACGTTCCAGAAACATGAAATTACAGGAACTTGAACGTTGTAAAGAGAAAATTAGTTTCGAAGTCAGATTAGCTTCAGTGCTATTTCCGTCTCCCCGCCCCACACCCACCCTACGAATATTCTTATTTCCTTAAAGAGGTAGCACAAAGACGTCCAGAGAGTCGTCATGGCAACATGATGCACAACGCGACAAAATTGACATACTTATCGCTTATCTGATTGTTATGCAGAACTGTGTGGCGCAGTAATAAATACATAAATATTCCCGCTTTTTATTTTAGCCACTCAGCTCTGTGCCAGCGTAGGTTATGTGTTTTATTTTGGCTTTCAGAATAAATCTCTTTCATTTCCTTAAGTATCAACCGACAGTTATCTGTAATGGCGATGCGACACTTTCCTCAAAAGTTACGGAAAGAAACTTCTAAATATTTATCGACTGAGTTTTCACCTTGGAGAATCTAACCCATTTCTATGCTGACATTTGTATCAGACAGCTGTTTACGTCGTACTTTCGTTTTAGCTACTAAATTCTGTTCGTCTTTGCTGAAAGCAGATTAAAGTTTCAGCAGATGGCAGAACAGTACTGTTTTCAGTGGCAGTTCGAAATACCAAACTCATATCTGATTCGCAGCGTAAAGATTTTTAACATGTTTTATAAATAGAAGTGGCGCGTAGAAGTAGCTCTATCTTGGGTTGTAACGTTATGTGGTCCGGTAGAGGGTACCAATGTTATGTGGTCCGGTAGAGGGTACCAATGTTCCGCAGAACGCTGCTGTCTCCATCTTTAGGTTCAAGAAAAATGAGGAAGCAAACTTCCTCCCAAACTTCACTACGTCATTACCAGGTGACACGGCGTCACATCCAAAGAGACGGTAGTCTTCGTTACAAGATCTGAGATTTCTATAGCGTTGTTCATGAAAATGCTAGTCTTCTAGGATGACGCTTTGGATATTGGTAAATAATAAACTGTTAACATATTTAGGTGATTGTTTACTTAACATGCACGGCGTCGTACCTCAGAAGCCTTGAATCTTTAGTTATCATTACATTCTCCATCGTGGGAACTTCAGATCTCGCAATAAAGCAGAATGTAACAGGTGTCTGTCACATGTATATTATGACTAACGGTTGACGTCACAGAGTGCCTTACAGGTGTCTGTCACATGCATATTATGACTAACGGTTGACGTCACAGAGTGCCTTAGGTCTTGCGTTAATACGAAATGAAGTGTAAGTGCTAACTTTAGTATAAAATTGGCAGCCTCTCCCTGATTGTTCGAAATGTGCTAA
>Ga0131853_10019892_pt1 | contig 12214 bp, 6 predicted proteins | sample TergutLab28metaG_FD_92764 | JGI IMG/M metagenome (GOLD analysis project Ga0131853, IMG submission 92764) | Labiotermes labralis P1 segment gut microbial communities from Petit-Saut dam, French Guiana - Lab288 P1 (version 2) (version 2) | ecosystem: Host-associated > Arthropoda: Insects >...
AATAATAATAATAATAATAATAATAACTCATTTCCACTGTTGTTTACGTACCGAAAAAACAGCCTAATAACTAATTCAAAACAGGAATTAATACTGAAGTAACAATAAAAATAAAAGTAACTATAACAGTAATAATCACCATTATCTTCATCATTTGCACGTTGAAATGTTCTTCATATTTTACAACTGCCAGTTAAGGTTAAAGTGAAAGACCTATGTAATAAGAACCATCAAAATGCACACTTTTTACATTAATGTTTTAATTCAACTATTGTGTCTTCGACATGTTTCGAACAGCCAAGTGTTCACGCTCAGGAAGATTTGTACATGCAGTTTTATGGTATTTCTTCCATATATCCATATATGCATTCTGTTCCATGGCAGATGTGTAAAGTTTACAGTGACAGCTTTCATATATTTATGCGCGGTGACTTGTATTTGAAAGCAGCTTGTCTTCTTTCTTCTGTGCTTTTACTCGTAACCATAATCGCGTGTTCAATGTAACTTCGGTATGTTTAAGTAAATAAAGGTAAAGGTAAAGTGATCCTGTTATAGGCCCGGTATGGCCCACAGGGTGGGTAGAGGTATAGCTCTACTCTTCCATGACCGCTGCACTAGAAGGGGGTGAGTGGTCAGCAGCACGCCTCGGCCGCACTTTACCCCGGGAAAAACCAGGTACCCATTTTACAGGAGGATGGATGGGCCCCAGGGCCGGTCTGGACAGGCAGAAAATCTCGTCCCCACCGGGATTCGATCCCGGACCGTCTAGCCCGTAATCAGTCGCTATACCGACTGAGCTACCCGGCCTCCTGGTATGTTTAAATAAGACTTGTTAATTCATTGAAATAAGTATTATTTTCTTGTAGGGTGTGATGTCGTGTTATCTGGTAGATTTTACCGATGTTCATACCCTTAAGATGGGGGCAGCAGTTTCATCGGAATTAGTGACAACGACCTAGCAAATTCTACGCTCTCACATCCCAGAAAACAGTAATCTTGACAGAAACCGAGGTAAAAGTCTCAAATCTCACGTACTTAAAAGCCGATAATATGTTTTCATAGCAGATATAAAAAAATTGTAAAATAATATTGCACGGAGAGGGAGGAGGGTGGAACATGTTGGCAGGAGGTGGAGATTTATTGAGAACTACTTTTCTTTAGGAACTACTACTGCAGATTTGGTTCAGGGCTCAGTTGTGCTGTGCCTTCTAAGCCCTGGTACTGAAGACAGAAAACTAAATGTGTGACTGTAGGTGAACGTAATGAAAGTGGATGCAATAAACCTAATTTGTGATTGGGACTTGGTTTATTTAACGATTTTTTCGAGGTATACAGAATAGAATGGCTGCATAGCTGGGGAAAATTTACGGGTCTGTTTTACGTAAATACAACACAATTTGTCTGTAGTATCTAAGAAAATACATTGAAGCCCTCAGTCAGGTAAGGAGATTTTAGGAATGAAATTCCAGCCCGAAAAATCCTGAATTAGAAATGGCAGTAGTCACGTGACTGACGGTGAAGGCGGAGAAATTAAGCAAACCCAGACGGGTGATTAGTTACAATGTCGACGAAATTTCTATGTAGTGTCATTTAATGCCACTATAATTTTCGAATAGTTACTGCATAATTATTCCGAGAACTTAAGAGTGACGACGAAAATATTCGTGTAGGTGAGAAATGTGTTGCTTTGAGCCCGTGACTTCTCTGTTCTTATTCATAGCGTCTACTTTCGGAAGTAATATTCTTCCATCTTTTAAGCTCATGGTTCCGTGCATCTTAATTCAGTGTTAATAAAAATCCAACCAGTTGCAACAGTATGCAGATATTTATTTACTGCAAAGTCAGTTTACATGTTTCGGGTGTCACAGCACCCATCATCAGGAGTACTAAACACTGTATGACCTGTACCGGAGGCTGCGGTTACAGTTTTTAGTACACCTGATGATGGGTGCGGTGGACACTCGAAATATGTAGAGTGACTTTGCAGTAAATAAATATCTGCATACTGTTGCATCTGGTTGGATTTTTATTAACATTCTTCCATCTGTTACCTTAGTGCAATTTCGCAGTTTGAAATAGAAGGCCAAGTAATATCTAGAAATATATTGTCTTGGTAGTTGCAAAGGCTTCTTGCCCTTATTATAATTCAAGATGTGAACGCTGACTGCGTCACTAGAAGATGGGGATATGAAAGATTTGCTGAATAATGTAGCAGTGCCAGCTTGGAGTTTACTAGCACTGCCGGATAAATAAGTTTTTCACAAGACAATGAAAAAGAAGGTGGAAAGCAATATCTTCGCTGAGGTTCGTAAAATTTCTTTATTAAAATAAGTTTTATTTCTTAGAAGGTGGGTGCTGCTCAAGTGATATTCACGAGGGTTCTTAGAACGTTTAGGGTAATTACGTTTGTTCCGATGTTCGAAGGCCGTTTGTCACATCGGTTTTCTAACTTCAATCCCTCAGTTCCCATTCGAAATACTTGTCTCCTCTTCCCTTTCCTTAACTCCAACTGGCACACTCCTTGCGAACTTCCTATAAAGTTGGCATTTTTGCTCCTCCAAGTTATTTCAGAAGCCTAATACAATCACCCACAATGCAGAGCAGAATTATGCTCCGAAACGTCTGAACAAACTTATCTTATGTGGCGTAAGATCCCAACAGGTCATAATATGAATAGCATGTACTTCTTGAAATATTTCGAAGGAGCAGATTCTTCCACTTGCGCGATTCTCATATGTCATTAAGACCTTTTTTCCCTTATATTCTTTGTAGGTCTAATGCCCTGTAAACACGTACCTTACGATGGTAGACAAGTGTAAAATCTTCCGTTTCATGAAATTAAATTGAGATAGAAACTTCTGTAAAGACAGACAGCCAAAATGGTAAAACGGAAACATTGCAGATATCAGAGTTTTCAGTCCAATAAGTGAGCCTTCATTTATGACTCCTTCAGTAAATTTGCCCCTCTTCACTCTACGAAGGACATAAAGACAACGGAGGTACAGATCCAATCATTTTAATCTCTGCGCTGGGTGGGTGTGGATGTTCAAAATGCTGTCCTGGTTCGTTTAACCGCAGGAAAGCACTCCGCTACCCATTAAATAGGAGGCTGTGTGTGTGCGTGTGCGTGTGTGTTTGGAGTGAGGGGGGTTGGACGTTTTTGAGAATAGAAAAATTACTTGCCCCTGTACCGATTCCACCCCCAAACCGTCAAGCCCGCAGCTGAGTAGCTATACCGATTACGTCATCCCGGCTCATAAAGCCTTGAGAGTCCACAAAACTAAACCTTGTAAGCTAATGTCTGAGTTACAGAATTCAACAAGTTCCACCCTAAGTTAAACATATTTGACATACCGTCTACAGAAACTGTAACAAAATTTACTCTGAATATCAGGTTTGCTTGGATGACACAATAGCCTGTCCAGCAGTGTTGAAAATATTCCGCACAGCGACAGCCACTGCTAGGATATTGTTGTATCCAAACAACTTGAAATGCAGAATGAATTTTATTATAGTTTCTGTAGGTTACAAGCTCATTATATTTTGTCGGCAATGTCCAGAAACGAAAGAACTGGCGCTGAGGTTTCAGTTACACCGTCTGAGGCAGGGGCAACACTAACGAGGTACAGGGGATCTACTTGTTTGCCCATGTAACATTCAACTGTTTTCAGTTCTTCATTCTCTAACACTAGAACGTACTTTTATTTTTTGAAAGAAGGGAATTCATGACAGACATGTTAACGTAGTAATAACACGTACCTTAGCATCCTTTCGCTATTTCATGGTATAGTTATACCTCAAACCACACTACATTAAAATTGCCAGCATATATAAGTAAAAATAATTGAATTAACAAAGTTAGATTTTTAAATGTCTTTGGTCAACCTCTTCGTTTTGTTGCTTTCGATTATTTTCCGTTACTTCCAAAATTACGGCGGGTTAATACCTCAGGATGGATTTGTTACTACATCGAGTTTACAATGATAATATCAGGTTACGAATCTTGATGTAACTTGCCATCCATTTTCTGCTGACGCATTTCATGTCTTTCATATGACAGTCTGGAGAGGAAGCTGGGAAGTCACGGTAGAGCAGTTCGTTAACAGATACCTTAATTTAGACGAATTTAATGTTCATATGACTACTGAGGACCTCTGATCTTCAGAGCTGATGAAAACGGCGTTATCGACTGTTTGCCATTTTTATATTCTCTATTAGCAGACAATCACATATTATCAAGCAGTGTTTGTAACATTCAGCTCCTAGAGCTAACTGCACATTTCCGCTTGGTGTTTATTATCGTACATTAGTTAAAATACAGTTCCAAAACACCTAAGAAGACCAATAAAAAATCGTTTCACCAAGAAACAAAAGAATGTGGCGTCACATATTAATGGAGACCGATACATAAAAGAGTGAAATAACCCCTTTTTGGTCAGGGGGATGAAGATGGAAATTCGAGACTCTGTGCCTTTTATCTCCTTCTTCCAATAGTCTACGTCAATTTTCACGTTTAATGCTTAACAAGCAAGCTCATATCTTACAACAGACCAGAAGGGTGTGTTAGCACAGAGGTGTCCTGTAGTGAATCGGGTACGGGTTGGACGACAGCGAGATCGGTGATCTTGTCCAATCACAGGAGAAAATTTTCTCTTTTCTAAAGTAACCAGACAGACCCTGGAGCCCACCGAAGCTCCTATTAAAAAATGCAGTGGCAGCCTATCCTTGGGAATAAAGCGGAAACAAATTAACCTCCTACCTTAGAGCAGAATTTACAAAGTGTCAAAATATTCCTCTGCTTCTTCTCTGATTTTATTGAGTGAAGCCCAGTGAGGAGCAGAAAGAAACTTACCTTATGCCTCTACCCAAGACCCTAAGACTGTGAACACAGTAACTAATGTGGCTCCACATGTGTCTGGTTGAATCCGGTTCACTACATTTCTACCCGTACATAGCAGGTCATTCGTTGTGCGCAGAAATCGCTTAAACATATCGCACTGCGTGTTTCGACCGTGTCGACTAATTCTGAGGGTCTTCCTTTGCCGCAGCCTATTCAGTCTCGAAATAATTCGACTGCTGTCTTTTCGATTGGTTTTCCCGCACCCCAACACGCTGGTCATCAGCTGTCACCTGCTTCTAATTAAGGTGGCAGCCAACTGTCACTGTGCAAGGTTTGACAGCGTGAACAGATCTCTGAGTCGACAGTAACTCTTCAGATTTTCATGGCGTATGAAGGTTATTGTCTTCTGGAATGTTAGGCCACGTAGTCTTATGGGTAATATTTAGGGCAGAATCTTAGGCCTACGTGTTTATCTTGAATACGTATGGAACAGGACGTAAGAAATGCTAGCGCTATCTCTAGCATTGCACATCGACGTATTCCAGAAGACAGAAGGAATTTTATTCCTACTAAGGGTATCAAAAAACACGAATTATTATACTGCCATAAGAGGGTCTTGAAAATATAATTAGGTGAGGTGAATTTTTGAGATGTGAGGAAAATTCCGTAATGTTTATTTAAAGGTCATGTAGTCCCTGTGCACGCCCTGAATGCATATGGAAGTGTAGATCCACTCATTCTTAACCTCATTACTAGATGGACGTAAGTGGTCAACTTCAAGCACCGGACACGTTAGCCCTGGGAAAGAAACTCGGTGTCCGTTGAGTAGGAGGCTGGCTGGGTTCCATGGCTGTTCTGGACCGGGATACGACCCCGGACCGATCATCCCGTTGCAAGTCTCTATACTAATATTAAAGGAATATTTTTAATGACCTGAATTTTAAATTTGTATTAGTACGTTTGAAGTTTAAGAACAATTTGTTCCGGTGCACAATTAAATAACGCTTCGTCGGTAAGCAGATAGAGACGAGCAGTAAGATTCCCGCCTCAGTGGCTTTTACCAACCCTGACGAAATAGCTACAGCTACTACTTGGATAGGTGGTAGGTTTGGACCTAAGGACGGGTTTGAACGTTGTGGAAGAGAGAAAACTTGTTACCTCTGCCGGGAATTGTCTCTGGTTCCTTGGTCCGTGTCGCCTCAGCTTAGTTACTACACCGACATCTGTGCAACAAAGCCCAAATGATATTCACATCATACGTAGACTGCACTGCCATCTTTTAGGCAGGAAAGTTTCTAATTTTGACGACTGTAGAATAGTCGGTAACATGGCTAACTACCCTTTAACTTCCTTTTCCTCTTCCTGCTGCCGAAGCTTACAAAAGAGAAATTAGTAGCTTTTGCTGTTAATGCCAAGATGTAATTCAACATGCACTGAGTTTATCTCAAGCTAGGGTTCTGAATTCATGAATATATGGTTATTAGGGAAAAGTTACTAAAGAGTCAAAATTGTATTGTTTGAAATGCGAATATGCCATCCCTAATGGCTGTTGTTATTTTCATCAATATAGTTTATTTTTATTAATATATCTTCTGAAGAGCAAGCTGTTTCTTTATAATTTTGTAAACCTAAACTCAAGATTCACTTCGTCCAAATATTCATAATTTACCGGTAAGTAGGCCTACTGCGTATATAAACACGTAGGAAGTTGGTAGCGCATAAAAGCACACCAAATTTAGCATGATCAGATGGAATGGACTGTTAATTATTGCTATGAAGTCGGAACTCCAAATACGCATTTGAAGCAACAAAGGTTCATTGTTTTTCTGCAAAAATATTAACACCGTCAGAAGTAGCACGTTTTGTCAAGAACATATTATTACACCAAGCTTGAATTAAGGAGCCTATGTGTTTCTCGGACAAATCCAGCAACGCGTACATCTAAAAAACCGAACTTTGATGATCGACGACTCTAATACATTGTTTTGTCCCCCAGCAAGACTGAGATGCACGTATATTTTTTTTAACAATTCGACAAGAAAAAGCAACGCGAATTACAACACGTACACAGATCATTTTTCAGATATTGGCAGTGGAGAAAATGGGTGCAAGTAATTATCAGTCTACATCTGCTGAATAGCACGGATTCAAAGAACATAACGCATTCCATCTCCTCAAATTTAATCTGCAGAAGAACACGTACAAATTTCCAAACCATGGCGTAGACAGAGCCAAAGAGTTGCAGTAGGAAAACTGTGACGACAAAGGTTTTCAATTTTTCTCTGCCAGCTAAAAAGAAATACCAGACTTTATTTTTGATAGGTCTGCATTAGAAGAGCCCAAATTTCTCTAAGAAATTATAATTTCCTCTGAAGTGAAAAAGATGTTCAACAAAAATTAGAAAAGTTTTTCAAATACCTGGAATTCTAAACAACATGCTTAAACCAAATTTGGTCCAGACATTTTTAAGAATAAAATCACATAATGCATTGGCTGTCCTCATTCTTTTATATGAAAGCGATACTTGGACACTTAGTAAAAAGGATAAAAAACGATTGACATCAATCAACATGAGATTTTTCAGAGGAACAACCGGAGACACCATATTTGCCCACAAAATGAATGAAGAAATTTTGGAAGGGTTGAAAGTAGTATCAGTTGATGAGAAAATGAGATACAAATCAAACTGGCTGCGACATGTAACAAGAATGAACAGCAACAGGATGACAAAAATAATGTTGAATTATAGACAAAATGGATGAAGATGACTTGGTAGACCTTTGAAGAAACTATCAGACGAGGCCGAAACAGGTCTATAAAGGCTTTACTCGTGACGGATGATGATGATGATGATGATGATAATGATGGTGATGAATTATAATAGTTTCGTAGGTAGTTATTTCATTATGAACGCACTGAATGCTCCAAGTCAAAATGAGAGAATGTTAAACTCTAGAATCGCTCACTGCAGTTCTCTAGCAGAAGGAAGAAACAATTTAAGTATTAGCGGTTGCTGATTCGGCCGTCATAACTGGCAGTCTGTTTTGTTTCAATGCAGCCTTCTTTACCACTTCCTTTCTCAATTATTTCCCCATTTAATGCCCCAATATCTGTACACAACTTTCCTGAATGTATAACAAACCTTAACCGAGAACAATTTACTTATTGCAACTCAATCTGTACACTGAGCTTTCTTTTTGACGTTTAAAAGTACCGAAAATTCGGCAATTATCTTTTTTTTTTTTCGTTATGTTACTCTCAAACTGAACCTTAAAATTTCTTCATCAACTGGGCATTCTACTTTTGTCATGGTGTACGCTGTGAGATAAACTGTTGTCATATTTACTATCATCTTATCATCCAATCCTACCACCCTTATCGATCTGTTACTACATTTACCACTCACAACCAATGCATTTTATCGCCAATCACAAGATATCAATCCCATTATATTTATTTTGGTAGGAGGTAAGTGACGTTCCTTCGTAAAGCATGTCGATTTTTAGGTTTTCACTAATATCGACAAATATTCTACTTTCATTTGCAATAACACTTCGACAGCCCAATATTCTTGAGTGCCAGTATCTCCAGGACTGCCTTCGTCATATTTGGTTACAGAATTATCCAAATATGTTCAAGCATAGCAGCGTACGAGCACTGTTACATTTCTGTTTGCAAACTGCCTGATTCCATTCACACCAGTTTTCTCAAACTCCTTATAAAAAAATTTTAAGCGTAGTATAAAATTTTTATATGCATAAAGTTTAACTCTTTGCACTAAACACTCACCCATTTAGACGGCCCTGGGGCCCATCAAGGATCCTGTACAATGGGCAGAATTTCCTTATCTTGATTTATATTGATAGAACCAAATATACCTAAATTAAAGTTGAGCAGTTACGGAGATAATAAGGCGAGAAATGTGGTCTCCTTGCCCTTCTATGAAATGTGTCTACTATTATGTGCTATACGCTACGCTGTGCAGGTCCGTCCTTGAGCCGAAAGCTAAACAAGACATGGGGAGGCGAGTGCTCTATGTGAAGTACTAGGAAGCTTAGGGGCGATTCTTAAGAAGCTAGTGGGAGTTTTCTTTACTTAATAGTGTAGCCGCTGGATTAGGTTCGAAGCCCTTGACGTAAGGTTATACATTTGTCCTCGTGTAGATTTACGAGTCCTCCAGGGTGACACTATAATTGGGGGGGGGGGGAATTAGTCCGTTTGAAGGCTAGTTTGGCTTTCAAACAGTAGGATCGTAAATAACACTCAGAGTTTTCTGGAGCGACGGAAGCGTATCCAACTGACATTTTGAAAGAACCGTTTTGTGGTTTTAAGTGTAGATGGGCGACGAGGCACTTGACTTATGTTCTGTTTAGTACGGTCCAACCATAACTGACTGCTAGAGATCTTATATATGTCATCTCTTCACATCCTCCGCTACTTACATTTTACTGACAACAGGAATGAACCTGATAGGACAGACGAAAATTTTGGCAGACTGTGCAAGATACGAGACCTGTTTGAAATTCTAAATGCCACATTTTCCAAATTTTACAGCCCTTCCGAAAATCTGAGTATTGACGAAGGTTATTGTTTCCTTGAATGGAAGGGCGATTTTCAAAGAGTACATACAAAAAAACGCAAGCGTTTCGGCATCCAAATTTTCAAACTTTGTGACTCGACTGGATACACGTGTGACATGAAATTATACTTGGGGAAGGACAGACAGCGCACGGCACATCATGTGACAGCAACCCATGCGACAATGACAGAACTGACGAGGAAGATAGAAGGACGTGGGCACAAATTAAACATGGGCAGTTTCTTTCCTTCCCCTGAATTGTTTGATGACTTGGTGAAGAAACAGATTTACTGTTGTGGCACTGTCAGGCCGAACAGGAGAGGCATGCCACAAGACCTAAGACCGAAGACAACAAAACTGAAAAGGGGAGACATTCGCGTAAGGACCAGGGCTGACTTGACGGCCATACTGTGGCGGGACAAGAGAGAAATATGCATGTTGACTAATATTCACAGTGCCCCAGCGGAAGGTAATTTCTGCAATGAAGGAGGAAAAGCCGCAAATTTTGATGGATTATAACCATCATACGGGCTATGTGGATATGTTACTGTAGAAGCCCGAAGATTGGTAAAACCTAGGTTTTAGCAGTAAATCCTAGCATTTACCATAGTGAGGTGGTAAAAGTCCGAAAAATGCTTGGAAACACTTCCATTTCGGGCTTTTAGTAAACCATGTCGGTAAATGCTGGCATTTGCCGACACGTATTGGTAAAAGTCCGTTTTGTTTGGCTGTGATTATGCTTTGTAAGTGTGTGTGTTTTAACATTTAATTATTCATTGAACATGTAAGTTTAAAATATTTTGGCGGTCATTTATCTTGCATAATTCTATGAAACTCAAACACAGACCACGAACCAACTCTTGATTTGGAATTGCAGGGCAATGATAATACAAGTGCAACAGAAACCTACGTAACAATGGGAGTGGAGACCGAAGTTCAAAATCGAAAAATACATCCAGAAGCAATCGCTAAAACCCCTGAAGGGACAACTGCGACTATCAGCAGAGCTCAGGAAGTGAAAGTGTTTCGAGAGGCTGCCAGGGAAGGACTTGAGGAGCAGGCAAAGAAAATGAAAGCAACTTCCTCTAAAAAGTTCCAAAACCTATTCTCGGACAAAATGTTAGGATAAAAATACCAGATATTGACAGAGAGAAGATGGATCCAAGATCAATAATAGCCGTTATCACAGACATTAAAGAAGAAGAATTTTATGAACTTGCTACTAATTTGTGTAAACTAAAAGCGTTGTACACAGGAAACCAATGGGCCTTATGTAAAGAAAATTTTTTAAGCATCGAAGAAGTTGGTACGGAGGAAATAAGTGTACATGAAGTGGTAAATAATCTTTCTTTAGTTGGTGGACAAGGTTTCAGAAAATGCAACTGTTCAAAGAAATGTACCACGAAGATATGTTTGTGCAAATCAGCCAAACTACTTTGTAACTCAAAATGTCACAACAGTCAACCTTGCTGTAAAAAGTGAGTTTAATGATGATTTGATAATGTTCAAGGAAATTCCGATTAATAAGTTCCATTTATTTCATGAATATCTTCTTTTAATACATTACTTAAATGCAGTAAAATATAAAGCAGTTAAGTTTAATGTTATTCTAGGCTTCGTTTAAATTTAAATATAAAAGGCAAATTATTGTAACGGACTGGTTTAGTGGTGAAAAATATAGAGTTTAATGTGATAATAGAATGCTGTTTTAATTTCCTGTTCCATTTACATAGTCTTCAAATAAACAATATGCAAGATAAATGACCGCCAAAATATTTTAAACTTGCATGTTCAATGAATAATTAAAAGTTAAAACACACACACACACACTTACAAAGCATAATCACAGCCAAACAAAACGGATTTTTACCAGTACGTGTTGGCAAATGCCAGCATTTACCGACATGGTTTACTAAAAGCCCGAAATCGAAGCGTTTCCAAGAATTTTTCGGACTTTTACCACCTCACTATGGTAAATGCTAGGATTTACTGCTAAAACCTAGGTTTTACCAATCTTCGGGCTTCTACAGTAACAGATAAGGGTGACATAATGGCCAACAGTTACTCCATCAGCCGTCGCACATTCAAGTGGACGAAAAAATTGTTCTTTCATCTGTTAGACTTGGCAGTTCTCAATAGCTACATTCTTCATTCCTCGTGTGGGGGTAAGAAAATGTCACATAGAGATTTTCTATATACCGTAGTGAGGAATATGTTGGCACATGTTGTACCAGAACGGATAGTATCAAGGCCACTAGGTAAACACCTAATATTGAATCGCTTGTCGCTAGACCGACGTCTGCGGCAGCAAGCATTGGCCTATCCCGTCTGAGACGCAGCTGAGGTGACGAGTGGGTAAGTTCGGGGGTGTGACACAAAAAGTGTTCGTGAAGTGCCGTAAGTGTGAAGTGGGACTGTGCGTTAAAAAAAATCTTTTGAAGATTACCACAAAAGGCACATTTCTAATATCAGGTGCGACCTCCATAAGAAAACCTGGAGTCTCAAGCCAATATGAAAGTAAAAGAAACTGAAATTTTTGCATATTCCATACAATTTGTTTGTCTATTCACGAACTAAAATTATTACTGTTTTCTTGAACACACGCAGAAATATCTCTGTCTTATTTCCCCAAAAATGCCGTTTAATCCATTATTCAATCTTTTTGGTTCCCGGAATATTAAAGTTTTGTAAACAAGGTATAAGCACAAAACGAATTGAAGTCTTCAGAGAACTTGAACGCCTAAAAATAGATATTGCGGCCCTTACAGAAACCAAAAGGAAAGGAAATGGCATAG
>Ga0131853_10019895_pt1 | contig 12212 bp, 11 predicted proteins | sample TergutLab28metaG_FD_92764 | JGI IMG/M metagenome (GOLD analysis project Ga0131853, IMG submission 92764) | Labiotermes labralis P1 segment gut microbial communities from Petit-Saut dam, French Guiana - Lab288 P1 (version 2) (version 2) | ecosystem: Host-associated > Arthropoda: Insects >...
AGCTAACTGGTTTGCAGCTAGTCAAGAAATTCCCCGCATTTCACGGAACCCGAAAGTTCATTACCGCACTCACAAGCGTCCGCCACCTGTCCCTATCCTGGACCAGCCCAATCCCACCTCCTGGAGATCCATCATAATATTATCCACCCATCTACGCCTAGGTATCCCCAGTGGTCTCCTTCCCTCCGGTTTCCCCACCAAGACCCTATACTCCCCCCTCTCCTCCCATAACTTTAATATTTGTACTATCACAGAAGGGGTCTACGGCGAAATTTAAATGTCTTTAAAATAGTAATGGATGATGATTAGACTAATAAATAGCTTACTTTGATCAAGTTCAGAAGAAGATATTTAAAAAATTTCGCAGCTTCCTCTGGCTGTCTCTTAGGTATAAACATTATCCTGTGCAATTTACTTTTTTTTACGTGACGGATCAAATTTCGTACTCACAGAAAAGAGTCAAAGTTTCGTAAGATTTAATCTTGAAAGTCATAGGTAATTCACAAACATTTAAAATTTTTGAACTGACTGAAGTAATTTAACATGTGTCCAGACTGTGATATCTGAAACTTTACTCATTTTATGCGTACAATTACAAGTGAGCGCGCAGCGAACTATAGATAGATACTGACAACAGTAAGCACTGACTTAGAAAACTTTTGTCTCTCCATATTCCACCTGTATTCAAGTCCAATAATTCAATCAGTAACAATGATGCTGGGAGACGGCAGTGGCGTCGACAAATTTAATGAGATTACCAAGTCGTCTCTTAGTTACAATAAGCTCCTCTGCCATAAGATGCTCCATGACATGGCACAATGCTTCCTTCTGGCGACGAGAAATTTAATTATAATGCGGCCGGCAAGGAAAGACGAACGTTCAATGGATTGTCTCCTCACTCATCCGTGACACACTTAAAGACAGTTTTTATTCCGTGGGACAAAAATGGATAACTTATTACGCACTATTCCTCATTTCCTTGTACTGAAAGGCTGACAAATATTAATGGTGTACTATGGGCCGCAAAGGTTCCAATGCTAAATTGCTGTTGGCCTGAGAGAAGTTCAGAAGTTCTCGACGTTTATAAGCCTTCTTAACGGCAAGATTACAAGGACAGGTATGGTTACAATGCTTCCGTCTATACCGCCCTGAAGCTTTTGAAGCATGAAATCAATCTGAAATACACTTACAGGTTAAGTTCCTACCTTACAGCAAACACAATGAATCTCCATTTCAAATGCCAACTGGCTAAGGTTGATTACGAAAACAGTAACTACTCTCTGCGAGAATTACACAAAACGTGTTAAGTTCTGTCTGTGGCAAAATGCAGAGAGGTTTTGATGTTAAAGCAAGTGATATAATACAATAATGAATGCTGCATTAAAGGATTAAGGAAAAGGCTTATGAGGTCACCATGATGTCTGTATATATGTTTAAAATACGGAACAAATTAATTGATTATCACCAAACTTGGCACCAACGTCACGACAATGCAGGCCATCCCACACTGAGACCTTCTCATTTCCTAGAGTCACAACATGTAGTTAAGTGGAATGTATATAGAAATAAAGTAATATCATTAGCCGACAGAAAAATGTCGTGTTATAGTTCTATCATATAGCACGTTTTAAAGTACATTTTGTTAAATTATCAAAATCTGAGCTTTTCACTTACGTCCTCCTTGTCGCAAAGCGTCAAAAAAGAAACAGTCCGTCTACTGTACAATACTCCTTGGAGTCACTGTAGTTTGCCGATCAGATAGACACTATTCATACCTCTCCTTCAGTTGCTATAAAGAACGTTGGGTTATTATCTTAAAACAGGCCACGGCCGCTCCCATCCATGTCCGTTTTGATTCAAGTTCCTCAGTCAAGTCTTAATTCAAATTTAATGCCGATGCAACTGATAAAGCGTCATTAAATAAGTGATCCATACGTATCGTGTACTCAAAATTGTGAAAATACAAAAAGACAAGATATGCAAAATGACAAACACATATTGTCTTTCCAGAGAAAATAGACATGTAGCAAAACCTAAAAACAAGCAGTATATGGAATGAAATTTAATTCGAGAAACTTGGGAAGACTTTTAAAGTACTAGCCTACTTTGAAAAAGAAGATAAATACGAAAGGTTCTCACAGCTAAGAACTTTTTGTTGTTGCTTCTCTCTGGTGGCCATAAGCACGATCACCACAACAGAATGTGTATACTTACAGTTCATGTCGACGTGCACAGTGGCCTCCAGCGGGTGCGTTCTATTGTTATTAGAAGCATGGCATTTCAGCTGCGAGTGCAGGTCTTGGCGACCGAGATTCCTCACTGTGATCTCGCTGCGAATAAGATGGCCGCCTACGCTAGTCTTGAGAACAGTGGAGACATTACTCGCCACTTGCTCATTCCGATACCACGTGACCACTGGGCGGGGTTTTCCTATGACACAAGAAACAAAGAAATTAATGCAATTTTTTAGATTCTCACAGCTATTTTTAAGAGGGATTTGGCCTACTTCTGTGTGAGGTTGTGTAGGTGTGTGAGGGAGGCACCTTACCCACCGACACAACGCCACATCCCAGAAACCTGAATGCGATTATCGCAACGTTTTCCACCTTCTTCGCGCACACTGTTGGTGACTGCTGCGGTATCTATCCCTCACGGCAGAAAATGTCATTGCGGCTCCTCTGTGCTTCGATAGACTAATTGGACGGTTAGGAAACAGTACTATATTTGATGAAAGGACGATAAAATAGAGAGATGACAAAGACGTGAAAAGAGAAAAAGGAAAATATAGAAAACGGCTGTGGTTACTTCGGTTTAGACATTACACCAGAATACAGTGTGAGGCAGAGAAAACTGGCGGGTTTTAAAATGAAAGGTTAACATAAAAATTTCGCCTCATCCTGCAATAAATGCCACTCAAAACACATTATATGCCATTTTATTTTCTAAAAAAGTACGTCGTCAGATGTCTTCCAACTTATATATCAAACAATGATCCGGTATCTGACATTCAGAGGACACGTTCTTATAATAAAACCAACGAGATGCACTAATTTCTCAAATTTATTTTGGAATAGAACTCTACATGTTTCGGACAGGTTTTCTGTCCACCATCAGGAGCCTAATACTGTATACACAGCAATAGGTGTATGTCATACAGGTTATGCTGAATGCAAGCAGTTAGTATAACCTGTATGACATATACCAATTGCTGTGTATACAGTACTAGGCTCGGGATGATGGACAGAAAACCTGTCCGGAACATGTAGAGTTCTATTCCAAAATAAATTTGAGAAATTAATGCATCTCGTTGGTTTTATTGTAAGAAGAAATGACCCGGTACTCATCGCAAATTGTTCAACGCCTGATGTGTAATCTTCGCCGGTATCACCGCAATTTCTTCCATCATTTTGTGAATTAGGTTCTCGGTGATACCTGGGCTTAGACATGAACAATTTGCTTCTGACATCTCCCTTCCCCTCCGAAGTAATCACAAGCGGATAGACAGACGACTTTTAAGGGCATGGAACAAACTGCCACGAAAAACAATTTCATGTCCATATATTTCTAGCAGAAAGTGCAACGATAACCCTGCTGTACATGGCAGTTGACCCATACTGTTGAAAGCATACTAAATACAGACCGATCACAAATTTCTTGACATTTCCAGACAGCGCTTGGATGTCAGAATAAATGTTGCACCATCACTGTCTTCAAAGAATTAAGGGCCACTGACCACTAAAGATGCGACTCACAGCCAACAAATTCTCGCTGTCTAGAGCAGTGTTTATCAACCGCCGGGCCGCGGCCCGTTACCGGGCCCTGGCATCAAATAAACCAGGCCGCGAGAGATTCTCCTGGAATTGATAACTAATTTAAATGTAATTTTATATTTGTCAACATGCCACAACGTACACATAATTGTACTAATACTCTTTATGATTATGTCATACTTAAATATTAATACTTGTGTTAGTTTAATGTTCTGTACTCCTCACCCAATATTGTGCGGGCGATAAAATCGAGAAGAATGAGATGGGCAGGGCATGTGGCGCGTATGGGTGAGGAGAGGGGGGCGTATAGGGTCTTGGTGGGGAAATCGGAGGCAAGTAGACCACTGGGGAGACCTAGGCGTAGATGGGTGGATAATATTAGGATGGATCTCCAGGAGGTAGGATGTGGGTATGTGGACTGGATTGGGTTGGCCCAGGATAGGGACAGCTGGCGGGCGCTTGTGAGTGCGGTAATGAACCTTCGGGTTCCATAAAATGCGGGGAATTTCTTGACTAGCTGCAAACCAGTTAGCTTCTCAAGAAGGACTTTGCACCTTGGAGTAAGTAAGTAAGTAAGTTTAATGTATGAACATAAAAAAAATTGGAAAGGTACTGACGAGTAAATCTGTTGGGCCCGGGCCATCGTCTTATGGAAAAAGAATTTACCGGACCGCGGCCTCACAAAGGCTGAGAAAAACTGGTCTAGAGGACGCTGATGGAGCTCTTGTAGATTTTAAGGTTGCCAGAATACGTAATCAAGTTGTCTGCACAATGCGACAAATTTCTGCTATTATTTAATTCTTGAATAATCGCCATTCTATTCGCAGGAAAACTAAGACTTTTCCAAATTTTGCCCCACACTGCGGTCAGACACTCCTATAGAAGTGGGATGCCGCATTACTGAAGGAACGTAGTCCTCATTATAGCCTTCCTTGACCTGCAACATTTTCTGGTATCCGCACTGTGCGGATTCTGCCTGACAGTTTCCTTTTTAAGCCGTTAGTTTTCCGCTGAATACTAGTGGGCGAAGTTCTGGCTGTGCTTAATTAAGCACATCGCCATGAAGATTTATGGGAGACTGGATGTACAGCTCCACACATTCTTGGCATCGCCAACAGACGGATTTCGGGTTATAGATGTGTTAAAATAATTATAAACTGCACCTTCGTCATACATAACCTCTACACACACACACACACACACACACATACACACATACACACACACACAACACACACACACGCGCGCGCGCGCACACATACACACACTTCACGCGTTTATAAAATAGATATTCCAAAAGAGTATGCTCAAATGCAGTCATTCAGACCATGGTAGTAAAAAAACTAAGGGCAGAGTATCTTCCTATATCTCAGGACCTTAGTTACCGGTCTTTCACAACGGAGGTTCGGGTTCGATGGCAGGGCAATGCATGTGGAACTTATAGTGGACAAAGTGTCATGGGACAGGTTCTTTACCGGCTATTTCGTTATAACTTTTTATCATCCCACCAATACTACACCCATATTTCATTTATCTACAACTGGAACTACATAATCCTAGTAAGTGACAGCACTGTTAATAAAACACTCCTTTCTTTCTCTGTCTCTCTCTCTTTCTCTCCTTCTCACAATTTCTTTGATCCGCTTATTGACTATGAAAAGACAGGCCCTGTACAGCGTAGAGAGACACACATATAGAAAGTAAAAATCAGTGCTACAAAACACATCGGACTTTTACAGAGAGATGATTGATTACACCAGAGATCTCTGACTGAGTCACAATGGACTGAATCACATTCATTCATATGTCGCATAACCCGTCGCTCTGATATGAATGAGTGCTTGGCATTTAGCACAATGGGCGAAACAGCAGATGTTGAAGGCACTTATTCAAATACGTACTTTTCTACAATATGGCAGCTCATTGCCAGTATTCTCCCAGTTTAGCTGTTTGTAACAAAAGAACGACGCACTTCATTTCGGGAAATCGCTTTCATCCACTTTAACCTTTACAAAGAGCGACGTTCATATGGGTAGTTGCTTAAAATGGATAAACAAGTGTGGTCCAACATTATTTTGGAGGACACTAGTTCCATGAAACACGAGTCCATGAAGCTCTCAGTTGGGCAATAAATATGATCCCCTGCGTTTACTAAACCCGGACGCACACTAACATGTTCGCAAAAGTCTGCAAGAGAAGTCAGATGACTCCAGATTGAAGTCAGATGACTCCAGCTTACAGACTGGAATTTAGGAGAAAGAATACTTTCCAGATTCTGTTCTGTGTTCATCTCTCTGAAGACTGAAAAATGTACTGTCAATTACTTTTTTGACGTTCGGGTGACCGTGCATCGTGATAAATTCTTATAATAAAACCAACTAGATGCATTAACTCCGTCCTGATCCTGCTCACAAGGTGTCAGCAAACCTGTATGACATATACCATTGCTGTGTGTACAGTGAAAACCCCTGGTGATGGACAGAGGAACTGTACGAAACATGTAGAATTATATTCCAAAAATAAATTTGATAAATTAGTGTATCTAGTTGGTTTTATTATATGAAGTAAATTACTTTTCCACTGCTCGATTTAGAAAAACACGGCACTTTTCTTGAAAAGTCCCCAGACTTCGCCTGTTTGTCCTTCAGCGTAGTTCTGAATTCGAAGATGAATACGGAGCATTAGCGGAATGTTACTGACAGTAGAAAATGGAAGTACTCGGAAACGAACCTGTTCCAGAGCCAATCTGGTCACCATAAATCCCACACGATAAGACCCGTGTCTGAAAGATTAATTATATTGTGTGAGGGAAAAAAAGACATTTTCAAATGTTATAGAAGGCGGCACGTAGTTCGATATTGCAACGGGCATGAATGGTTATTTGTTTTTAGGTGTGTTCGCGAAACTGCGAAAAGAAATTACAGCTTCGTCATGCCGATTTGTCCGCACGGAACAATTCGACTCCCACCGGACGGATTTTCGTGAAAAATGGTGTTTAAGAATTTTTCGAAAAAAATTCCGTCTTCATTAAAATCCGACAGCAATAGCGGGTACTTAACAAGACGACCAATACACATTTATGATCACGTCTCGCCGAATTCTTCTTAAAATGAAAAATGTTTCAGAGAAACGTTGCAGAGAAAATCGAAACAAACATTTTATGGTCAATACATTTGTTTTAGAAAATCGTGCCTTTTATGAGGTAAAGTAAAAAAAAGAACAGAAAATGCATGAACCCTTTAAATGCCAACTTAAATCTCATCTGCAATTTGCTGGCATTATTAGGAGCTCACCATATTTTCCACGTTAGTAGGGTAAGGCTTAATGCATTTCCATTGTTTTGCGAACGCACCGCAACGTTACCGTGCACGTTTGTTGGCTAACTTTTTAATTTTTATTTGATATATCAACAAACTTAAATACAAAATTCTGTTTCAGACTGTACTTCATTATAGGCGTATCAGTCTACTGATGTCTATCAGCTTCTACATTGTATTGTAAAAGGTAAAGGTAAAGTGTTTCCGATACAGGCCCGGTGTGGCCCAGAGGGTGGGTAGAGGTATAGCTCTACTCTTCCATGACCGCGGCACTAGAAGGAGGTGAGTGGTCAGCAGCACGCCCCGGCCGCACTTTGCCACCGGGAAAGACCCGGTACTCATTTAAAGGAGATTGGGTGGGCCCCAGGGCCGGTCTGGACGGGCGGAAAATCTCGTCCCCACCGGGATTCGATCCCGGACCGTCCAGCCCGTAGTTCATTCGCTATACTGACTGAGCTACCGGGCTCACATTGTATTGTACCCTTCAGTGATTCAATATGGACTGAGCTGGCTCTAAGTGGCTAGAACAAAGGAAATGTTGAAACAATTTTACGGAGGAAGTGCAGCGGCCTTGTTATTACGCTAATGGGGGACACCAGCCTATTTTCCTATTAACGCGATGGTCCAAGCTTACTCTAGGGACCAATAATCTGTATAAGTGGAAATAAACAAAGATAAAACTATAAAGCACAGCTTTCAGACTAGTTTTAAAACTCAAAGTAATTTACAGCAGAGCAATTTTATAACAAGACAGGCAATGCACATATAACGTAACGTGCTGGTGCGTTCGCTTATCCATTTATGCTGTGGATAAGAAATAATTATTACATGTTCTGAGTGTGTGTGTCTGCATCCTTTGTCATCCACCATGCAAAGCGGATGCGCCGATTTTATAGTCCAGATCTACCATATTTTTCCACATTATCTCATAAACTGCACGATTTTCGGAAACAAGGTTACTGAAATACGAAATGTGCATTTTGACTCTCTCTACAACATATGCCTGAAACGTTTCTTATTATAAGGAGAAATTCCTCCACAGATTTCAGAACAAAAATACCCAATTCAAATTTCAAGAAAGACCATCCAGTGGAAGCCGAGGTGTTATACGCGGACGGACGGACGGACGGACGGACAGATAGATAGATATGACAAATGTAATAATAAGTTCTCGCTATTTTGCGAACGCGCTTAAATAGGAGTAAACGAGAAGCCGTGTTAAACTTGGAATTCAAGGAGATAACACAGAAGACGTGAAATGAAATACGCAGTTGTTATCAATCACACCACAGTCATATTTGCGAAAACAGTTATAATTATAGCAGCATAAAGACTACCTTCACGAAACAGGTTTTTTCTGCAGAAGTTAACACGTCCTCATCCAGTCAAAGAATTATCCACTCTTTACGAAACACAAACGTTCACAGAACCAATAATAATAAAACAACAACAACAATTTCTTGGAGACACGTGCTTCTCGAGAAGTTAATATTCGTTGAAGTGTTGAAGACGTTCCTTGCCTTTCATGGGGAGAGAAGGTCCTCTAACGGATTTTTAATTCACTTCATCTATGTGTTCCCTGAATATGCGATTTTACTTTTATAATTCACGCCACGAAAAAAACGAAATTATTGAAGATACTAAGTTTAAACAGTAAGAGACAGTACAAGGTTCACTACCACTGCACAGTATCCAGAGACATATGAAACCGGTCCCTATCCTCAAAAACGGCTTTTTTAACGTCTATTTTCAGAGGACCACAAATTTTCCAAAAATCTATTAGCCAACACAACATTTTGGGAGCCAGGGAGGGTCACACGTAGCCAGTTCTATACCCAGTACCCTCAGATAGTCGGTGCCACTGAAGAAAATTAAGTCGCTCGGATGACCTGACGCGCGGAATAGATCCCCCCACCCATACAAGCCCTACGTTACAAATCAAGTTCATATCTCTCCGCTAAATAAAGACAGTTAGCCGCCTATTGGATAAATTATGCGTTCTAAAATTCAGATTAAATCTAGATACTTTACGAAACATAAGGGCAGCAGTACAAAAGTAAAGATACGAACATTTCTTTGTGCAAATTGCCGCAGAATTTCACAAATAAAGTGGAATAAATTATTTATATTGCCGTGTTAGTAGAGTAAGATTGACAAATACGTACAACTGTATAATTTCCATAATTCAGGGCGTGGCCTCGCTCAGTGGGCAGCAAACCACCGATATAGTTATAAAGGCGATTGGACCTACACGTACGTATAGGTGGACCGAACGCGTGGCACGCGAATGCCTGAAGGTCATATCGCAGAAACCATAGACTTGTCGGCTTGAATTCCTACAGAGCCAAGCTGCCTTTTTTATGGCCCCTCTTTTTGTATGGATTATAGAAAAATACATAAGAATTTCAAAAGCAGAAAGGATTTCCTTAAAATATTTATTGACTGAAGTTAAAAAAAAAAGACAAAAGAAGTTTTACAATGATTCATATATATCAATTTTGTTCTCGTTGAAATTGTCGTTGCGTAAGACGCTCACCTAGCCACTGCTCCACAACACATTCCTACACAACACGATATGCTGCCACAACACCTCGTTTGCAAATACGAATTGAATTGTGAATATTGTAACATACCTTTAGCAAGGAACAAAGCTCCCTGATGATGATCTGACAAGATCGAAACTTGTCGGAGTGTTTTAAAGTGTTTTATGTGAAATTATATGTGCATTCGTTGGTTGATAAATTGAAGTGATTCTACAAAAAATGCACAGTGCTACAATAAGATTTATAACTTAATCAAATATTCAAATTATATATTGATGTTTATTAGATATTTACAATGAACTTCCACAGCTTAATTTCTTAATCATGTATAGTACACTCTACCTTTTTTGATATAAAAGGCGCAGCAGTTTGTAAAGCCATAAAATCATGAGACATTCGTGATATTTTCTTTTGTTCGCAGACCATATTCAACATAACATGTCTGTTTTCTTCCCCACCACCTCCCCCCCATCAGAACTTCACTTTCAAATAAATGGAATTAACGTTGCTTGAGCACAAAGCTTTGCAGCGTGAAATCTGAAAAGAAATCCGTTGTGCATCTTTCGAAATGACTTAACTTGAACTGTCACGATGTCAATCATAGACTTGACGAAGTGGTTTTTGGCCTATGTTGACAGGACTTTGGCATAAGTTTAAATTGGGTGCCTTTTCGTATTCAGACAGTTACATTGCATTGATACTCAATCTCAAAGACAAATTGTTTCCATCAAACAGATAAGAAATTCCTAAAAAGTACCTGAAACAAGTTAGCCGATTGACAGCAGACAAACTCAGTAATATACGCTGGATAAAATAAGACTTTTTTGAAGAACTAAGCCACTATAAATTTATGCAAAAAGTCCTGCTGAGATGAATTAATTAGGACAGCCTTATTCACTATCCGGAAACCAACTTACTTCGGTGATCCCGAACCATTGTAATTATCCCCTTCATGAGGAGTCAAGCATTAACTGTAATTACACACGGGGTTCAACGACAGTGCATGCACACGGTAATTATCAAGTGCTGATGTGGCATTAATATTAGCAACACTGCATGTTTTCAAGTACAGAAACAGAAAAACAAGAATGCGTGATTTCAGGCTTTCGCCGCAAAGTAGGCGAGATCTGCGCTCTTCTGAGGTATTACGCAGCGTTGACTGGTAATTCACTGCCGACGTTTCGGGACAACTTATCGATCCCATTTTCAAGATACAAAAATCCGAATTTCTTGACCCTTAAAGACGAGTGCTTAATTTTGGGGATAAGGTGGCCGCAACGTGAACCTGTACACCTCCATGTCGTTGTGCCTTAAGACACCTACACCTTGTAAATTACAAAATACGCCAAAATATTTGGTTCCAGAAGCATAAAAAGCAGCAACGTAAATTTCAAACGCTATTACTGTTTAAACTAATGGTGTGTGAATTCAGGAGTGTGGGTAATAATTGCACTGGACGCTTCTTGTCCAGTCAGAGTGGGACGTAAAGTAGGGGAAAGACCACGTATATATGAGAACCCCTGCGAGCTGCATCCAGGAGGGCTAATCTCTCCAACAGTGTTCTGAAAGTCTCTGTCAGAATGGCGAAGTCGACTAACAGAAGTAACCCGCACCGTGCAGCAGGCAAACGTTGAAACTGCTCCTAGGGTGGCGATAAAGGCCTCAGAGACATCGCCATGAGTTCTATGGTAATGCTTTTCAAACGGTGGCACGCGTACCACTGGTAGCACACGAAAGGTTGCCTGTTGGTAGGCGAAAAATTTAGGAATTTTTTTTTAGTATTTGAAATCAAAAAGGTTAATTTCACTACTAAAGTTATCTTAACTGTGTTACAATATCTGTAAAGTGTATACCAAGATAATATATTATTTCATTGTTCGAATATAAATACAGACTCCCCTCTGTCGCCTAACGGCGTTGAATAAGGAAAGTAAAAACTCAGAAATCTGATATGTACACAGCGTCTTTGTTACAGTCTACAAATGCAGTACTTGTCCCAAATAGTTCACTGTGCAATATACACCATCGTTCACCAGTCTGGGGCATAATCCACCGAATGTGCCTTCTACGTACACCAATCCACACAACCACACCAAAGAAAACAATTTTTAACTTCTAATATTTTATACTTATCACTCTTTAACCATTTGACCGGAATTTTGACCAAAACTATACACTCGCTGTACAGTGATCCCCACTTGTTTTACACATATATTTGTATTCTTACTCTTACCACCCTGAAGATGACCACATGAGTGGCTGAAACATGTCGGTCATAAAATTGCAGTCATAAAACCAAAGTGCATTTGTAGGTATTTTAATAAACTTAATACTTCTATTGAAAGCATGAAACATGCAATATTTGGAAAATTGTATGCAGTCAAACACAACTGTGTCACATGAGGTGTATTTAATGACTATATAATGGACAACTACATGTTTCGGCCTGCACTGGCCAACTTCAGGTTGTCTTAGGGGAACTTAAGATCTTACTATAAGCATGCACGCGCACGTGGTGTAGAGATCTCTACATACGGGCCTTATTAGCAAAAACAAAAACAGGAATCTAATAAAAACAACAC
>Ga0131853_10019896_pt1 | contig 12212 bp, 11 predicted proteins | sample TergutLab28metaG_FD_92764 | JGI IMG/M metagenome (GOLD analysis project Ga0131853, IMG submission 92764) | Labiotermes labralis P1 segment gut microbial communities from Petit-Saut dam, French Guiana - Lab288 P1 (version 2) (version 2) | ecosystem: Host-associated > Arthropoda: Insects >...
CCGCACGCGAGGTAGATGTCGTAGAAGACCCCGAAGGCCTCCTCGTCGGCCGGGTCGACCTGCCGGACCTCAACGGACACGGTCGACCCGCCGCTCGTCCCACACGGGCTCGTCGGACTCGTAGACCGTGCCGTCGGAGCCGTAGACCAGGAAGCGGTCGAAGCCGCGCGCGAACCAGCGGTCGTGGGTGACCGCGAGCACCGTGCCCTCGAACGCCTCGAGCCCGGCCTCCAGCGCCTCGGCCGACTGGACGTCGAGGTTGTCGGTCGGTTCGTCGAGGAGCAACAGCGTGGCCCCCGAGAGCTCGAGCAGCAGGATCTGGAAGCGGGCCTGCTGGCCGCCGGAGAGCGAATCGAAGGTCTGCTCGGAGGCGTGGGCGAGCTCGTAGCGGTCGAGCACCCGGCTGGCGGCTTCCCGGCCCATCCCCTCGCGGCCACGCCCGTCGGCCCCGGTCTCACCACGGTGCAGGATCTCCAGCAGGGTGCGGCCGCGCAGCTCCGGATGGTCGTGGGTCTGCACGAACCAGCCCGGACGGACCCGCGCGCCCAGCCGGGCCATGCCACGGTGCAGCACTGGTGCCACCTGCACCTCGCCGACCGGCAGATGCTCGATGTCGGGGCGGGTGCCGCCGGCCGCCAGGAGCCGCAGGAAATGACTCTTGCCCGAGCCGTTCGAGCCGAGCACGGCGACCCGCTCGCCGTACCAGATCTCGAGGTCGAACGGCTTCATCAGGCCGGTGAGCTCCAAGCGCTCGCAGACGACGGCGCGCTTGCCGGTGCGGCCGCCCTTGAGGCGCATCACGACCTGCTGCTCGCGCGGTTGCTCGGTCGGCGGCCCGGCGTCCTCGAACTTGCGCAGCCGGGTCTGCGCGGCCTGGTAGCGGCTGGCCATGTCGGAGTTGTAGGCCGCCTTCTGCTTGTACATCAGCATCTGGGCACGGAGCTTGGCGTACTCCTCGTCCCAGCGCTTGCGCAGCTCCTCGAAGCGAGCGAAGCGGTCGCGGCGGGCCTCGTGATAGCTGGCGAAGCCGCCCGGATGCGTCCAGACCAGGTTGCCGGCCGCGCCCAGCTCGACGGTGACGATGCGGGTCGCGGTGTGGGTGAGAAGCTCGCGGTCGTGGCTGATGAAGAGGATCGTCTTCGGGCTCTCTGTGATGCGCCGCTCGAGCCAGATCTTGGACGGCACGTCGAGGTAGTTGTCCGGCTCGTCGAGCAGGAGCACCTCGTCCGGACCGCGCAGCAGGTACTCCAGCACCAATCGCTTCTGCTCGCCGCCCGAGAGCGTCGAGAGGAGGCGGAACCGGGTGCGGTCGTAGGGCAGACCCAGGGCCGCCATCGTCACGACGTCCCAGGTCACCTCGAGGTCGTAGCCACCCGCGTCGGCGTACTCGGCCAGGGCGGTGGCATAGCGCAGCTGGGTCGCCTCGTCGTCGGTGTCCATCAGTGCGGTCTCCCAGCGGTCGACCGCGGCGCTCGCGGCGCGGACGCGCGCTGGCGCCACCGAGAGCAGCAGGTCGTGGACCGTCGGGTCGGCGATCCCGTGCACGCCCTTGCCGACGGACTGGTGCATCACTCCGAGCCCGCCGCTGCGGGTGATCACGCCCTCGTGGGGCGCGATCTCGCCGGTCACCAGGCGCAGCAGGGTCGTCTTGCCCGCACCGTTGGCGCCCACCAGCGCGACCTTGGCGCCCTCACCGACGCGGAACGAGACGTCGTCGAGGAGCACTCGGCCGTCCGGCAGCTCGTAGCGCACCCCGGCCAGGTCCACATGTCCCACAAAGGCTCAGTCTTCCACCTGTGTCACGCGATTTTGCGCACCAGCCGGGTTATGACCTCGCGCACGTACTCGGGCCGGAGCATGACCTGCTCCCAGCTGAACCGGATGACCAACCAGCCGGCTAGCGCGAGCGCGGTGAACCTCTCGCAGTCGAGATCGTGGGCTCGCTTGGAGGTGTGGAACTCGAACGAGTCTGCCTCGAAGACGAACCGGTGGTCCCGATCGACCAGGTCGGGGTGAAGCACCAGCGAGTGCGTGACCACCTCGCCCTGCGGCTCCACCTCCAGCTCCGGGAACTCCAGGATGATCGCGCGCAGCACCGACTCGAACGGGTTGGCCGCCAGACCCGACGCGTGCTGGGCGACGCGCAGGCACTCCCTGCGTCCGCGACCCCGCACCTTGGCGGCGCCGCGCAGCAGCTCCTCGGCCTCGACCAGTCCGGACCGCAACGCCGAGTCGGCCACGGCCAGTGCCTCGTCGAACGGAAGCCGCTTCGCGCAGTCCAGCACGGTGCGCAGGGGCGAGGTGACCCCGCCGATCACCTCGCCCGCGCCGAGATCCGCGTAGACCACATGGTGGCGCCGGCGCTGGAGCGCCGGGATCTTGCGGTGGCGTCCCACGCTGACCCACGCCTTGGGAGGTGGCGACTTCACCTTCCAGCCCCAGTGCTGGGCGGCACTCAGGTGCGAACGCACGCCGCTCAGGTCGGTGGCCGCGCGGCGATGCGCCTCCAGGGCGGGCAGCACGAGCATCCGTCCGGAGCGTTCGATGGTGCCCACTTCGATGGCGTGGCGCACGCGGCGCCGGCTGGTCGCGGCGACCAGCTCGCGCATCGTGGCCACCCCGCCGAGGGTTTCGAGGGCATGCACGGCATCCATGCAGGGCTCTTTCCCGCCCTCGCGCGGCTCAGCATGTTGTCCACAGGCCACTTCGACTGGCATAGCCCGTCTTGGCGGCGGCGTGCCACCGCCGCCAGCGCTCAGGTCGGGGTAGGCCGTGCGCGCTCGGCGCTGCTATGCCAGTCGGAGTGACCGGTCTCGCCTCAGAGCGAGGCGCGCAGCGCCCGGTGCACCCCGTCCGGCGTGAGGACGCCGAGGATCGTGGCCCCCCGCGTCACGCCGATCAGGCCGCGGTCGTCGCGCAGCAGCAGCGCCAGCGCCTGCTCGAGCGTGGCGTCCACCTCGATCGTCGCCGACAGGGACCCCGCATTGACGCCGTCGAGCGGCTGCAGCAGCGACTCGTCGATCCGGGTCACGCTCAGCCGCCGCAGGCCCGAGGTGGAGCCCACGAACGAGGCCACGTAGTCGTCGGCGGGACGGGCGAGCACCTCGGCGGGAGTGCCCCACTGGGCGAGCCGGCCGCCTGGTGCCATCACGGCGATCCGGTCGGCGAGCCGGACGGCCTCGTCGAGGTCGTGGGTGACCAGGACGACGGTGGTGCCCAGACGCTGGTGCAGCGCGCGGAACTCCTCCTGCAGACGGGTGCGCTCCAGCGGGTCGACCGCGCCGAACGGCTCGTCCATGAGCAGCATCGGAGGGTCGGCCGCCAGGGCTCGCGCCACCCCGACCCGCTGCTGCTGTCCGCCGCTGAGCTGGTGCGGGTACCGGTCGCCGTACGTCGCGGGGTCGAGGCCGACGAGCTCCAGCAGCTCGGCCGCCCGGGTGCGGGCCTTCGCCTTCGGCGTACCGAGCAGCGAGGGCACCGTCATGACGTTGGCCAGCACCTTCTGGTGCGGGAAGAGCCCGATCTGCTGGATGACGTAGCCGATGCCGCGACGCAGCTCGACGGGGTTCATCTGCATCACGTCGCGCCCGTCGAGTGTGATCGTGCCGGATGACGGCTCGACGAGGCGGTTGATCATGCGCAGCGTGGTCGACTTGCCGCAGCCCGATGGGCCGACCAGCGCGGCGATCTCGCCGCGGTCGATGGAGAGCGTGAGATCCTGGACCGCCGTCGTGCCGTCGCCGTACACCTTGCGTACGGATGCCAGCTCGAGGAGCGGACGGGTAACGTCCATGCGGTGACCATACTGGCGAGCACCAGTGGAGCGAGCTGTTACAGCCGGCTCGTCAACCATTGGGTGTGTCCGGCGTACTGGCGTGACTACGGTCCGGAGATCCGCAGCGCCGTCCTCCAACACCTCGAGATCACCCTCCTCGCCGTGCTCCTGGGGCTGGCCGTAGCGGCGCCCGTCTCGCTGCTGGCGCGGCGGATCCGCCAGGTCCGCACCCCCGTGCTGGGGCTGACGACCGCGCTCTACACGATCCCGAGCCTGGCGCTCTTCCCCCTGCTGGTGCCGTTCACCGGACTGACGATGAGCACCGTGGTGATCGGCCTGGCCATCTACGCGCTGACCATCCTGGTGCGCGCGATCCTCGAAGGGCTCGACTCCGTGCCGCCCGAGGTGCGCGACGCGGCCACGGGCCTCGGGTACGGCGCGGGCCGGCGGCTGCTGCGGGTCGAGCTGCCCCTGGCCGTGCCGGTGATCCTCGCGGGCGTGCGGGTCGCCACCGTCTCGACCGTCGCGCTCACCACCGTCGGCACCCTCGTCGCGTACGGCGGCCTGGGCAACCTCATCTCCGACGGGGTCACCAACAACTTCCGCGCCGAGCTCTTCACCGCCGCCGTGCTGTGCGTGGTGCTCGCGGTCGCGCTCGACGCCGTTCTCGTGCTGGCCGGCCGGCTGCTCACTCCGTGGAGACGCGCATGAGGGTCATCGACGACGCCTGGAGCTACCTGACCACCGGCGCCCACTGGCGCGGCTCGGAAGGGCTGTGGGCGCTGCTGTCCCAGCAACTGCTCCTCACGATCACGGCGCTGGCGATCGCGCTGGTGATCGGCCTCCCGCTCGCACTCTGGCTGGGCCACATCGGGCGCGGCGGATGGCTGGCCATCAACCTCAGCGCGGTGGGGCGCGCCGTCCCCGTCTTCGCCCTGCTCGGGCTGCTGGTGATCGCCAACTGGCCGGGCACCCGGACCGTCGGTCCCTACGGTCGCGCGGGGCTGGCGACCCTGATCGCGCTGGCGCTCTTCGCCCTCCCGCCGATCGTCACCAACTCCTACGTCGGCATGCGCGAGGTCAGCGCCGAGGTACGACGCGCCGCCGACGGGATGGGGATGACGGGGTGGCAGCGGTTCCGCCGCGTCGAGTTCCCCCTGGCGCTGCCGCTCGTGCTCAGCGGGGTGCGGCTGGCGCTGGTGCAGGTCTGGGCGACGGCGACCATCGCAGCGCTGGTCGCCGGGCCCGGCGTGGGCCGGGTGATCACCGACGGGTTCTACAACAGCCACTACGGCGAGGGCATCGCCGGCGCCGCGCTGGTCGCGATCGTGGCGGTCATCCTGGAGCTGCTCGCCGCGACTGTCGCGCGGCTCTCGGTCCGGGTACCCAGGCGCTGAGCTCTCCACGCCGGCGCGCTTGCCGGACGCCTTCTCTGGGTATTGACGGATGCCTTCTGTGGATAGAGGGCCTAGGCTCGTGCCTTGGCTGTCCAGCATCTGCTGCCAGCCCGGGTCGACCGGACACGCGCGGCGCAGCCGCGGGACACAGAAGGTGAAGCATGAACGCTCGACGAACCCTCCTCGCCGTACTCGCCGCTGGCGCACTGCTGCTCAGCGGATGTGCCGGCAACAACCTGTCCAGCAACAACAACGCGGGCGGATCGCCCACCGCTGCGGGGTCGTCCGGCTCCTCCAGCAATGGCGGCTCGGTCACCATCGCGAGCCAGAACTTCCCCGAGGCCGCGCTCGTGGCGGAGATGTACAAGGAGCTCCTGCAGAAGGCCGGCTACAGCCCGACGGTCAAGCTGGTGGCCACGCGCGACGCCTACATGGCGACGTTCCCGGGCTCGGTCGACATCGTCCCCGAGTACGTCGGCGGCATCGTCAACTTCCTCAACACCAAGGACAACGGCGCCAACGCCAAGCCCCTGACGGCCGGTGACGGCCAGCAGCTGGCGCAGCAGGGCAAGGCGATGCTCGCCAAGCAGGGCATCACCCTGCTCGACCAGTCGCCGGCCACCGACACCAACGCCTTCTTCGTCACCAAGGCCTACTCCCAGCAGAACGGCGTCACGAAGCTCTCCGACCTCAAGGGGAAGTCGGTCGTGCTCGCGGCGGCTCCCGACTGCCAGGGGCGCCTCGACTGCGCGGGTGGCCTGGAGAGCAAGTACGGCATCAAGATCACGAAGATCCTGCCGCTCGGCATCCAGGTCGACCAGACCTACCAGTCGGTGATCAAGGGCGAGTCCCAGCTCGGTGAGACCACCAGCACCGACGGCACCCTCGCCGCCCAGGGGCTGGTCCTGCTGCAGGATGACAAGAAGATCCAGCCCGCCCAGAACCTCGTCCCGGCGGTCAGCACCAGCTATCTCAAGCAGCACCCGGGCATTGCCGGCATCCTCAACCCGCTGATGCAGGCCCTCTCGACGCAGAAGCTCGGCCAGCTCAACGCCGAGGTCTCGGTCAACCGGGAGAAGCCCGAGGACGTCGCGCACTCCTTCCTCACCTCCGCCGGTCTGCTGTGAGCGCCGGGCCGGGGCCGGACGACGAAGTCGACCTCGTTGACCTCGTCGTCATCGGCGCCGGCCCCGGCGGGGAGTCGCTGGCCAACCAGGCAGCGGCAGCCGGGCTGGCCGTCGTCGTCATCGACCGGCATCTGGTCGGCGGCGAGTGCCCGTACTACGGCTGCATCCCGTCGAAGATGATGGTGCGCGCCGCGGACACGCTGGCCGAGGCGCACCGGGCGGGCCAGCTCGCAGGGGAAGTCACCGTCGTGCCGTCCTGGGCGCCGGTCGCCACCCGGGTCTCCGACGAGGCCACCGACGGCTGGGACGACAAGGTGGCCGTCGAGCGGCTGCAGAAGGCCGGGGCCACGGTGCACCACGGCGTCGGCCGGCTCGACGGCGTCCGCCGGGTCGTGGTCGCCCAGGCCGACGGCTCCCCGGACCGCACGTACGCCGCCCGGCTGGGCGTCGTTCTCAACCCCGGCACGCGCCCGGCCGAGCCCGACATCGAAGGCCTCGCCGGTACGCCGTACTGGACGAACCGGGAGGCGCTGCGCGCGACGTCGCTCCCAGGCAGCCTCGCGGTCATCGGCGGCGGACCGATCGGATGCGAGCTTGCCCAGGTCTTCGCCAGGTTCGGGGTCCGGGTGACGATCCTCCAGCACGGCGATCGGCTGCTGCCCGCCGACGAGCCAGAGGCCTCCGCCGCACTGGAGCAGGTCCTGGTCGGCGACGGCATCCGCGTCATGACCGGAGCGGAGACGAGGCGCGTCGAGCACGGCAGCGGGTTCACGCTCACGCTGGCGGACGGCCAGCAGGTCACGGCAGATCAACTCCTCATCGCAGCCGGGCGCGCCCGCAACCTCGACGACGTCGGCCTCGAGACCGTCGGCCTGGACCCGAGCAATCTCCCGACCGACGACCGGATGCGGGCCGCCGACGGCCTGTGGGTCATCGGCGACGTCACCGGGCACGGCGCGTTCACGCACGTCTCGATGTACCAGTCAGAGGTCGCCCTGCGCTCGATCCTCGCTGCGGCAGGCAAGGGCCAGGAAGGCGCGGCTGCGCTCTATCGCGCGGTGCCCCACACGACGTTCACCGATCCCGAGGTGGCCGGCGTCGGGCTCACGGAGGCTGCGGCCCGTCAGGCCGGGCTCGCCGTACGCGTCGGGCAGGCCGATCTCGGCGCGTCCTCCCGCGGCTTCACCCACGGTCCGGGCGCGACGGGTCTGGTCAAGGTCGTCGAGGACGCCGACCGGGGCGTGCTCGTCGGGGCGTCGGTGGTGGGGCCGGCGGCGGGCGAGATCTGCTCGATGCTGACGCTGGCCGTGCATGCCGAGATCCCGGTGGCGACGCTGCGGACCATGATCTACGCCTACCCGACCTTCCACCGCACGATCGAGAGCGCGCTGGCCGATCTCGCGTGACTCCGGTCGGCGGCGAGGAGCGCCCCGTCTGCGGTGATGTCCCAGGCGGGTGGAGCGGCGCGTGCCCGACCCGCCCGGACATCACCTCCGAGAGTCCGGCTCGCCCACGCCGTCCGGCCTGAGCGACGGCAGCAGCCCCCTCAACCGCTGCCGTCACCTACTCTGGCGCCGCCGCCCCTCCCGACGACTGCTCCAGACCGGCCTCTCCCCCATCTTGGGTAAGACCTACCCCGCCCGTCCGGGGAACGCGCTGAGATTCGGTGCATCCCGGGTCAGAACCACCCGCGGGGGTGGGTCCCGCCTGACCGATCGGACACGGCACCTGACCACAACCGCACCGGTTTCCGTCCCCTAGGCGACTCCGGGTGGGCCCTGATGCCGGAATATGCGCGTCGACCGGCAAACTATGAGTATGCCGATCCGCTGGGCCAAGGCCGCCAAGGACGCCGTGCGCACGCTGGTGCTCCGCAGGGCGATGCGCGGGAAGTCCTCCCTCGTCCCCGACATCACCACGCTGCGCAAGATCCCCGAGCACCTGACGTATCCCCTGCGGCGCGACGGCCTGGACCCTGTGCCCCAGCTCGCCGCGAGTCGTGCGGCCGAGCCGGTCACGATGCTCGGGAGCGTCCTCGGCCTCGAGATCTTCCTCGTCACCGGGCACGAGGAGGCCAAGCACGTGCTCGCCTCGACGACGGCGTACAGCAACGACATGCGGCACCTGCTCGGCAGCCGGCCCCGCACCGACGCCGAGGAGATCGGCGGCCTGGGGATGACGGACGCACCCGACCACACCAAGCTTCGGGGGCTGCTCACTCCCGAGTTCACGATGCGCCGGCTCCAGCGCCTGCAGGAGCCGATCGAGCGGATCGTCAACGCCGCGCTCGACCGGATGGAGGCCGAGGGGCCGGTCGTCGACCTGGTGGAGACGTTCGGATTCGAGATCCCGTTCCAGGTGATCTGCGAGCTGCTCGGCCTGCCGACGGAGGTCCGCGACGAGTTCCACAAGCTCGGCGTGGCCCGGTTCGACCTCACCCAGGACGCGGCCGTCGGGTCGTTCAGCGCCGCCGCGGAGACCCGCACCTTCCTGATCGACATGGTCAGGCAGCAGCGCTCCGACCCGGGTGACGGCCTGATCGGCGAGATCATCCGCACCCGCGGTGCCGACTTCTCCGATCTCGAGCTCGGTGGCCTCGCCGACGGCGCGTTCCTCGGCGGCTACGAGACGTCGGCGGCGATGCTCTCCATGGGCACCTACGTCCTGACGCAGCAGCCGGAGGCCTACCGGCTCCTGCGCGAGGGCACCCGCGAGGACGTCGACAGGATCGTCGAGGAGATGCTGCGCTACCTCTGCCCGGTGCAGATCGCCTTCCCCCGCTTCGCTCGCGAGGACCACGACCTCTTCGGCCACCACGTCAAGAAGGGCTCGGTCGTGATCGTCTCGCTCTCCGGCGCCAATCGCGATCCGCAGAAGCTGCCGAACCCCGACCAGTTCGACCTGCGGAACGCCGAGACGATGCACTTCGCCTTCGGCCACGGCATGCACCGATGCGTCGGTGCCGAGCTGGCCCGGATGGAGCTGCGCACGGCCCTGACGGCCCTGGCCAAGCGCTTCCCCGATCTCGCCCTGGCCACCGACGACCTCTCCGAGCTGGGCTTCCGGGACCTCTCCATCGTCTACGGCATCGAGCGGCTTCCGGTGCGGCTCAACGCGGCGCCGGTCACCGTCTGAGCCTCCGAATGGCGGCCGGGCGCCGTACCGCGGTCACGGACGCAGCGTCTCCAGGATCCGGAAGCCCTTGGCCGAGCCGAGCCGCGCGGTCGGGTAGCCCTGCTCGGTCAGCCACCGCTGGAGGCTGTCGCCGCCGAGGTTCTTGCCGACCACCATCACCGCGCGCCCGCCCGGTCGCAGCCGCGGCAACCAGGTCAGCAGCAGGCCGTGCAGGGCCTCCTTGCCGATCCGGATCGGCGGGTTGGACCAGATCTCGTCGAAGACCGCCTCGTCGGGTACGCCGGCGGGCGTCGTCGCGCTGAAGCGGTCGTGCACGCCCAGCGCAGCGGCGTTCTCGTTGGCCAGCAACACCGCTCGCTCGTTGACGTCGACCGCCCCCACGCGCGCCTCCTCGGGCAGATCTGCGACTCCCTGAGCCCAGGCCGCACAGATCGCCAACCCGATCACGCCGTACCCGCAGCCGAGGTCGAGGACCCGTCCCGGAGCGGGCGGCTCGGTCTCGCGGAAGAGCACCGCCGTGCCGATGTCGAGGCGTCCCTTGGCGAAGACGCCGGACCCGCTGGTCAGCGAGAGGTCGAGGCCCCAGGCCGACGCTTCCACCGGGATCCGCTCGAAGGGCACGCTCGGGTCGGCCGAGAAGTAGTGCTCGCCCTCGTCGCGCTGATCGTCACTCAACCTCGGCCTCCTGCCGCCTCGCCATGGTGATCGAACGTCGTGCGCCCAGCTCGGCATCGGGCGGGTAGACGACCTCCTCGAGCGTCAGACCCCGCGCGGAGGCGATGTGGACGTCCGAGCTCCGCCGGGTCCGCTCGAGCAGCTCCCGGGCCCAGCCGACGTCCCTGCGGCCCTCCCCGATGGCCAGCAGGGCGCCGACCAGCGACCGGACCATCGAGTGGCAGAACGCGTCGGCGACGACCGTCGCCTCGGCGACGCCCGTCTCCGTCCGCTCCCAGACCAGGCTCTGGAGCCGCCGGATGGCGGTCGACCCCTCGCGGGCCTTGCAGAAGCTGGTGAAGTCGTGCAGGCCGAGGAGGTCGACCGCGGCCGCGTTCATCGCGGCCAGATCCAGCGGACGCGGCCAGTGCAGGACGTGGCCCCTCGTCAGCGGGTCGTACGCCGCCGGCCGGTCGGCCACCCGGTACGTGTAGCGCCGCGAGATGGCGGAGAAGCGGGCATCGAAGCCGTCGGGCGCCTCGAGCGCCCGGTGCACGCGGATGTCGTCGGGCAGGATGCCGTTGAGCCTGCGCACCAGAGCTTCCATCGGCCCGACCGTAGCCCGGCCGGCACTGCGTGCCAGCGCATCGTCGTCGACGTCGCAGTGGGTGACCTGGCCGCGTGCGTGCACCCCGGTGTCGGTACGTCCGGCGACCGTCACCCACGCGGCTTCGACACGCAGCGCGGTGGCGAGCGCCGCCTGGAACTCGCCCTGCACCGTGCGCAGCCCCGGCTGCAGCGCCCACCCGTGGAAGCCGCCACCGTCGTAGGCAAGGTCGATCCGGATCCGCACCGCTGCATCCTCCCAGATGCCGTCGGGCACCGCGGAATGCATGGACGGCGTGCGCATCGGGACATCCGGATGGAACTACGGTCATTGGGCCGGTGCCTTCTATCCCGACGGGCTGGCGCGCTCGCACTGGCGGGATCACTACGTGGAGCACTTCACCACGGTCGAGCTCAACGCGTCCTTCTACCGCTGGCCGGGCATGCGAACGTTCGAGAGCTGGAGCAGGTCGCTGCCGGCGGGCTTCCAGCTGTCGGTGAAGGCGGCCCGCTGGCTCAGCCACGGCCACAAGCTCCGCGACCCCGAGGGCGCCTGGGCGGACCGCCTCACGGCCGCCATGCGGGCACTGGGCGAGCGCGCGGGCGCGGTCCTGGTGCAACTGCCCGGCGACCTCCAGCGCGACGACGAGCGGCTCGACGCCTTCCTGGCACGCATCCCAGCCGACGTACGGGTGGCGATGGAGCTGCGCCACCCGTCCTGGGACGACGACGCCGTAGCGGAGATCCTCGAGGCGCACGGGGCCGCGTTCGTTCTCACCCACGGCACCGGCCTGCACACGGTCGTACGGGCCACAGCGCCCTTCGTCTACTGCCGCTGGCACGGCCCCACCACCGCGCCCCTGTACGCCGGCTGCTACTCCGCCGCGCAGCTGCGGCACTGGGCCGACCTCATCCGCGGCTGGCGTGAGGAGGGACGCGAGGTCTGGGGCTACTTCGACAACGACGGCTCGGCGTACGCCGTGCGGAACGCCACCTCGCTGATCGACCTCCTCGGTTGAGTCCCGGTCCCTTGAACAAATGTTCCAGATCTCAGGGGCCCCTCCCCACATCCGTGCCAACGAACCAAAGGTTCGTTGCCAGCGTGGTGGGGAGGGGCCCCTGAGATCTGGAACATTTGTTCAAGGGACCGGGACTCACCATGACGAAGGGCCCGCCACCCTCCTGGGTGACGGGCCCTTCGGCGTACTCAGGCTGTTCAGGCCTCGGTGGTCTCCTCGGCGGGAGCCTCCTCGGTCGCGGTCTCCTCGGCGGGAGCCTCCTCCACCGAAGCGTCCTCGGCGACGGTCTCCTCCGCCGGGGCCTCCTCGACCGGGGCCTCCTCGACCGGAGCTGCAGCCTTGGCCGGAGCGGCCTTGGTGCTGGCCGGCTTCGGGTTGTAGGCCTCGGTGACGAGCTCGATCACGGCCATCGGCGCGTTGTCGCCCTTGCGGGGGCCGATCTTCGTGATGCGGGTGTAGCCGCCCGGACGCTCGGAGAACGTCTCGGCGATCTCGGTGA
>Ga0131853_10019899_pt1 | contig 12211 bp, 8 predicted proteins | sample TergutLab28metaG_FD_92764 | JGI IMG/M metagenome (GOLD analysis project Ga0131853, IMG submission 92764) | Labiotermes labralis P1 segment gut microbial communities from Petit-Saut dam, French Guiana - Lab288 P1 (version 2) (version 2) | ecosystem: Host-associated > Arthropoda: Insects >...
GGATGGGATGCCCAAAAAGATCTTCACTCAAGAACTGGAAGGGACGAGAAGAAGGGGAAGACACAGGAAAAGATGGAAAGAGGATGTAGAAAGAGATCTTCAAGTGCTGAGAGTAAGAAGATGTAGATAGGATCTGGTGGCAGATAGGAAAAAATTGAAGGACATTGTCCAACAGGCCAAAGCCCTCAGTGGGCTGTAGTGCCAATTGAAGAAGATATATATATATATATATATATATATATATATATACATACATACATACAGGAAAATCTCAAGAAAATAGAACAGTTAAATGATCTATGGTCCCAGAAATGTATGCAGGATTTTGATGGGGAAACCTGAAGGAAAGAAGCCAGTTGCAAGACCTAGACGAAAATGAAAGGAAAATAAAATTGGATCTGTAAAAAATAAGATGGAATGGTGCGGTCTGGATTCATCTGGCTAAAGACAAGGGCCAGATCCGAGGTTTTGTGAATATGGTAATGCATCATCAGGTTCCATGAATTTCGGGAATTGCTTAACTAAATGAAAAACTGTTCGTTTTTCAATAAGAACTCTGCATCATATATAATTTTAGGTAAGAATATAACAATAAGCTGATTATGGCATTCTGGGATATGACGTCGTGACTTTTGGTAAATGGGTATCCATACACACCATACTGAACTACACTGCTTCAGATCAAACATGGCCCATACTTGTGACACACACAGCAGTGAGAAACTCAAACATGACATGAAATGTGCAATTAGGACAGAAGCCTTTGCACTGCACTTGAACTGCCAGAGATTTACTGTAATTGTTCTTCGAAATTGCTAGATGTACTCAATAATTATAAATTTCCAGAGGATATTTTTTACCGTGCAACGTGTATTGGTAGCTTATTTCACGTTGATACATCAATTTATTTGTTCATTTCTGTGTAATAAAAAACAATTATGGATAATATTTTGAACAAACGTAAAAAAAATTTCTTGGTCTCTTTTATAGTATTACCCCAAAATGTGGCTACAATGACTGATGGTTCTTACGAAATATCTCAGCCAAAGTAATCTACTTTCGGATCAAGGAGGGAAATTTGGACCTCCAAAATATAAAGCATGGGTGTAAAATTTAGTTAGCATGTAAAACCTTAGTTGTTTCGTATTGTAGTCGATGGCGAATGCTCAAGGTGCGTAGTTTCCCGTGCCTGGCATTCATAATGGACAAACCTGAGCTGCAATGTTTATCAAGGATATCAGTCTCCCACAGCGCCAAGTGTTCTTTGACAAGTTGATAGATACACAGTTGGCCAAGACGTTGCCTTCTTTCTCGGAACCCAAAGTTTCATTACGTATCCTTTCCCAGAACTCCGCTATTGGAACCTACCCTGAACCAACCCAGCCCTGCTAAGATTTTCAACGTTTTTCGCTGTAATAAATTAGATATTTTCTCTTCTAGACGGTATATTCCTCAGAGAATTTTCAACCAAAACATATGTCCATTTCTCATTATTGTGACTCAAGCAACATGTCTCCAGTTTACAGGTAGCTTACCATCACAAATAATTTGAGATTGTTAGGGAAATATGAGTGAACTAACAAGAATCCGTTTAAATATGGTGCACTAAAAGAAATTGTCTTCAATGTAAGGGCGAATAATTATTTAAGGCTTAATTCATAACAGACAATACAGTGTGAAAGACAAAAAATTAAAAGTGAATACAAGGGAACTGGAATTGGAGAGCCGTAAACTACTCTAAGACACAAGATACAATTGCACACAATTCTGAACCGTGCACTATAACAAACTCGTGTTAAGGCAATACCTAAGTGTTTCGTATAAAGACCTTGTCAATTTCTGAGGTTATAAAGCGTTGACAGTACCTGAAAGAAATATCAGTACAGAGGAAAAAACCGAAGTGCTCGGAAAGAAAGCTGTACCAGTACCAAAGTGTCCTTCACAAATTCCACATGGAGTGTCCTGGAGCCTCCACACTGGCAGACCTATCGACGAATAACCCGCCTAAACCATGGCACGACACAGTAGCGTCAATTAAAAAGTAACCATGTCAGAGCTGAGGCGGTAACTGTGAAGTTTACTGTCGTTTAGAATGTGACGCCTTGTAGTAAGGCACTTAAGTGTTAACGATCCTCGGGCGGTAACGTTTACAAAACTTAATAACGCCTAAGTCAGGCTAATGTTTTCGTAACTCCTAGTATAGAGGGCAATATGGAATGTATTCCAAGACAGCTGGCTTGCCGATCCGATCCGTCCCTTCTTTCAAACCGACCAGAAAGACCCTGACCTCAATAGACCAACAGAAGGTATACAATTACACATGCCAGCTCCAGCTACTCACTGAGGAAGATGATTTACAACTTTCAAAAATTTTCCAAAGAAAATTCGAGTCTTTTCAAAGGCATATATTTTGCCCGGAATTTTCGAAAAGAACAGTTTGAAAAGCAGAAAAGAAGCATAACAGCGTCTAAATTTCACTGAAAGGGTATTAAAAAGAGTCGTCTCTACCCTGATGAAGGAAACAGCAGGATTCTGCTGTCCACCCCTTAGGCTAGTCATTAAAGCTGCGAGCATTTAAGTAGCTAGCAACAATGATTTTTCTCCTACGTAGGAACGTGGGTCACTGGCAAGGGTAAGCTGGCTGGAGAATGTGCGGTACCTGACCGTTTCGTATGGAGGCCATGTTTACATAGCTCAGGCGGTTAGTAGCCAACCTCTCACCGAGGAGGCTTGGGTTCAATTCCATTCCAGTCAATGTTGAGTTTGTGGTGGACAAAGTGGTACTGCAATATTCCATCACAGACGCTACACAATCGACGTCGTTAAATAAAACATTTAAAAGGGAAAAAAAAACATGGAGCTTCATCAGCATCTCCTCTCATGTTAAGCGGCAGAATGCCATTAAAGTAAATGAGTCATCTCTTCAAGCGCACCCACATTCGTGGACCGAGAGTAATCGAGCAAGTGTTCGGAAATGTAGTACTTGCTACACAAAGTGAAAGCGGTCCATAGTTACTCAGCTGAAGTTCATTTCAACATCGGTATGTCCATAATGTCAGGGACATGGCCAGTTGAAAATAAATAACGATTAGTTTCAATGCTATAAACCCATTACCGTGGCGACCGGCGACACACATCTGACTGTGCGTAACCACTGTCATTGCTGTGATGTAAAAGCCGTTCGTGGTGTACGATGCGTCGTCGCCATAGGTGGTTGCTCACTCACTGTAACGCGAGGCTTGCGTATGAGCGGACAACGCAGAAATCACCAGGAGAAAGAAGTGTCAGAAGTATTACTGTCGCGGCCAAAAGGAAGCCTTGTTTGATGACCGTACATGTGAAAGAATTTCAAACAAAATATTTAACGGAACGGTGAAATCACAAGTCGTAAGCATTTTGGGCGTGGAGGTAAGGCTCCAAGCAATTCGTCACTTCCGTACTCGGTGTTTTAAATTTATTTACCGCTAATCATCACCTGTAGACTTCACACATCATCAAATGATGTGAAAAGATGTAAAGAAAGAGAAGCTACGAATTTCGAAGGGGTCAGTGATGGTCGGTCTGCAGGACACTGTGCTTGCCGCTGTGTGGCCAGAATGAGTGAAATGCTAGACAGAACGCGATCATGTTAGCCGTACCCTGCCTTTCCTGTTTGGTTCTTGCAGTAGCTCGAATGATGTCATTAATGAACAAGAAACTGGAAATTGTGTAGATGGAAGCGGTCGTGATTCAATTTAATACATCACATCTGTATCTGCATAGAAAGACCGAGGAAAACCACGAAAACCCTCAGTGAGGACAATGTGTCCTGGCCCAGATTTGAACTGGGCACCTCCCGAATGCAACTGACACTGTACCTAAGAAATGCTATTAGCAAGCATCCTTTCAAAACTGAGTCGTCAGTGATACTGCTAACAAAAATTTGGAATTTTAAAATTCTGTTCCGGTAACAACATTTAAAATTCGCAGGGATGGTGCTTTAAATATGGGTTTTTGACACCAAGGGATACAGTCCGTGTTTCGGATATTTTTCGTCAAAACTGAAATGTCCTCGGGAGACAGATACTGCAGCAGATACGAATATCCAACAAAGAATAGGAGAAATCTTTTAAGCTTGCAGTAAGGCAACAATGGAAAATACGGAACAGGAGTAAAAAAAAAAAAAGAGGAGAGGGTATTGCGATGTGATGAAAACAGATCTAGAACAATCAGAAGAAGAAGAAGAAGAAGAAGAAGAAGAAGAAGAAAAGGGAGTAATAAATATAAATTCGAATGCATACAGAGGAGAATAAGCGAGAGGACGTGATGCGTAAAGAGAAGAAATAAGGAATGAAGAAAAGACAGTATAGGAGGAGGAATAGGAGAATCAATATGAAGAAAAAGAAATGTAGAAGAGAAAGAAATGTAGAAATGGAAGAAGGAAATAAGACAGTAATAAAAACGGGAAAAGAAACAGTAAAAGCAGATGGTTGATGAGATGAAGACAGAATATGTAATCAGGTACGAAAGCGGTAAGAAGAGAAAATAGTAATATACCGTGCTGCTGGATGTCAGAAAAAGAGGGTTCAGCCGAAAATGATAACAAATGGGAATACGAGATAGGTGAAAGAGAAGAGGAAGATGAGAGGAGATTAAAATGAAGAGTAGTTGAATCACAAAAATAGCAAAGATAGAAATATTCATGACACATGCCACTACATGCTTCTCATGTAGCCCTCCCGACTTAAATCTAGTAGTAACCAATTTCATGTTTTGTTTACATGTAAAATAACCACTGCCACCGGTTTAACAACCCAATTACAGTAAATAAATAAATATATTATTATTATTATTATTTAATAGGTGGAAAAGCGAAATAATAGCTCGGTTATGCATGGTAGCATCTGGATAAGCAGAAAATCTAGGAATTGGATTTTTCTTTGAAAATATGCTACATTGGCAGTCTGAAGTTCTGCTGTTACTGTTTACAGTACGTACCCGCGTCTAAACCTTTCGACTACGCCTGATTAGAAGTTCTAGAAGCCATAACTGTACTGTACCTGATCCGATAACCGGTAGTTTCAAGGTAAGTTAGTTCTGCAGAATTCTCGACAAATTTCCCCGAAGGGCCAAGCCGATCCGGATAATTGGCGATCTGGATAACCAGCATTCGGATCAGTGGAGTTCTGATGTACTAACACCGAACCAAGTGATGTCCCGCACGATTACTTGAATGTTTACCGTTGCATCATCATCATCATCATAATGACATGTGGGGTGCCGTAAGCCTCACACACATCACAGCATACCTCATTTCATGCAAGTGTTTACGCAGTCGACGTCAATTAAATGTCGCCCCTCTTAAAATACCAGACACGTGTTACTGGCATGGCTGAGAACGTTTTATTCCTTCTTAATCGGATTACTCCGCGTTTTTCTCAGAACGCAGCCTGTGTACATAATTATTCTTAATCATAAATGTGTAGGAAGATATTAAACACTGCGATATTAGATCCATTGTCTGCTCGGCTGTCTGTATACGATTCGCGGACCACCGTTGGGATAGGTCAGATGAAATTCTCATCCATTTTAGCGTGCCAAAGTCCAGCGGAAGCGATCATACTGTTGGACAGTAGACAGAAGTGGTCCCGGGTGAGGGCTCCGGAAGTGTTTGGAGAAGGCCAAATAACACGGAGGATGGTCGATCTGCGGATAGTTGGAATATTTCTTGAAGATGGCAAAATACTTACATATTCTGACCGACTGCATACGGAACGCACTGTCCAAGAATCCAGTAAATATGGAAGAAAGTTCATTCCTTATGTTGTCTGTCATACGACAGGTCCATAGCCTCTTCAAAAGCGAGTTCTTCACAGAGTGCTATATATTGCTTCCTCTTTAAATTGACAGTATCTTCTCTTTTCCCTAAGGTCACCGAGTAGCTGCTTAAGTTTTCTTGTGCTTCTTCCCGTCACTTCTATCCTTCCCTCTACTTTTCCTTCAATAACGCCTGTTAGAAGGCAGTTTCTAAGCAAGACATGAACAATCCAGGTAGCCATCCCACTTTTTATTTTTTGTAGGATATTCCTCTCCTCCTTGACTCTTTGCAATACTTCTACATTTCTTACACGATCGGAACATCTGATCTTATCCATCCTATCAGAAGGAGTCTTAAGATACGATCAACCCGTAGGACAGTCAAGGGAGCCGGTATAGTTCAGTCTCTTTAGTGACTAGGCAACGATCTCCACAACCAGGAACTTGGGTTCCCAATAGGGTATAGATTTTTCTCGTCACTGAGTCCAGGCAGACTGACCCACACAACCTCCTATCTACTGTGTAATGGGTTAAAGCGGTCGTAGCAAAAAGCTGACGATACCTCGAAATTGTGCCAAGATTAAACACGCGTGGTCCTATCTATGTATTCATTCTGCAGTAAGTCTTGTTGGTTTGGTACTGTATGAAACACAGGGAAAATGTTACTTTCACAGGGCAATAATCTTTTAATATATGGTAAAGATTACACAAACACCGACGATTCTAGCACGTACAAATGATATAGAAAAGAGACAAGAAACGAAAGGAGGCAAGAAGGAAAGCAAGAAAGACGGGTCAAAACATTTCTGTTTTTGGTCAGCAAATTACTTGACTCGCGGTATGGTCTTAATCCTGGATGCACTACAAGTGAAGAGTACTGTAAACTAAACCAAATTCTGTCACCAGGACATGAAGTTAACAATTTCATTTCGCAATAAATAGTAACAAAATACATGAAAATAAGAGTAAGAATTGATAGAAGGATGAAAAAGTATAATGAGGAACATCACAATTTGTAAATCTGATGTGTGGTTGACCGTGCATCGTAATTCAGTTTGCTACGAACTCCTCAATGGACACACTACCTGCTAACCGGTACTGACAGCCTTCCTGCAGCCACGGCACAACACCAACACGTGGCGATAACACTAATCAGTCGTCAGCTCCTGATGATGGGCACATGGTTGCCCGAAACATGTTGAGCAACTTGTAAAGGAGAAATAAAGGATGACACAAAAGTCACATCTAATTGGTTTCTTATCCACACATCACAATTTGTATTCCTCGCCATATATTTTCTGGATAACCAAATCAATGTGGGTAAGGTGGGCGGGTCATCTTGCACGCATGCTTGAGGAGACACGACTAACTAGATCATATGCCTGTTATGGGGAATAAAAATATTGAAATGGACCGTAAGAAAATAGAATGACGATGTGGATTTGGTTTGTCTGGGTCGGTGATCCTCAGAATCGCACCCAATTAAGGTACAAGCGCTAGATCGAAAACCGGGGGCTCGCATTCTGAAATTGCCATCGACTGTTTGGACCGCTGAGCCACGCCCCATTGATTCTTGTGGGAGACATTGAGCATACAGTTCCTTACAACAAGCGTAAATTCATATAACTGAATGTATATTAATAAAACACAATGTACAAATACTAACAAAAGCAGTTACAAACAACAATAAGGAATTACAAGCACGGCCATAACAAAACCTTACGATCCGTGATGATGGTGAGCATTTATAAGCAAGGTATCAGTGCTTAAAGTAATAACAAAACATAATAGTTTGAATGATGTACATCAAGAATTGTCACAACAAAACGTACAGACTTGACTAGACACAAATCAATCAGAGAACACAAACCCAAAATGCGGGAAGCTGCCATCCTCTCCCCGTACTCCATCCCCACCTCAGCTCATCGATCTATCAGGTAACTATGCTAGGCCGACGTCCGGTGTGCCAAAATACAAGAACGAAACTGAAATTTAAAATCTCCCAAAACCAAACCAGTTTTACCTCCTTGGCATACGCCGGGCGTCAGCGTAATCCCTACCGGGAATCCGGGCAGCAATCTCCCCCACAGGCCGGCCAACCAAACCAAAAGACGACTACTCATAGCGGAGTCCAAACAGCGAGTAACAAACCACGACCCCCGAATCCACCAAGAAAGCTCGGAGAGCTCTCACCCTCGCCGTTCACTACCCCAAAAGTAGCCAATCGCCAGCCGATTGCCATATATGGAAAGGAGAGAAAGGTGTTTGTCCTCTTCCGATATTGTGGTTACTTCCGCGTAGCAACGGATCTTGAGCCAGCCTAAAGACAGTCGGCTCATCGGATAGGGGTCGATGGTGGCTTCTTTTTGAACAGACGAATGAAATTTTCTGAGTCCTGACTAGCTAAGCAACTGTTAACTTCTCATGTGGCGGTTTGCTCAATGGAGATAGTCGTTGAATAAAAAGACACAAATGTATCTGTGGTAAGTACTGTATCAACAATTAGTGCTTGCAAATATCCCAGAATTTGGAACTTCGCTACTGGGTGAAAGTGAGTGCAATAGTTTAACTCAATGGCTCTGTGCTTCCGACTTAAAAATGAGGAAAGCATGTTGGCTGCTCATTTGACTGTGGTTAGGAGGGTCCCACAGTCAATGTAGACTTGCAGGCAAACCCACCAGGTATCAAATCCTGACCTTCCAGCTCGTAATCAAGCAACGCAGTCGATGCTCAATTATAACAGATAATACGCAAACATAAAGTAGCAAGCCCATATCCATCCAAATTGACTCGTCGTCATTTTAAAATAATGAACAATATAGGGATGAGTGATGTTTTCTCTTAAAGAGGTTAAGAAAATGTGACGAAATACTGAGCAATGACTATAGAACGCAAGATATCCATTACGTACACACTCATGGAAGGAGCCTTCCAGCAGTGCACATATCACCGTGTTCCTGGTCCCTGTCTGCAGCCAGATTAATCCACACCACACCTTCCCACCTTGTTTATGGTCTATTTCATATCACAGTCTCATCCACGCTTACGTCTTCCAAGTGTTCCCTTCCCTGCAGGCAGTCTGACCAAAATGTGTACGTTTCGCAAACTGCCCTCAACCACGCATCCATTTTGGTTTCATAAGCCTCAGATTTTTAAAAAAGGGCTACAAATTATGAAGTTCTTCATTGTACAGTTAGCCCCAGTTTATGTTAGCTCCAGACATTCTTATTACTTTGAACACTACCGACCTCTGATGGTCCTTTAAAGCTGGGTGTCCAACCAGCGGCCACATTTGTAAATTTTATTAAAGGCACACAATTACACAATAATGTAGGCGGTTAGGTGTACCACTTATTGCGATTTTTACATGTGCGGCCCGCGAAACAGCCAACAGTAACGGTTGTGGCACTTTGACAGAAAAGGTTGAAGCCCCTGCTTTAAAGTGAGAGACCTAATATGGCATGTATACTGAAGCAAGCACGCCTTTGGTTCGGGTTGTAACGCGCAGAAGAGAGGTCCCGAACCAAGGACGGGCGTGATCCTGTGGTTCAATTCGATGTTGTTTGAAGGGATACGTAAACAAATTCCGACCGCTCGCTATGCATGTTTGCAGAGCGACACGAATCTCTGTACAGACGTCGCAGTACGTGCAGGTTCCAAATAATCTCCTCTGTGTCACTGGACAGTGTGTCGCTGTCTGATCACACAGCGAAAATACAAATGCAAGACGCTGTATGTCCTTACGTAACCATGACATAGCAAAACAGACGGCGAGATATTCAAACTTGTGACGTCAAAATATAGCATTCTTTATGAACATTTATATTTGTTTCATGTGCATGAAAACCTAGAGATTAAAAATACGTAACTATCATCTTAAGATCCCAGTTTTTTGGGGGACATGATACTATGCGTTTTCGTAGACACCTACAAATGTTTCGGGGAGGCTGTTGTCTCCACATTCAGAACAGAAGATTGCGGTAGGTAAGGTAAAAATATTAACTTTTCCTGTCTACACCATGAAAGCATATACGGTCCAAGAGAAATAGAGGTATAGCTCTACTCATTCGTACCCTCGGCACTAGATGAAGGCTAATGGTTAACTTCATGCCTCGGCCGCTATGCCCGGGAAAGTATCGCGGTACCCAATGAATAGGAAGGATCTAAAATACTGTAATTTGGCTTACAGATCTGCATTGGTTGTTCTCTCGTCTAAGGGAAGAAGAAGGATTAAAAACATTTCGCCATTTCGGTGCTGAGGTAAACGTCTGGATGTCAGACAGAGGCAGTTATTTCTAGGACAGGCCATGAAGACCCGCAGGAAGAGCACAAATATAGCTCTTAGATTTCTTTAACCTCGGCACTATATGGCGATGGATAGCCAACCCCACGCCCCGAAGGCAGATGCAGTGCCGCTACGAAATTGCGAGAATAAACAGCATGGAAAGGAAAGCTAGGCCGCCTGGTTGGGGAGGGCGTCCGCAAAACTTCCTGACGCTTGATTTCCCATTCGGCGTTGGGGAGTTAGTTTTCGGATTTCTGGCAATCTCACTTGCTACACAGAAGACTGCTAACAGCATCTCAGGCATTTAAGACTGTGGGAATGTAAAGATTTTCACAGCTGTGTACTTGAGGACTTTGTTAAAGAGTCTAGATCCTAGCAGGTGAGGATACTACGAGTACATTCATTCAAAATTTCGGACAGGTTTGCCCTACGACGCACCGTCATTTCTCATAAGAACGACATCCTAAGTTTCAGTCATAGCAATAATCTATTTAAAATTGTACTTTTTGAACTCGTATTATCTTATGCATAGCCGGCGGGTGTTTGAGACAATTAACACAAAAAGGAAGAATATAGTTTTGGGGAGGGTTGGAGGCTATTGCCGCAGCAAGGAGTCAGAAAATAAAAGCCCCTTTGCTTGGCATCCAAACTAATTGTCTTGCCCTCAGATTTTAAAAACTGCGAACACTGTTACACAAAGTACCACTGCCACAAAAACTGGAATACCTTTATAGAGTTTTCTTGTTAATTGTCGAGTATTATGAGGAGTGAACAATTTATATAAGATAACACATGTGGTGACTGTAGCAAAAGCTTGGGACAGACTATAAATTAGTGCGAGATCTTGATCAAAAAAGCCGGAATCCGCGCGTTATATCCTCGTACCTCGACACTAAAGGGACGTCAGTAGTGAGCTTCACGCTCCGATCGCATTACTCCCTGGTGGAAGATCACTCCGTACCAACTCAATATGAAGCTCAGAACAGGTACGGACTTAGTGATGACGAGAAAAATCTCAACACATAGCCAGTCACTTTAAAGAGCGGTACTGACTCCTTAGGAAATGAAAAATTGCTGACGAACATCTGCTGCCAGCTCTGTCCGGTATCCACTGCGACCACCCTCCTTGTCGGGAGGAAACAGGACTCCAGTAAGTGAGGGCTTTACATAACGGCTTCTCCGGGACGGGCTGAATGAAACACAGCCTTCTTCCCTGAATGTGTCTACAAGTGCGGCTGTGGTTGTTGAATGCAACGTGTAACTAATTCTAATCTAAAATATTTATAAGAATGCGGGTATAATTTAAGACAAGAAACCATGAAATAAGCTTCCTGAAGAGAGCAAGACACAGTTGGTACCAATAAACTGAATCTGAGACGATAAACTTTTCTGAAATGTTTCGTAGTAGGAACAATTGTACACTATTTAATCGAACAAATTGCAAAAATCCGTAATAAGCAATCATTTATCACTTACGTCCCGCGGCAAAGATAAGACAAAAATATAATACTTAGAATTGTAAAAACTATTTAACCGAGTTGCCAATCCCAGTGGCCGCGCGGTCTAAGGCGTGGATCTGCGGCCGCTCTCTTGCTGGGATTGCGGGTTCGAATGTCTGCGGGAGAATGGATGTGAGTGTTGTGTGTTGTCAGGTAGAGGTCTCTGTGTCGGGCTGATCACTCGTCAGGAGGAGTCCTACCGAGTGTGATGCGTCGTTGAGTGTGATCGTGAAGCTTCGATGATGACGAGGCCGTGGGCCGCCAGGGGGTGTTGCGAAATGAAAAAAAAAAATAATAGTAGCTGACACGTCCTAAACGTGTTACCAGTTTTAATTAAAGATAGTGTACGTAGTGTATGTAGTGTATGTAACTATGCACTCACATCGTTGACCGAATTTGCTGTACTTGTACACCTTTGTATAAACCTCCCTAACAATGACCTTGTAAAGGCCGAAACGTGTAGGAGGGCCATAAGTGAAAATTATTATTTATCATTAATCGTGCAACTTACTTACTTACTCCATGGTGCAGAGTCTTTCTTGAGAAGCTAACTGGTTTGCAGCTAGTTAAGAAATTCCCCGCATTTCACGGAACCCGAAGGTTCATTACCGCACTCACAAGCGTCCGCCAC
>Ga0131853_10019900_pt1 | contig 12211 bp, 5 predicted proteins | sample TergutLab28metaG_FD_92764 | JGI IMG/M metagenome (GOLD analysis project Ga0131853, IMG submission 92764) | Labiotermes labralis P1 segment gut microbial communities from Petit-Saut dam, French Guiana - Lab288 P1 (version 2) (version 2) | ecosystem: Host-associated > Arthropoda: Insects >...
AATAATAATAATAATAATAATAATACAAAATACATCTTTTAATAATAACACATCAATTTAGTTGTGTTAGAAAAATATTATATATTCATATACCTATATCAGTATATTCCTCTACAGATTACTCAACGCTTTTAAGCCACGTGCCTCTAGGTGTCAGTGAAGTTGTATCAAGTGGAAAGGACAAACACGTATGATAACGTCCTGGGTAAACAGACGAAGAGTACAAAAACAGTACAGGCGAAATGAATAATATTTTCGTACCACAAAGGTTTAATTGTCCAGTTACTGGTAACATGCAGTACTCGAACGTGTGCGGTTTCACACAATATAAACGTCATTCATTTTCTGTAACTCGGCAAGTTCAAGCTCTTATCGTAGAATTAGCTACAAAAGCGTTGTACTCCACGATACACAAAACGGAATATGCTAGACGAACCAGATTTTAACAGTAGAAACAAATCACTTAGCGCTTTATGTCACGAATGCACTAGAACACTATAAATACACAATAAATTTAGCAAACGTGTGTACAGATATAGCAAAATGAAGACAATTAACCTTTTGGCGCTGGAATTATTTTTTTAATTTTAGCACATCCTGTATATAAAATGTGAATAATACAGGAACCAAATATGTTACAATTATGAAACAAACTGCATTTTGAAGAAAAAAAAAAGGAGAGTATATACCATGTTTAAAATATTCAGTGCCTGTATTTGTTGAATAAATATATAAAATGCAACTTTAGAGGTTAGCGGTGCGGTACGACCAATATAGTTGACATTAGGCGTCAAATGGTTAATGGGTACTCGTAATGAACTAACTTTAGCAGTATCAGCCTAACTGATTTATGGATCAATAAAAGTCTGGAGGTAATTATGCATTAACATTTTGACATCAACAAACGGAAATAATAATAATACTGACAGTGGTAAATTTCCAAGACAGCCTATGCAAGAACAGGTGCATACATGGTACATTTTTTAAATAATGGTATACACAAACGCGATATATTTTTATGCGAATCATGCTGCACGCATTGCAACAGGTTGCGATTATGTGTCATTTAGTGTTAGCCTTGGTAACGTCATTCGCTGGACTGTTAAATGTCTCTCCTATGATGACCTCTAGATTTATTGATAGATACCGAAAACTGAAATGTGTACCGCGGTTGTAATTTTTAATATGTTCTATCTGAAGCTTTATATTTTCCACGTAAAATTAATTCTGCTCTGTTACATTCCAATAACGTATCTGACGAAATTTAATGGGAACCTGCATATAAATTATGCCCCAGGATTGACAACCCGACTAAAAGTACCCTGCAGGTAAGCAGCCTAAGACTGACTGAAGTTCCCCAGAATTACCACATACTAAAGTTATGTGATATATAATCATTAACGTAACATGTAAGAGGTAACTGGTTTCAACGAATAGTGCCTTTCTACCGCCCAGTTTTTAGCAAAATACCTAAATGTGAACGCCAGCGAATAAAATGCAAGCAGAATTCATCGCAAGATATTTCCAGGAAAATACCCAAGCAACATGTACGGCATATTCAGCAAAAGAAGAAACTGAAATACTTCTATAATGCATTACAGAAAGCCATTAAAATTAAGATATACAAATTAGTTACAGCAATCTGAAATGAACATTCCTGATGCCACCCACCCAGTTAATACATTGCGAAGAGTATAAAAAACTTGTAAATAATCTTAACATTTTGAAACAAGAGCATTATCTACATTGAAACATTAAGTCTTTCCTCAGAAGAAAACACTGGGCTAATTACAACGACCAATCGGTTAAAGCTGTTAGGGAAATACGAATAAGTGCTGCTGCTGCTTCTAAACCTCGTATGACACACACAAATACTCGCACAACAACGACGTTCAGTCGGCACAACTACATACCTCTTTTATTTTCGTTATTTCCTGGTAAGTATTTCGGTCGTAAACAACAATCTTCAGGCACTTTTATATTATATTATATTATATTATATTATATATATGTGTGTGTGTGTGTGTGATTTTTTACAAAGACAATTCCGTAACGCCGGGATCCCTCGTTACACAGACGTAACATGTAATCATAATCTGATGTTTATTGGACCTGCATCACTGTGATAGTTGAAGAATAAAAAATCACCTAGATGTCACTTGTTATATTTACTTTACTTCTTAGATACTTAACATGTTTCGGGCATTAATATGTCCATCTTCAGGAGTTTGCGACTATGTGGTTGAACTACGACATAGTCGCAAACTCCTGAAGATGGACATATTAATGCCCGAAACATGCTGAGTATCTAAGAAGTAAAGTAAATACAGGGTAAGCATAAAGTCTTTCCCTGATTACAAACAATTATTACAAGAAAACTACGTGGAATACAAACATATTTTTTACCATTACTTAAGTTAGTTTCTAAAATTTTATATCATGTGTTTATTGTAACATTTGGTTCTTGGATGCAACATTTCCAAACAGGTGGATTGGAAGAGATACACCGACACCCTGGCCACCACAATCGCCGGATATCACCCCCCCCCCCTTGACTTCTTTTTATGGGGGTATGTTAAGGACAAAGTGTTTTCGACACCATTTCCAGATATTACAAATTTGAAGGCAAGAATAACAAACGCTTTTGCTACAATAACTGAAGACATGTTGGAGAACACGTGGAGAGAAATTGATTATCGATTAGACGTTCTCCGTGCAACAAAAAGAGCTATGTTGAAGTGTACTAATGTGTTGTAAAAAAAAACTTGAGTTACATTTAAAAAAATATGTTTGTATTCCACGTACAGTAGTTTTCTTGTAATAAATGTTTGTAATCAGAGAAAGACTTTATGATCAACCTGTATAATAAGTGACATCTAGTTGGTTTCTTATTCTTCAACTATGTAATCATTTTTTTTCTATGGCGCTGCGGCCCAATCGCGGGCCATAGCCTCCTCATTCATGAGGATACTAGATCACACACAACGATGCATCACAGTCGGTAGGACTTCTCTGGACGAGTGATCGGTTCGTCGTAGAGACCTCTACCTAACAACACACAACACTCACAACAGACAGACATTCATGACCCCGGCGGGATTCGAACCCACGATCTCAGCAGGCAAGCGGCCGCAGACCTACGCCTTAGACCGCGCGGCTACTGGGATTGGCAACTATGTAATCATAAAATGTTAAAATACAAGTAAAATATAAACTAATGTTCTAGATTCTAAGTTACTATTCAAATTAAAATTTCTGCAGCATTTCATTTCTCATATTAGTGGTTGTGTTATTTTGTTTGCTACCTATTCGCCAAATAGCGGATAAGCTGAGTTAATTGGAAATACTGTAGAAGTTCTGATATAAATAACGGTGCACAGACCGGAGTATTAATTTATATTGCACACATATTTGAAGGTCTTATGGGAAGCAGTAAGAATAACGGAAATAAAAAGATGTATAATTATGCCGACTGAAATTTGTTGACTTATATTTAGCTGTAATACAAAGGAATGCCCCAGCTAAAGTTTACGCATACTCAGTGGGTAAAGTACAGAGTTCATTATAATGTCAGAGCAGGCGCACCATGCACCACTCTGCTGCATACGGTTCTCTAAAGAAGGGGCCGCACAAACAGACGCGCGTAATTAGAATAACGCATTATTTATCACTCCTGGGAACCCCCAAAGCAAGGACAAGGGACTTACTGCATGTGCATCTTCCGATTATCCACTGTTGTCATCGAAATCCCATCCTATGATTGCACTTACTTCCTTGCTTGATTACAGCATGCAGCAGAGTCCTTCTTGAGAAGCTAACAGGTTCTCACCTAGTCAAGAAATTCCCTGCATTTCATGGAACCCGACGGTTCATTACCGCATTCAAAACAGCCCGCCACCTGTCCCTATCCTGAGCCAGATCAATCCAGTTCATGCCCCCATCCCACTTCCTGAAGATCCATCTTAATATTATCCTCCCATCTACGCCTGAGTCTTCCAAATGGTATCTTTCCCTTAGATTTCCACACCAAAACCTTGTGTACACCTCTCCTCTCCCCATACGTGTTACATGCCCCGCTTATTTCATTCTTCTCGATTTGATGGCCCGAAAAATATTTGGTGACGAGTACGGCTCCTCCTCATGTAGTTTTCTCTGCTCCCCTGTTACTTCGTCCTTCTTTGGCCCTAATATTCTCCTCAGCACATTATACTCAACCTCACCCTACGCTCCTCCCTCAACGTGAGCGATCTTACCTTAGAAACATGAATAATATGTAATCCTTCCAACGCGTTGCTTACTCAGCCACAACTTACCTGAAACAACAACAGAAACAGTCACACTCATTACTCAGTAAACACTTCGATGTGTAGGACACGTACGGTCACAAAGTAATTCAAACTGCCAGCAATATTGTGCGGCCAATTTGTTATTCAGGCTTCTAAAACGTAGTGGAAAACTCCGAATTTTGAAAACACAGCGACTGTGGTTAACTTTTAACCAGATATGTAGTACAATAAAAGATAATGAGATATTCACGTATAAAATCAGTGCGTAAATTCGAGTGGACAGACTGCATGGTAGAATGTGGCCTAGGTAAATTTATTTACGTCTTATTTAACGACGCTGTCAGTAGCCCAGTCTAAATCTAAATAAAGACGAATTACAGAAACACGGTAAAGTTGCCCTTGTGCATGCACTGAAGATAAGTGGGTCGTGAAAGTATGGTTCCAGTCATACTTAAAATCGGTACTAGACGGAAGTGAGGGGGTCGGCTTCTTACCCGGCCGCTTCATCCCCGGGGAAAGAGTCTCCAGTGCCCATCCAACAGGAGGCTGAATGGGTCCCAGAATCAACCCGGACGTTTTGAAGAAGACAAAAATTTGTTGCCCCCTGCCGGGAATCGAACCACGAAATCACTGTTGTCCAGTTCGTAGCCTAGTCACTGTACCGACTGAGCTATATGGGATCACTAATGATAAGATGACGCCGATCCCGGTAGCCGTGTGGTCTAAGGGGAAGGACTGCTGGAATCGCGGGTTCCAATGCCGCTGAGAGCATGCATTTTAGTCTCTTTTGTTTGTTGTGTACAGCGTAGGTAGCTGTCTATGACGAGCTGATCACTCATTCGGAGGAGTTCAATCGGGTGCGCGCGCGCTTGTGTGTGTGTGTGTGTGTGTGTGTGTGTGTGTGTGTGTGATCTATAAACCTCAACAGCGAGGCGGCCTAGGCCAAAGCTGGGCTGTTGTGCCAAGGCAAAAATATGATAAGATGATTAACACACAGAAAGTCGTAAAAATTAGAGGCCGTTGCCTGATCAGGGTACACAGAAACGAGGCCGAAACCCCATAACTGACATATGAGTCAGAGGCGCTACCACTTCAACAAACTTATTCTGTGATAATTACGCACAGATGCGAAGGTAATATTAAAATAAATCACAAAGAAACAAGATGTGAGATTAAGCACGGATACGTCAGGCTCAGGACTGATTCAATGCTTCCGCGAATATCGAACACCGCGATGAATCTTTTGGTATCAAAAAAGCAAGACATTTCGTGACCAAATGAGCAGCTGACAGCTTCTTCATGCTTAGAGCCGCAATGCACATGTGACGACCTCAACCACGGATCAATCCCCGAGCAGTACCAGGCAGAAGGGCGAACTCCGCAGTTTTGACATCACGAGACGGCGGCACATCACGCGAAGTCTATTTGAACGCCGGGTTCACCTGGTACTAACAGAACTACCAACATCTAGGTGCAAAATTTACCGTAACATGATATTCCTGCAGTATGATAAAGTTTCGTTTATTTGGAACTATAGTTTGTGCCGAATTGGTGGCAGTTACACCACATCACGACTGACTTGTTCTTTGTTTATTTTGAGGAAAATGAGAGGCTTCTTAGATTTGTCGTTATTTACAGGTAATTATAGTGGACGTTTTGATTCGAAGTTCTCTCCACGAACTATCAAATAAATTATCTGGTTTGTTAGGGAGACCTTACAAAACCAGTTCGCAGAAATACTTTCGGCTTAGATCTAGCATCGCATCGTTGTGTTAATTCTGCGAATCTTCCTTCAGCAACATTGCTGGCAGATGTTCGAATCCGACTTCAGTGCCCACAATTGTCTGAACCATCATTATCAAACACGATAAATAATGGGAACCAAACGGATGCAATGGGGCTGTTATAACTGTCGCTACTTAAGTGCGCGTTACTGCACTTCCTGTCCGTATTATCAACACGGTGCATTACTGTCACCCTCCATCCAGTTAACAGGTCCTTTCTGTGAAGCTAACATTCGCAAGAAAATCTACTCCTGTCATGGAGGCCAGTTTCATACCAATCTCACAGCAGCCTGCCAATGGTCCACATTCCAGTCCAACTGAATCCACAGCACACCCTCTACTGCATTTGTTTGGAACCTGCTTTAATGTTCTCCTTCACACACACCCAGATCTTCTGGTTTCCTGGCAGAAATTCTGCATACATTTCTAATCACAAGTTACTCTCATTACGTATGTCTTGACTTACACTGCAGTGGGCCGGGTAGCTCAGTCGGTATAGCGACTGACTACGGGCTAGACGGTCCGGGATCGAATTCCGGTGGGGACGAGATTTTCCGCCCGTCCAGAGCAGCCCTGGGGCCCACCCAGCCTCCTGTACAATGGGTACCGGGTATTTCCAGGGGGTAGAGGCGGCCGAGGCGTGGGGCTGGGGCTAATCTAGTGCCGAGGTCCTAGAAAGAGTAGAGCTATACCTTTACTCACCCTAAGGGCCTGCGTGGCCTATAAAAAAGGGGTGAAAACCTACCTACTTACACTGCAACAAAATCCAATAACATGTTCTCGGGCTGGCAGCCGCGTTCAGTGTTTCAAATCAATCGACATTTCAGAGACCGTCCCCGTCTCCATCATCACGGTTCTGGTATATACCAATGAAACGCCTGATGAATTGAACACCCTGACGAGGCTGTTAGCCTGAAAATACTGCAGTGTAATTTACTCACTGTTCTCATACACCGATTTGCATAAAATTAAGTCTTGAACCGCACAGCTGTAAATACATGACCTCATTCCAGTAGACCTATTAATGTTAAATAAAATGGCTAGACTTATTGGAATATCACCGTATGTATTCAAATAAAGAAACAAATCTCAACACTTTTACAAGTGTAATGATGCGTCATGTCAACACAGTACTGCGTAGTTTTTACATCTGCAATATTTAAAGCACAGCAAAATCTATCCTTTCTGTCTTAGTCTTGTCCTCTTGTACCTTCTCCCGGCACATTTAGAGGTCAATTTTGCACTTAATTCACACTCCTCTGGACGAGTGATCGGCCCATCGCAGAGGCTTCTCACTGACATTACGTTCCCAAGAAACAGACATCCATGCTACCGGCGGGACTCGAACCCGCAATCCGAACACGCGAACGGCCGCAGACACTTGCCCTACACCGCACGGCCACTGGGATCAGTGTTAAATCTATTCGACATATTAAAATATCCACGACGAAAAACAATGGAATCATGAAAAACATCAAGCAGGAAGCGAAGGACTCAGTCGGTAACCACAAACTCCCATTGTTTATACGTTCGTCACGATCTGCAGCCGTTCAAAATATTTATTCTGGGAATTTAACACCGATTACTCAGTTCTCCAGCCCCTGGCACAATCACAATACCGGCTGGGTAAATCCCTGCCCGAATGAAAGGTGAGCAGGCGGAAACTGCGACCGTGTCCAGTGACCGGATTGTTCTCGCAGTCCTGTTCGTTTCGTATCACCGGCCGCACAGTGGACATCGTGCCTTCCTGTCCTAACCAGGACCGGCATGAAGAACTGTGGTGACAGATATTAAACTACAAGGATCGATCAGGAAAAAAGCCTGTATCTATGTTTATTTCCAGCTTCAATGACAAAGGTTCAAAATTAACCGTAATGCCATCCCACTCATTTTCCACACAGCCCCGGACACAACTGAGGCATTCTTCGTATCATGGGACCTTCGTATTTGTTCCCTGTTTATAGTAAGGCCGTGTCCTGAGCTCCAACCCCGTGTCACAACTATCTCCACTTCGCCATCACCTTCAAATTTGTTGTCGCCAAGAGAGATTCATACTACAATCAGACAATAATCACTACGCGATGAATTTAACTGACAGGCCTACAGTTGAAATTAGTTCAAGTTCTTCAATCATGAAACCATACAAAATGTACACTATGTACGCTAATTTTCTGACCGACCCTGAACATGCCAGCGTGACAAGAGGTATGGTGGTGGTTAGCCTCAATTATGTCATCATTCGACATGCATTATAGATCATCATGTCTTTCCTCAGAACTAGGCTGATAATAATGTGGATTTAGCTGGTACCGGAGGAATCGATTACCGGAACAGAACACTGTACATACGTGGATGTACTTAGTTTTGAGATGTAATGAGACAGCGGTCAAAGTTGCCAGTAGACCTGTCTACGTCGCTCCAATAAGTAAAGATAAAGATTTACTTTAAATTTCTATGTTCATACCCTGCATGTTGAGTAATAAATGTTTATTATATACCAACATATGCACAAGTAAGTAGTGCAAATTTATATTAAATTACTCCGACATGTTTCGGTGTTAATACACCATCTTCAGGGAGTTGAAAAGTTGTGTTAGCTAAAGTTTTAAATTATTAAAATGATAAAATACAATACAGTAATATGTTGAAATAATGTGAACTGCCAACTTGATGCAACTAGGTAATTTTATTGGTGTATTCTTAGCTCGACATGTTTCGGGTACATACGCCCATCATCAGGAGCATTAGATGTTGAGTTACAGCATATGGTTTTCTGCACCGAGTTTGTGGATGGGTGGTGGTCTTGAGAGCCGCTGCGTAGGTCATGTGTACGGTGCGGATGGTGCCGTGCTGTGAAAATCGGAAGGTCGCTGGTTCGATCCCTGACGGTGTCAGTGGATTTTTCATTGACATAAAATCCTCCCGATCGCACTATGGCCCTGGGGTCGACTCAGCCTCTAACAGAAATGAGTACCAGGAGCATTTCCTGGGGGTAAAGGCGGTCGGTGCGTAAGGCTGACAACCTACCACCATCCTGTACCGTTGTCACGAAATCTGGGAACCTTAACTTCCTAAGAACCCTCTGGGCCTGTCCAGGCCTGTAACGGGACTGCTTTACCTTTACTTTACCTAGTATACATAGGATGATGCGTGAGTTTTGACCAATAAAAGATGATAAGTTTGTCCGCTATGTATGCCATGAAGATATGCAGGTTAGTGGAAATACAGCTTTACTTGTACTTAACCCCGGCAAAAGCTGGAGAAGAGTGGTCGGGCAGGCGCCATCGGTACCCGTCACGTGAGTATGGGCTATTTACACAGAGCCGGTCAGGAGAGTTGCAGACCAGATAATCAATCCGCAGGGTCCCTCTAAACGGGCAACTGACCCATACCCACCGAACTACATACCAGCACACCCTGAATAGCTGCGGTTTTCCACTTCCACCAGCATAAGCGTTAATGAACTTCTGATTCTCAAATTCCGCCTTCATACTCTGCCATAAAGCGTCCACTACACGGATGACGACGGTCGAGAAGTAACGAAGTTCGTGTTACTGTAAGTCACACGCTACGCAGACATGCGTGTTATGACCCCCCACTGTCCATAAGCTAACAGGAAAGTGACACTGCTAATACGCGACAATTATTAGATGCCGAAAAGCGATCTAATCGCTATAAGACTCGCAGCTCTCGAAAGACAGACTTCTGACCACACGAACCCCAATAGGCTATATGTATCACTTGTATCACTTGTGAGACATTGAGGCTTTCACCTCGTTTATACGCTTTCCCGTCCACACGGACTACTGGGCTTATTTCGCGATGTTTAATTACTGCAAAAGTAGCGTAATTAACAAAGTAATAATGTACACGTAATATACGATTAAAGTACGCATACTGTATAATCTTCGTAAGGAAAGTGACACAAAAAAGAAATGAGTGTAAAGGAAAGAACGAAACAAAGAGAAAACGATTATTATTATTATTATTATTATTATTATGCCTGTTCAGTGTTTTGTTCTTGAACATTTATACTGTTTTTTTTTTGTTTTGTTTTGTGTCTCTGTGCTGGCTGTACAATAGACAGTTATACTGTTAAGCCTGCACGTTAATAAATACCCCACTGAGTTGACCTGAATTATGACTAACACCCTCAGTTCGTCATCCCCCAAAGTGCACCATCATCACAAAGGATATGAATTCGATTGTTGTGTTCCCAGTTGACCTCGTGCAGACGGGTAGGCAGACACCAACGTCTCGGATGAACACTCTACCTTCATTTTCAGAAAAGAAAAGAGTCAATGTTGACAATGACAGGATATGTATAAGGGCTGTGAGTACCGCAGGCAGGAGGTACTGCACGACAGGAGGCAGAACGTGATAACTAAGATAGTGCAATTCTGCCCTACGAGAAGAAGGGTCCTTTTGAGCTAAAAGAAACCAAGTAAGGACTTGTCCTTCTATGGCCCTTCGCACGTTGTCAAAGGGATCTGAAACGAGAGGCTTCCATGACCTGCTCAAGAAAGAGCCTAACAATATCCTCTGATCATGTTGAACAGTTACAGCCCAATCTCCATCGTTTCCCTCCTGATAGGTCTATGTACCTACATTTCTTGGTCAGGATGATGCTGGCTTGAAGTAGGCAGAGATAAACCGTGTTTAGGTTGTAATCTGCCACTGTGGACATCCGATTACGCTGTTTGACCCTAGTCTCAATGCTGCGTCCGGTATGTCCACTGTATACCGCGTAGTATTCTCATGCATACAGATAAAGTTGTCACTGTCCACCCCATGAAGGCATAGGGGTAATGGAGGTATAGCTCCACTCATTCTTAATCTCGGCGCTAGTTGGGGTGAGTAATCAACATTACGCCCCGACCGCTTTACCCCGTGAACGCATTCGCAAGAGATAGGTGCTCTACATGCCTGGTGTAGTTTATGTTTTTTTGCACCGTGCATTGTAATATAAAACGTTTAATATAAACCAACAAAATGCACCTTTGTTAAACTAATATTTCAGTTTTTACGATGTCTTCTACATGTTTCGGACCCGAGGGCTCATCTTTAGTAAGAAGGTTGTACGAACAGGTATGGTAAAATTTGTTTACGTGCTAAAATTATAATTAAAGGCTTTTATAAGATAACAAGCCATGTCACCAAATATTCCGTTCCACAGCGTCATATAAACAGAGCTTCAAAACGGACCTCGCACCTTTTCTCTTTACAGTTAGCTTTCATGCGGTCGTTACCGCTGGGCGAGCTGTGAGCAATTTAAACTTCAGCAACTCTGACGTGTGCTAAGGTGCGGCAGATGTATGCCTCCCACGTGGTGAGGCGTCTTGTGTTAAGGAAATATTCTTTTTCTTCCTCATCACAATTCAGAGCCACCTGAATTACGGTTCTGTCGGGTACGACATTGTATAGTTTGACAATTAGGGCCATTTTTGAAGCAATCTGCTAGCTTTATCTTCCTATACTGACACGTTCCACCAAAACGTCGGTACACGGCGTCATACACCAGAACGCTCCAGTCTTGACAACGGTGCAGAAACCTCAAAACTCACACAGCTGCAACCTTTCAACCTATAGTCGTGAGGTAGGCTTAGAGTTCCGAATTTCAACAGCTTACGTAGTTTCTCTACGTTGTTTCTCAACTCTGTCTTTAAAACAGACCGCATTCCAATAATGTTACCGTGAACGTGCCTCTTCACTGCTTATTCAGCTCGCAGTTCGCACACCATCACTAAAGGTTAACTGGTGACATAACATTAACAAATGCATTAACAACACCACCACCACCACCACCACCAGTCTACCGACTAGCTACGCGCTGGACAATCTGGGGTTAGAATCTCAGCAGGCGCAAGAGATTTTGTCTTCTCCAAAACGTCCAGACAGGCTGTGGGGCCCACTCAGCCTTCTATTCGATGAATGTCGGTGTTATTTTCCGGGAATAAAGCGGCCGGGGAATCAAACTGACCACTCAGTCCACCTAGTGCCGAGTGGAGCTATACCCCTACTACCCCTTAGGTGCCTTCATGGCATGGAAAGGGACAACTTCACCACCACCACCAACACCACCACCACCACCACCACCACAACTACCAGCAACACCACTACAACCACCAGCACAACCACCAC
>Ga0131853_10019901_pt1 | contig 12210 bp, 7 predicted proteins | sample TergutLab28metaG_FD_92764 | JGI IMG/M metagenome (GOLD analysis project Ga0131853, IMG submission 92764) | Labiotermes labralis P1 segment gut microbial communities from Petit-Saut dam, French Guiana - Lab288 P1 (version 2) (version 2) | ecosystem: Host-associated > Arthropoda: Insects >...
ACAAGTAAATTACTATTTTGTACAATACTTTCCCTGTAACCAAAACCCATTTCTGTACCGGGTTTTGTAAAAATGCTTTTATCCAAAAGAACAACACTTTCGCAAAAGTCGCCTACAGTGCCGTCATATGCGCCTGCGTTCATGCATATTGCGCCACCAACCGTGCCGGGTATGCCGGAGGCAAACTCAAAGCCCGTAAGCCCTGCTTTAGCCGCAATTTCTGCAACACGGGCAAGTTTTGCGCCTGCCTGTGCAGAAATTCGGTTGTTATCCAAAATTTTAACTTCGTTCATTTTAGTGGTGGATATCACAACGCCACGTAATCCATCATCCATAACTAACACATTTGTACCGTCACCCAAAATTGTAAGCGGTAACTTGTGTAATTTGCACGCTTCAATTATTTTTGCAAATGCTTCCGTAGTTTTTGGTCTGGCAAAAACTTCTGCCGGACCGCCCACACGAAAAGACGTGTGACGGCTCAAAGGTTCTTCTGCTAAAACATCGGGTAGTATTGGTCGGATGATATCAATACACGTCATTAAATTGTAGCCCTCCATTTTCACTTGGATTATTTACGGTTGCCATGACTCGTTTGGTTAGTGCTTCGGCTGCGTTGTAGCCCATCTTTTTCTGCCTGTGATTTATAGCTGCAGATTCGCAAAGTATGGCTAAGCTGCGCCCCGGGCGGATAGGAATCGAGTGACTGTTAATTTTATTGCCCAAAATTTCTGTAAATTCCTCTACTTGACCCAAACGGTCGTAAGTGCGTGTCGGATCCCAAAGTTCTAAATTGATAATAAGATCCACAGCTTGGGTAGGCTTAATGGACTGCACGCCAAACATACGCATGATGTCAATGATGCCAATGCCACGCAGTTCAAGGAAATAGCGGATATTTTCAGGGCAAGAACCGATTAACGTTTCTGACGAAACACGTCTTACTTCTACGGCGTCGTCCGCAATAAAGCGATGCCCACGTTTTATAAGCTCCAATGCGGTTTCGCTTTTGCCCACGCCGCTTTCGCCAATAATAAGTGTACCCACGCCGTATACATCCAGTAAGCAGCCATGCATGGTAAGGCGAGGAGCAAGCTGAACTTTCATCCAGCGGATAACCTCGCTTATAAAGTCGGTGGTTGCGGACGATGTGGACAAAATTGGTACACCGTATTCTTCTGCATATTCAAGCATTTCCGGAAAAAGCTCCAGCCCCCTGCAAACAACAATTGCCGGAATACCGGATTGGAAGATGCGGCGTAAATTTTCCCGCCTAAAGCTATCTTCCAATTTTTCTAAATAAGTATGTTCTACCATACCTATAATTTGCAGGCGGTTTGCGTCAAAGTAATCGAAAAAGCCCGCAAGTTGCAACGCAGGCCTGTTTATGTTTGCTTGAATCAGCTTTTTAGCACTTATATCAACGGATGGCGTTACCAGTTCCAAGCCGAATTCGGATACTATTTTGGAGAGTGAAACAGAGTATCCTTTGCCCGGAGTGTTAAACGCACCGCTTGCAGTTAAACTGTCATTCATCATCAACTTCCTCCAAATCTAAAATAGGATTAAAGAAATCGTAAACCGCTTCTGCCGATTTTTTGTTCATGGATGGCGCAGTAGCAAGTGCTTCTAAGGTTGCGTTTTGGATTGCCTCTATATTTTTAAAGTGCTTTAACAGCTCTTTGCGCCTTGTTGCGCCAATACCGCTTATATCGTCCAAAACAGAACGTACTTGGCTGTTTGAGCGTAGCTTGCGATGATATTCGAGCGCAAAACGGTGAACCTCATCCTGTATGCGTGTTACCAGCTTAAAACCTTCGCTTGTGCGAGGTAAAAGCACTTCGTTGTCGTTGTAAAGCAGCCCACGGGTACGATGCCTGTCGTCTTTTACCATGCCGCATATAGGCAAATGTACATTGACAGCAGCCAACGCTTTTTTTGCCGCTGTAATTTGCCCTTTGCCGCCGTCCACAAAAATAATGTCGGGCAGTTTTGCAAAGGCATCATGCGATTCTTTATAGCGTTTTAGCCTACGGGTTATTATTTCTTCCATGCCGGCGTAGTCATCCGGTCCTATAACGGTTTTTAGGCGGAATTTTCTGTAGTCGCTGTTTTTTGCCTTGCCGTTTTCGAACACAATCATAGATCCTACGGATTCGTAGCCTTGTATATTGGAAATATCATATGCTTCTATGCGGGTGAGGGGAGTGTCCAAGCCCAATGCATTAGAAAGCTCGCTTAATGCGCCTTGGTTGCGTTCCAACTCTTTCTTAATGTGCGTACCAAATTGTTGCATCATAAGGTCTGCATTGGTTTGTGCAAGGTTCACCATGTCTCGTTTTTCGCCTTTTTGCGGCACATTAATACTTACTTGCCGCCCTGCAAGCCCTGATAACCATTCTGCAATGGCTATTTGGTCAGTTGGTGCGGTAACCAAAGACAATTCTTTTGGAATAAACGCAGCTTCGCTATAAAACTGCTTTATAAACGCCGCTAAAAAATCTCCATCGTTTCCCTCAGTGCCGGCGGACATTACATAATATTCTCTGCCGGACAACTTGCCGCCACGTATAAAAAATATTTGCATAAATGCTTCGTCTTCGTTGCGTGCAATGGCAATAACGTCTCTGTCGTCGCCGCCGGTTTCTGCCTTCTGCTTTTCGGTAAGTAATTTTACCGATTCAATCATGTCACGAATTTCTGCCGCGCGCTCAAAGTCCAGCTCTTCGGATGCTGCGTGCATTTCTGATGATAGCCGTGACAAGATATTGCCCGTTTTTCCTTGTATAAACCGCTCAGCTTCGTATAAATAATTTTCGTATTCTTGCTCGGTTATCAAATGCATACAAGGAGCTTTGCATTGCCCGATATGGTGATTAAGACAAGGGCGGCCCTTAGCAAAATCTCGTGGGAATTGCCTTGCGCAACGCCTAAGCGGCCATAGTTTGTGAATCAAATCCAAAAGCTCACGCACTCTGCCTTTTGAAACAAACGGCCCGTAATATTTTGCTTTATCTTTGCCCCGCCTGTGGCTGAACATGACACGTGGCAGCATTTCTTTTGTTATGCGGATATACGGATACGCTTTATCGTCCTTTAAACGGATATTAAATTTGGGGCTATGCAGTTTTATCAGGTTGTTTTCTAATATGAAGGCTTCGTTTTCTGTATCCGTAACAAGGTATTCAAAATGAGAAATTTGTTTAGCAAGATGCTGCGTTTTGATATTTTTGTTAGATTTTTGAAAATAGCTGCGTACACGGTTATGCAAATTATTTGCTTTGCCAACATAGATTATTGCCTCGTTTTCGTCCCGCATGATATAAACGCCGGGCAAGTGGGGCAATTTTTTTAATTCCTCTGCTATGTCAAAACGCATAATGGTTAATCCGCAATAAGGATCATAAGGACATCAGCTTCTTCTCCGGCTGTTACCGTTCTTTGAATGGTATTGTCTTGATGCCCCGGCAAACGTGCCGTAATTGTATGAACACCCGCAGGCACAGGAATGGCAAGGTTAGATGTACCCGCAAATACGCCATTTATATAAATATGAGCCTGAGTTGGTATGGTTCGTATATCAAGTAATGCTTGGTGAGGGTCCGGTATACGATGGATAGGCTCTAACTCGAAGCGTTCGCTCATTATTCTGTCGGCAACCGTTATTGTTCGCTCCTGTGGTTCATAGCCTTCACGCTCTACACGGATAGTATGCTCGCCAAATACAATAGAAACAGGGCTTTGTGCCTCTTCTCCGTTAACAAAAATGGTTGAACCCGTAGGGCTTGTTACAATATGCAGGTTTGCCAAACGAGGCTGAACATCCTCAAGGCTAAATGTCAGCGTTTGCCCCTGTGCAATGACGATATTTTCTATAAAAGTTTCGATATTAGAACCCTCAACGATAATGCGGTGCGTGCCGTCGGAAAGGGTAATAGGTTCTACAATTTCGTCAAGCGGCAACGGATGAAGCAGACCTATAGTAATTGTGCCGTTTTCAATTTCGTCAAAGTTTGTAATTTCTAAAAATCCGTGGGATGCATCAAGCTGAATTAACCATGCTGTTGTACCAATACCTACAATGGTTACAGCGTCCATTGGGCCAATTTGCCCAACAGAAAAAGGCTCGCCATTGTGCAGGAACAGCGTTTGGCTAGTAAATCTGAACGGATCTTCGTGCGGTATGGAAATAGTGCGGTTTTCGGTATTAACGTGTACACCTGTTTGCGCACGATGCTCCCATGCATGCTGGCTTTCACGTATCACTGTAATTTCCGCAGAATCTGCATCGTATTCAACTTCCATCAATTGTCCGATTCTCAGTTGAGTAAAAGCCATAGGATTGCCTATGCGGTTACGAAAAATTACATCATCGTCAAGAGCCATTTGGCTTGTAGTTTCGGTTTCTATGTTAAGCACAGTAAGCCCACGAGGGTTAGTAGAAATTGATGTGATGAGTGCCACCATGCTATTGATTTCCCTGTTTCCCGCAATAACTCCGTTTGCTCCGTTTTCGCCACCTATAATTGGAGGCGGCTCGGGGCGGTCAAAACCGTCAAACGAAAAATCACTTATCCAGCGGAATGCAAGTATTGCAGCAACTACGCACGCAATAACGGCAAAAGCCAGTAAGCCAATGTATATTAATGCAAATTTTTGCTTTGAATCATTTTCCCTTCGTGCAGGGGGACGTCTTCTGTTATTGTCGTAGCGGCGGCGTTCCCGTTCTTGTGATATTTCAGGCAAATCTTGTGTGTCGTAACCTTCTTCCCGTACGGGGCGTTTGTACTTTTTAATTTCGGAAAGGCTTTCGATATTTTTGGTTTTATAATCGTTAAATTTTGTATAGTCCGGCATGAAAAATCTCCTTTATAAATGCTGTTTGCGTACATTTGACATTTTCTAAGAATATGTCTAATATACCTTGACATGAACAAAAACGCAAATTTTATTGAATTTTTTCACGTATGGAGGCATCTTTTATGTACACAAAATTAAAAGATTTGTATCGTAACACAGCAGATTTTATTGGCAAAGAAATTACCGTTGGAGGTTGGGTTCGTACCTCCCGTGATAATAAAAATTTAGGTTTTATCGAATTAAATGACGGCAGCTTTTTCCGTTCTGTTCAAGTAGTGGTTGAAGGTGAGTTGGATGCAAGGGGTTTGTCTTTTGAGGATGCAGTTAAACTTGGCGTTGGCTCTTGCATTACTGTAACAGGCATTGTTGTAGAAAGCCCCGGTGCAAAGCAGCCGTTTGAAATTAAAGCGACTTGCGTAGTGCTGGAAGGGTCTTGCCCTTCCACTTATCCGCTGCAAAAAAAGCGTCATACATTTGAATATCTGCGTACCATTGCGCATTTGCGTCCACGTACTAACACGTATGCGGCAATGTTCCGTGTGCGTTCACTTGCCAGCCATGCGTTGCATGAATTCTTCCAGCAAAATAACTTTGTATATGTACACACGCCAATTTTTACAGGCAGCGACTGCGAGGGCGCAGGCGAAATGTTCCGTGTTACTACCTTGCCGCTGGATAACGTGCCTAAAAACGACGAGGGTAAGGTAGATTATTCTAAAGATTTTTTTGGTAAAGAAGCACAGCTTACTGTAAGCGGGCAGCTTGCGGTAGAACCGTTTTGCCTTTCTATGCGTGATGTTTATACATTTGGTCCTACTTTTCGTGCAGAAAATTCTAACACGACAACCCATGCGGCAGAATTTTGGATGTTGGAACCCGAAATGGCTTTTGCAGACCTTGATAATTATTTAGAAACCGCAGAAGCAATGCTTAAATTTTCTATTAAATATGTACTCGAACACGCACCGGAAGAAATGGAATTTTTTGACCAATGGATAGAAAAAGGTTTGTTGGATAGGCTTAACAAGCTTGTTAATGCAAAATTTGCACGCTGTTCTTACACCGAAGCTGTTGAAATTTTGCAAAACTGTGGCAAAAAATTCGAATTTCCTGTTAAATGGGGCATAGACCTGCAAAAAGAACATGAACGTTATTTGTGTGAAGAAATTTACAATGGTCCTGTTTATATTACGGACTATCCACGTGAAATAAAATCCTTCTATATGCGTGTTAACGACGATGGTAAAACTGTTGCGTGTGCCGACTTGCTTGTACCGGGGGTAGGCGAGCTTATCGGCGGCAGCCAGCGGGAAGAACGCTTGGATGTTTTGGAAGAAAGCATAAAAATGTTTGGCTTACAGCCCGAAGATTATGACTGGTATTTAGATTTACGCCGCTTTGGCGGAGTAAAACATGCCGGCTATGGCTTAGGTTTTGAGCGTTTCCTTATGTATTTAACCGGTATGCAAAACATCCGTGACGTTATACCTTACCCAAGAACCACCGGACAAATGCAATTCTAATATCATGAGCAAGCTAATTATCCCCCTCGGTTATAAATCTAAACTTTCTTTGTACGAAACACAAACCGCCATTGGTAAGATGAAGCGGTTATTTGAAGACAATTTATCTAGGGCGTTAAACCTTAACAGGGTTTCTGCGCCCCTTTTTGTTGAACCGCACACAGGATTAAACGACGACCTTAGCGGCACAGAACGCCCTGTAGAATTTGATGTGAAAGAAATGGGCGGCAAGGTGCATATCGTGCATTCGCTGGCTAAGTGGAAACGCATGGCTTTGCACAGGTACAAATTTCCGGTAGAGCAGGGGCTTTATACCGATATGAATGCTATCCGTAGGGATGACGAAATGGATAATTTGCATTCCATTTACGTAGACCAATGGGATTGGGAGAAAATTATCACACCTGCTTCCCGCAATTTGGACTACTTAAAGGAAACCGTGCGACTTATTGTAGGTGCAGTGTGCGATACTACCGAACGCTTGCACGCCATACATCCGGAATTGCGTATGGAAATAAAAAGAGACGTAACATTTGTCACATCTCAAGCGCTTGAAGATATGTATCCAACCCTCACCGCAAAAGAGCGGGAAAATGCTTTTACCAAAAAGAACAACACAGTTTGCTTGTTGCAGATTGGTGGTAAATTGAAGTCCGGCGAACCGCATGACGGGCGTGCGCCCGACTACGACGATTGGCAGCTAAACTGCGATATCTTGCTTTGGTGCGAGGTACTGGGCTGCGCCATGGAGATATCTTCCATGGGTATACGTGTGGATGCACAGACGCTGGATAAGCAGTTAACTTTATCCGGCTGCGATAACCGCCGTGGCTTGGCCTATCACAAAGAATTGCTGGCAGGGAATCTGCCGTTTACTATCGGCGGTGGAATAGGGCAGTCGAGGTTGTCTATGCTGCTGCTGGAAAAGGCACATATAGGCGAAGTGCAGGTTAGCGTGTGGGATAAGGATACAATGGAAAAATGCACTACCGCAGGGATTGAATTGCTATGATAACAAAATCATTGCATCGCCATAGCTGAAAAATCTGTACTCTTCTTTAACAGCCGCTTCATATGCTGTCATGGTTTCTTTATGTCCTGCAAAGGCAGAAACCAACATAATTAAAGTAGATTCCGGTAAATGGAAGTTTGTAAGCAACCCATCCATTACCTTAAACTGATATCCGGGATAAATAAATATATCCGTCTTGCAAGAACCTGCAACAACTTCTCCGTTATCGTTTGCACGGCTTTCTATCGTGCGGCAGCTGGTTGTGCCAATAGCAATAACTCTGCCGCCACTTTTTTTGGTTTGGTTAATCAAATCCGCAACTTCTGGCTCTACATGGCAATATTCGCTATGCATGTGATGCTGAGTTATATCGTCTTCTTTTACCGGGCGGAAAGTTCCTATACCAACGTGTAAAGTAACTTGGGCTATGTTTACGCCCATTTTTTTTATGTCGTCCAGTAATTCAGTCGTAAAATGCAAGCCCGCCGTTGGTGCAGCAACAGAGCCATCATTTTTTGCATAAACGGTTTGGTAGCGAGACGTATCCTTTTGCTCTTCTTCGATGTAATGGGGTAGGGGCATTGTGCCTATTTCTACAAGCAGTGGCTCAAATTCGCCCTCGTGTTTTAGCGAAACTATGCGCAAGCCGTCTTCTATTATTTCTGTCACGGTGGCTTCAAGCCTGCCGTTTGCAAACGATAATGTATCGCCTTCTCTGGCTTTTTTGCCCGGCTTAACCATTACTGTCCATGTGCCGTCTGTCAAACGCTCGTGCAACAGCATCTCTACATTGTTGTCGCTTACAAGGCGTGCAGGAATAACCCTGGAATCGTTTACAACCAAGCAATCTCCGGGGCGTAAGATAGACGTGATATCTTTGAACATCCTATGCTCGAATTCACCTGTTTTGCGGCAAATCCGCATTAGGCGTGAACCATCTCGTTGTTCAATTGGCTGCTGCGCTATCAAATGTTTTGGTAAATCGTAATAAAAATCTTCTTTTTTTAAGTTTGTACTCATTATCTGATTTCAACTCCTGTGTAGTAATGTTGCAGTATCGATACAAAATTATGTCCGGCTTGTGCCATACCGTTTGCGCCGTGTTGGCTCATGCCCACGCCGTGTCCCCAACCTCGCCCGGTTAATGTTATACCTGTACCGCCCGAAACTCTAACATGGTTTGCACCCAATTGTCTTGTTGTCGTTCCATCTGTAACAAATGCCGAGTTTATAGTAATGGTTTGCCCCAAATGGTTTAGAACCGTAAGCGCAGTAGAAGGTCTTTGATTTGAAGCTGTTCCATCTGTGATGGTTACATTTGCCGCCGCACCAACGTTGGTAACGGTATGTCCGGAAATTGCAAAGTTTTGGCTATCCGCACCAAACATCGTACGTATTCTCTCGCCTCTGGCAACCCATTCACCGTTTGTACCGGTAAATGTCAGCTCATGTACCCGTCCAAGTGTCGAACCTGTAACAGTAACTGCCGTTACATTGCCGATATTAACAGAAGCAGGAGATTCATCTTGCACCCTGGCTGTAACTTGCGCCCATGTAAATTCACGAGACCAGTTGCGGGTAACTTGCTCGTATGGGTCTAATACGCCACGCAAATGAGAGAATGACTCCCACCAAACCTGTTCGGAGTTGGCTGTAGCACCGCCGCTGGACGCAAAATACGGCGTGAACAAAGGATTAGTCCCACCGGGTAAAAACATCATTAGCCCGCGTGTTGCTTCTGCTGCTTGGTTTGTATTGGCGTGTTCATTGCCTATACCTCTATAACTTTGGCAGCATTGAGGGCGGTCGCAAAGGTCTAGCCAAGCACTATGCCTACGTGTAATGTCTCTTGTGTGGATAGAAAATGTGCGTATAGCAACAGATTGCGCGCGCAATGCTTCTTGATGAAATTGTGTTGGTGACATTTCAAGCGGTAAAACACCAAGGATATAATCCTCTACATTTATTACGTTTACGGCAGTAATCCTACCGGTTGCATATGGATGGAACTCCATTATGCCCCTGTATGTATAGTTTCCAAGGGTTACATTGCCACCGCCAATGCCTCTAACCTGCGCACTGCCTGTACCTGAATTAAATGTGAATACAATATTTCCGCTAACCGACCCGGCTCGTAAGACAACTTGTCCATTCACAACCTGCACTGTAAACCCGGCGGAAGAAGTGAGTGTTTGCACAGGAGCAAACGAGCCGTTTGCCATTCCATGCCCAACTTCTATATTTGTACTTGAAATGGATATAGACGTTTGATTGTAAAACAAGCGCAAAAGCCCAACACGTACAATCTCCGGCTCACCAGCATTTACAGACCCCATCAATGTAAACGCAATTAGCAAGAATAAACCAAAAAAATATTTTTTCATGCGATTCTCCTTAAAATCAATTATAAAAAAACAGTACAAGTATACCAGCAAAATAAATGTTATACTAGACAAAATCTTAGACACATTCTTAGAAACCTTTTCAGAAATGAGGCAATTCAATGAATTCCAAGGCTTTAAATACCCTAGAATTTCCAGCAATAGTAGAAATGTTGCAAGGAAAAGCAGTATCTCCGGCGGGAAAAAAAAGTGCTACAGACCTTACACCTATGACTTATATTAACGATATAAAACGTGCGCAGGCAGAAACCACAGCTGCAGTGGGCATGATATTGCGCAAAAGTAGCTTACCGCTTGGCGGAATTCACGACATACATGCTGCGCTTAAACGTTCAGAGGTCGGCGGCATGTTGCTACCGGAAGAATTGCTCCATGTAGCAGACAGCATGTATGTATGCAAAAAGCTCATTGCTTACGGCAAAGAGGGCGAAATAGAACCGTCCTGCCTTGCTCCGTATTTTGATGCGCTAACACCGATTGACTCTTTAGAAATCGAAATAAACCGCTGTATAAAACAATCCGGCGAAGTTGCAGATAACGCCAGTCCAGAGCTTTCCAGCATTCGTAGGAATATTAGCGTTGCCCACAACAAAATCCGAGACCAATTGCAAAGTATAATCCAATCAAACTCATATAAAAATATGCTGCAAGACGCTATCGTCACCCTGCGTGGCGACCGTTTTTGCGTACCCGTAAAAGCAGAATCCCGTGCAAATTTCCCGGGTATGGTACACGACCAATCATCTACAGGAGCTACTGTTTTTATGGAGCCGCTTAGCGTTGTAGAGCTTAACAACAAAATAAAAAACCTGCACTTTGAAGAAAAGCGTGAAGAAGAACGCATATTGCTAAAGCTAAGCAATGCCGTCGGCACACATGCAGAAATAATTTTTGCAAATTTAGACCAAATCACAAGTTTAGATTTTGCCTTCGCAAAAGGCGAGCTTTCTCTCGTTATGGAGGCGACCGAGCCTGTTTTTAACGACCGTAGATATATTCACATTAAAAAAGGACGTCACCCTCTGTTAAATCAAAAAACTGTTGTGCCCACAGAAATACACCTAGGCGGCGAATTTACAATGCTTTTGATCACCGGGCCAAATACCGGCGGCAAAACAGTTTCGCTTAAAACGCTGGGTTTATTTTCGTGTATGGGGCAGGCAGGGCTGCATATCCCTGCTGCAGAAAATTCCGAACTCGCAGTTTTTGACGATGTTTTTGCGGATATCGGCGACGAGCAAAGCATCGCACAGAACCTGAGTACATTTTCGTCTCATATGAAAAATATCGTTAGTATACTGAGGGATTTAAGCCATAACGCACTTGTTCTGTTAGACGAGCTTGGCGCAGGAACAGACCCTACAGAAGGTGCGGCACTCGCTATTGCTATTTTGCAGCATTTGCGGGCAAGGCAAATCCGTACGGCAATTACAACGCACTACAGCGAGCTAAAATTATTTGCCCTTTCAACAGAAAGCGTAGAAAACGCAAGCTGCGAATTTGATGTGGAAACCTTACGCCCGACATATCGTTTACTCATTGGCATACCGGGCAAAAGTAATGCCTTTGCCATAGCAAAACGCCTAGGGCTTTCCGATAGCATCATTGACGAAGCGAAAAACGTACTCACCCAAAAAGATGTCCGTTTTGAGGATGTTATAACCGACCTCGAGGCAAGCAAAAAAACCGTTCTATTGGAGCAGGAGAGGGCGTTGGTCTATCGAAGAGAAGCAGAAAAACTACGTGAAGATGTTGCCCGCCAAGACGAAAAATTACGCACCCAAAAAGAAAAAATCCTGCAACAGGCAAGGCAAGAAGCTTTGGCTGTAATTCAAGACGCTCAAAAAGAAGCGGCTCAAATTATTACTGAAATAAAAAAAGACCTGCAAGCAGCAAGCCAGCGAGATTTAGACGAAGCAAAAAGAAAAGCCCGTGAAAGTTTATCTGAGCTTGCAAGCGGCATTGGCCCAATTGCAGAAAAACCATTCCGCACGCCGCCGCAAAATTTACGCCGTGGCGATAAGGTGTTTATCCACTCCATGAACCAAACAGGCGTTGTATCATCTCCACCGGATACAAACGGCGAAGTGCAGTTGCAGGCCGGTATATTAAAAATAAAAGTTCACATCAGTGACTTATCGCTGGAAGAAGAAGCCGTTATAGAAAAATTTTCATCAAAGTCAAAGGGCAGCTCATCAAAAGGCAAAGCCATGTTTATTTCCCCGGAAATAGACTTGCGTGGAATGCTGCCAGAAGAAGCGACTAGCGCAGCAGACAAATATTTAGACGATGCATTTTTATCCAGCCTGCCGATAGCCACAATAATCCATGGCAAAGGCACAGGTGCAGTCCGCAACGCCATCCACATAATGTTAAAGCGGCACCCCCATGTTAAGGAGTACCGCTTAGGTAA
>Ga0131853_10019904_pt1 | contig 12208 bp, 8 predicted proteins | sample TergutLab28metaG_FD_92764 | JGI IMG/M metagenome (GOLD analysis project Ga0131853, IMG submission 92764) | Labiotermes labralis P1 segment gut microbial communities from Petit-Saut dam, French Guiana - Lab288 P1 (version 2) (version 2) | ecosystem: Host-associated > Arthropoda: Insects >...
ATGTTTCGGTCCTAGGACCATCATCAGGGAGCTATATCGTCCTTGCTAAAGTCACATTAATTTCGCTGTACCAGTTGGGTATTGTGGCAGCATGCCGTGTTGTGTAATGTTATGTTGCGAAGAGTACCCTGCAGGGCAAGGACGATATGGCTCCCCGATGATGGTCCTAGGGCCGAAACATATCGGAGCGTTTTTATGTTTTAATGTGTAAATTTTATATATGTGCAGTGGTTGGTGTAATAATTGAGTAACTCAACAACATGCACGGTGTAACAACGAAAATAAAAATAAACGGTAATGAATCTTGGGTTCTGTAGGATGTGGGGAATTTTTAATCGAGGACGTGTTAGCTTCTGAGGAGGGGCGCTGATCCGTGCAGTTGGTTGCTCTGACAGGTGGGAAACGAGGTCTGTAGGTCTTAAGTGGATAGCAGGATACATCAGTGGAGGGGAGGTGCGGTTTTGGTACGTGTCAGCCGATATCTGATATACTGGGGATCAGGTCATCGGCTGGTTTAAGAAAAGTGGGAAGTTTGGCGGCCCTCATGGAAGCCTGCAGTGCTTGTGCGTTTCGAAGGATACTGTGGTGAAGACAAAGCGTTATTTTGCCAGTTGCCTGCCGATATCCCGGCCACTGTCAGCTGCTCAGTATTCTGTGAGTTACAGGACCGGAATGCGTACTGTTCAGAAGTGCCCACCGGGGTCTGCTCCGGGCTGAAGGTGTCCACGGACGGCGTTGGCACAATTTGCTGTCGTATCCAGAATACAGAAGGGCCCCTCTTTAGTCATGTTGGGTTAGAGTCCTGGGTTTATGGGTTTGAAAAGGTTTGTCACTGTGTCCTGCAAAATTGTTTTCGGTACGCCAAATGGCCTGGGGTTTTCCAAGTCATGAGAGCACAATTTTAACATATTGGCTTTCCCGCAGTGGAACGAAACATGCATAGTAGTGGAACAGCCATAAAGGCAGTACTGACAGGACGGAATTTGGAGGGCATATCAGTTGGTGGTTGTGTGGTGTCTTGACTTAGAATGCTAAGGACGAGGAACTGAAATGGCAGGCTAAACCCTTAAGGAACTGAGTGTCTGAATTTTATTATTATTATTATTATTATGTCTGTTACTATTTCATTGTTTATCCGCGATCTTTTCGCTGTGATATTACTAAATTACTATGTTTTTTTCCTCCCCTTGCATAACGGGTTAAAATTTCATCTTCCACCCCCTTGCCCTTCGCCACCACCGTCTGAATGGTATTAAGTGTTTCGGTTTATGGTTTTTAAAAATGGGGTTCCTAATTTTGTTATATCGGGTGAAGTTGTTCGGACCTGTGTGAGTGTGTTGAAGTTCCAGCAGCGGTGAATTCGAGAAGTGTGTTCTCTGAGATGTAGTGCTGGATCAGTCGATTCCGACGTCTGGACTGAACGTATCGCCCTCTTCTTGACGGTTGTGATAGACACTGATTTAGGAACCTTTGAAATGAAAGTGATATGTTCTTTTCGAAACGTCGGGAACCACTCGCCTTTTTACGTAGCGTCGCGCTCCGTCCCAATAGACGGGAATCCTGTGTTAAAGACAGTCTGTTTAGAAAGTGCAGTGCAATTCTTTCTGTGCATGGTGTGGGTAACGGATAGTTGTTAGCGACACTAGCAAGAGAGGCATACTACGACGGTGGGAGGTTGCGATCGGTCTGTATTTTGAACGATTTCCGTCATCAGTCTTCGGGCTCAAAAGATGCCTTCAGATTGTCATGTTGGTATTGACGTCAAAGAGTACAGGAACTACCACGCCTACGTCGGGGCCATGCTGTTCTGCCGTCCACCAAGTACTGTAACCCTGCCGGCAGTTGACGGATGGTCATACCCGTCCTGTTTGTCGATTGGGTGGTCATGCAGAGCCGTAACATTTCTTGTCTTTGTGAAACGTGCTGTTAGCACAGATCGCGCCCTTCCTGCGTCCCGTGTGCGGTCGATCACTGAGTACATTACGCAGTGCTTACTGCGTGTTCATGATAGTGCGGTGTATGCCGGAGGCGCCCAGTATTAGACCCGTTTCTGCGTCGCGTATCCCAAGAGACCTCAGTAGTGGCTGTCCTAAGCTTGGCAAACATATGTCAGGATGTCGAGCAAACATCCTGTCTGTGATTGGCATATCAGATCATGGCCAGACAGCGCAGGGAATGAAATGATAATTCATGCGAATAAGGGAACTCTGTCATTCTAGTTTATTGTGATGCGGGGCCTGAAAGAGAATAGCGCGCGGGTCGTATATTATTTCAAGCAGCTAACAGAGCCAGTATTGTCATTAAATTAAACAGCATTAAGGGCACTGAATACGTTTAGTAAAACATGTTAAGGATTATTGTATTTTAAACTTTATTGTATGATGTTCTTTCTCCGCTGACGTATCTTCTACGTGACCATCCGGGCAGAACAAGCCTATAGGTCCCTGACGAAAATAATTTTAAATCGAAAAAGCTTATCGACAGTTAGCCGCGCCACATTCTGGCAGCAGTAAGTTAAGTAGGGGAGGGGGGGTGGGGGGTGTGAAGTGACGTTGTGGGCCGCTTGTTTGATACCCCTGGTCTGATGTATCCAGAAGCTCGCTAGAGTGGTCTTGAGTTCCAGAAGTACAGTAGCGTCTTGAATTTCGTGACACTCGATATTCGTCATGTAGACCTTTTCGTGATAACGCATTTTAATACATTTGTTTCGACCTTTCGTGACAGGTTTATACAAGCGGGGTGAGACCACGTGACGGGTAAATCAGTTTCCCCCACTCTCCTGTTATTTTGCGAATCACTTTCAGCTCATCAAACTCGGTCGTTAACAAGTGTGTTTGATAGTTTTCTTGCGTTATGGAATAAGCATCGACAATTATTCAATGCATTTTATGCCTCCAAAAATTGTGTTTTGTAATAACCAAACTTCCAAGCTTTTTATGCTCTTGACATTTTATTACTGTATATCATAAGTTCTTGGAACCAAATAGGCGTTTGATATTGAAAGTGGATTTCGATTTTCGTGATTCCATTGTTCATGACGGTTTTATCACGAACATCGAGACACTAACGTAAGCAGTAATAATTAGCCGAGTTACAAGTACAGAGGACGGCGCCTGATGGCGCCAGGTTACTGCGCCTCTGGGTAGTGTGACAAGCAGTGAACAGATGGCGAAAGTAGCTACCATAACTATGATCTTAGCGAATTTGAGGTTTCTCAGCTACGTGCTTTGAGGACTCCGTACTTACGGGATACGAGCGTCGGATACCAGAAGAACCGAATCCTGTTCAATATCATACCCATGATGCAGAGCGTAATGCAAAATGGTCGAGGTTATCATGACAGGCAAGCTGCATGATTTGTGTAGTGGCGAGGGAGATTTGAGAATGTGCGCATAGTTCAGAGACGGTGGAGATGCGGACTTGCAGTTGAACACGAATCATAATTTTAAAAAATGTAAATAAGGAGTTGTGCAACAGTCACTGGGCACTGAGGGCAGTGTCGAACGTCGAGCGTCAAGTGACTTTGCGCCATTTCACGTATGGTTGACGGTGTTGTGCTGGGGTACCGTGACGATACGGTTCACTTCCGGGCGCACATCAGTGTTTGTTCTGTTAAAGAATGTGTTCGCTTTGGGACACCTTGTGTGTGTGTGGGTGTGTGTGCGGTTGTGTGTGTGTGTGTGTGTGTGTGCGTGTGCGGTTGTGTGTGTGTGTGTGTGCGTGTGTGTGTGGGTGTGTGTGTGGTGTGTGTGATGTGTGTGTGTGTGTGGGTGTGTGTGCAGTGGACTACGCTTCTGGAGCGTTGCTTGCAGATGTGGAAGAAGTCTTAACGTTCCGAGTGGCTTCGTACATATTTACAAACCCGACTTTTCTGTTCACAGCTTTATCATCATCATCATCATTATCATCATGTCTGTGTCAATTGTTACGTTAGTGCAGTCAGCGTTAAATTTGTTGGATATAACATATTTCTTTTACTGACGCAAAGTTTCGCATCGCCACCATGTTTATAACCGTTGACTTGCAAGGAATATTGCCCGCACCGTTTGCCACTGTTTATATTCTGTCTCTCTACCAAACCAGTGGCTGTTCTAGTTAACACCATCAAACCGCAGCCGAAGAAATTTTTTGTATGTCCGCCATGTTTGTACCTCGCCCTTTTTCAGAACAGCGCTTAACAGCAGTTGCGCGTTATTCTGTGCGTTGTGTTGCTGTACATTATTCCAAGCATCTGAATTACTGGTCGCTCGCGGCTCACCAGTTGGCTTGTCGCCATGTTGGTGGTACACATCACTGTTCGGCATTTGAGTGACTTTCAGTGTTCGTAACGTTTATGCCACATTTCGTGAAAATCGGGCAAGTGATTTACACTGACACAAAGCGTGGTCATCTCTTAGACCTGCCTTTTCTCCGGGAAAGGTGACTGGGCTGATACAGAATATTAGTTGGGGTATGGGGAATGTCTCTTCGAACGTTGTCCTGAGCGCGGGAGTTGTCACAAGATGTGCCGACGGTTGTAAGCTTGCTGTGCGATAGAGCTGCCGAGCTCGGAGAAGGTATAAAAGAATCACCCTGTACATAGGTGTAATTTATCTAGATTTGAAACAGTCGTGTGGACGACATTTGTTTTAATGTGGTGAGAATTTGTGGTTGGCGTAAAACGGGATTAGCTGACGATGTGAATAATTTGAACTGTTCTGAAGAAGATTCACATGTGGTTAAACAGCTGCAGTGCATGTACAGTACAATAGAATGTTTATTGACCGAGTTCCTATTACGTCCTTACAAGAGTAAAATGCAAAATATATAAACAGGGTGCTGCGCCCCAAGCGCCAGTTTTCTTCTTCTTTTTTTTTTTGCGTGACTCAGCACGTGTATTTTTTTGCATGACTCAGCACGTGTCAGGTTGCACCCTGCCGACCTCTCTTGACCTCTGTTACCTACTGTTTGCAGAAGTACTACCCCCACACCGTCTCTCTTCCCATTTTGCTTGAGCAGTGTTTCCACTTCCCTCTTATTTTGCTTAAAAGTTTTCCTAAATGTTGTAATTCTGCAGTCCTGTTGTACCTTTCAATTTTCTTAAGTGCTCTCTCTCTTCATGCAGAGCCACCAGCCACCAGCCACGTTCGGTTTAATAATTGCTCTCCCCATCTCTCTGTCTTCGAATTCTTAATGGGATGTGAATAGCGTTCTTCCCTTGGCTTAATGGACCAGATAAACAGTTGAAATACGCCAGTAACCCTGTGCTAAGAACGGAATTAAGTTTGTGCAAGGCGGTGTTGCTCAGTTGATTGTGTCGAACCTACATGGTGCCTCATCAGCAGATATCACTTCCCGTGTCTGTCAGGTTCATGTTGTGAGAACACGTAGTGTCGTAGTTGAGTGGCGGTGCTGCTGTAACCCTGAAGACGGAGGTAGTGTTTCTACGAAACGTTGGTGCCTGTCAGTCAAACAACGTGGAGTTACATTGTCTCTTGTTGTCTGTTCAGACCGGGAGCGCGTGAACCCATTCAGTTTATTTTCCTAATGTCACTGTCACATTTAATGGCCGAATGATGTATTCAGGCGGTTAGGCGCCCGGCTGTAACCTCGGATTTTTGGGCTCGATCCCACTTTAGTTTCCGTGGGATTTGTTGTGGGAAAAGTGACACCGGGTTAGGTTTTTCTCCCAGTACTTTAGCTTTCCCCTGTCAGTATCATTCCACCAATGCTCCATACTCATTCATTCATTTATCACTGACGATATGTAATATTAGCAACTAACAGCGTTGTTTAATATCACCGACGACAGCGCATTCTTCGTGCCCTTCAGCAACAGCTCAGTGTCCAATATCGTGCCTCTCATTACATGAGAACGCCTAAAAGCACAGTGGTTACTTCGCGTTACCACTCTTACCGACAAAACAAACATTTATGTTTTTCCCACAGTCTATTTGCATGTTTCCTGACTCCAAGAATAAACAGCTGTTATATTCATAACAGTTTTTATCGCTTAGTGTTGGTAGTGGACAAAACTGTGTGTTTTCTACAACGTGGATACTATCTTGTGAAACTGTCTGTGGGTCCGTGTGGGGTATTGTTAAGGCTAATAAAAACGTGTCTCAACGAAACCTACATCAGAGTCTGGGTAGGCAAACATTTGGGTGACGTGTTTCCTATAACGAATGGTTTGAAACAAGGGGATGCTTAACCGCCATCGCTTTTCAACTTTGCTTTAGAGTACGACATTAGGAGGGTTCAGGTAAACCAGGATGGCTTGAAATTAAATGGTACACATCAGCTGCTGGTTTATGTTAATGATGTTAATTTATACGGCGGAAGCTTGTATACTATAAAGAAAAACGCTGACTAGAAGTAAGCTGATAAAACTAAGTACATGGTAATGTCTCGAGATCAGAATGCAGGACGAATTCACAATATGAAGATTGATAATAGTTCCTTTGATAGGGTGGAAGTGTTCATATATTTGGGAACAACCTTAACGGATCAAAATTCTATTCAGGAAGAAATTAAGAGCAGATTGAAGTCAGAGAATGCCTGCTATCATTCGGTGCAGAATTTTTGTCTTCCAGTTTGCTATCAAAAAATATGAAGATTAAGATATACAGAACTGTAATTTTTCCTGTTGTTTTGTATGGGTGTGAAACTTGGTCGCTCACATTGAGAGAGGATCTAGGCTGAGGGTGTTTGAGAATAGGGTGCTGAGGAAAATATTTGGGCCCAGGAGGGACTAGGTAACAGGGGAGTGGAGAAAACTACATAATGAGGAGCTTAGTGATTTGTACTGTTCACCAGTTATTATTCGGGTGACCACATCGATAAGAATAAGATGGGCGGGCATGTAGCACGTATGGAGGCGAGGAGAGTTGCATATAGAGTTTTGGTGGGGAAACGTAAGGGAAAGAGACAACTTGGAAGACCCAGGTGTAGATGAGAGGATAATATTAAGACGGATCTTCCGGAGGTCGGATGGGGAGGCATGGACTGGATTGATCTGGCTCAAGATAGACATATGGCGGGCTCGTGTGAATGCGGTAATGAACTTTCGAGTTCCATAAAATTGGGGAATTTATTGACTAGCTGAGGTACTGTCAGCTTCTCAAGAAGGAATCTGCTCCATGGTGAAAGTAAGTAAGTAAGAAAGTAAGTAAGCGTGTCTGTGTCTTCACTATTTAAACCTTGAATCAGGTGACAGAATTTTACGAAACGTGGTTTCGACATTTGGCAAACCTCGTACTTTGTAATTGTTTACAGTGGATTGATTCTTGTAGTAAGTATGAAGGCTGTGACGTCATCACGAACCGTTTGAAATTAGGTAACGTTGCGCCTGTCGTCTTGCAGCGTGCCAGTCGTGTGGCTGACATTGACAGTAAGCTGCATTCGTGAGTTGGTCAACCTGTAACCGGCCATATGTTATTGCGCCCATCAGGGCACTGCGATAAATGAATTAGGCCTATGGAACAGTGTTAGAATCGTAAGAGGCACGAGAAACCCTGTACAGACTTGGAGAAATGACCCAATTGAGTGGCACGTTGTCCGCCGCGAGTCTCCCATGACGTCACCCAACAATGAACCCTGGTTTTCGCGGATGTAAACCGGCATTACTGTCTGATCGTGTTAGAATATTCCGCGTTCCTTAATTATAGCGTGTTCCACACTGTGCCAGAACATAAATGTTGTAAAGGGAATTTTGTAGCACATTGCTGGGGTGTACTTTTGTGGCGTAATGAGAAGGGATACTTTTCATAAGATGTTTGTGAAGCGACATGTTTCGGGTTTACAACCATCCTCAGGGATCATAGTGATACGGTAGAAATATTACACATTGGTCGATGAAATACGAATGCAATTACAATAATGAAACCGGTAATAGAACCATCACGGGTTTATTATTGAGGATGGCTTTTAAGCCGCGACGTGTCGGATCTTCAACATTTTGGTTCCACTGTCTCGATGTAGAGTGGCTTCAGGTCTCAGAACCTTTCTGGTTACAAGACATTCTTATGGCTATTTTATCTGCGTGTAGTTTAATTGGGCTAATGATTGATTTTAATTTAAGCCGAAACATGTAACCAAGTTTTACTAATAAAAAAATGTGTCATTCGTTTGCCGGTTTATCCGTCTCTTGTCACTAGTTTCGTTTCATGGAGCGTGTGACTCCATTCGCGCCGGCCTCAGGCGGTTAGTTTCCGGCCTCTCGCCGCGGAGACCCGGGTTCGTGTGGGATTTATGGTGGACAAAGTGGCACAGTGAATGGTTTCTGCCCCAGTACTTCTCTGTCCTCCTGCCATTTTCATTGCACCACTGCTCCATACTCATTAATTCATCCGTCATCGCCACTATATCGTGTTAGCTGTTGATACCGTCGTGAAATAACACTGACACTGTCGCCATTTATTTTCACACATCCTGTAACATGGAGATCTTGCACTAGGGAGGGTATATATGTGCCCCGTCTTCTGGAGTGTAAACTTCTTAACCCCCTATAAAGTATTTGGCGTATCACAGCGAGAGATGAAACTGAAAGTAAGGTGGGTGGCTGAATCATCACGTGTCTTCTCTTACAGCTCGTTCCTCCCCTTCCCCGCTCACCCTTCTGCGTCTCAAATGCTTGCTAAAACGACCGCTACTTTATCGATCCTGCTAACGCCCGAACTCTGCCAAAGACATCGCGTCTTCCAAGTTTATGTTATGTCTGTCTCTGCACCACGATGTGTATTGTACAGGGTGATTGGATGAAGTGCGACTGAAGTACAGAAGGGTTGACTGCACTGCGTGATGGGGTGCTTTCTTGGAGGCAGATGACAGTTGACGCCGGGTTTTGCGGGCCGTCAATTCTCGGCTCACGTGTAATGATTCCGCTTGTTGCGCAGTCGGTGTAGCGTCTGGGCTACAGCATGACAACCGACGATTTGCGACAAGGGGCAAGAGGCCAAGAGATTTACGTCTTCTGTAAATGCCTAGATCGTCTATCGGATTCACCCAGCCTCCTATTATTGGGTGCCGGGGCTCTTACCCTAGGGGGGGGGGGATACACCGGCCGGCTTACCTGTCACTTCTGTTTAGTGCCGAGGTTAACAGTGAGTGGAGCTATACCTCCACACCCCCTATACGTCTTCATGGCATGCATCGTATCTTTACTTCAACGTTTTCAGGAACATGGAATTTTGTACTTTTTTTTCATTTTAAAAGTATAATCTGGACGATCTTCAGATGCTAATGAATGTTATCGTCTGTAATATGGCACCGTACTGCCTAGTGTACATGCACCGATGTTTCAGATGAACCTGCTGCTTCCATCTTCAAGGTGAACTACCCTTCACACAGAGACGGCACGTTCGTACGATACAAAATGAAACAGTGTCACGTTACAGAAAATTAATTGTGGATTATCGCCAGGTGCACCTCAAGTGTTACACATTATTGCGCAGTGTTTATATCCGGACTGCTGTCCGTAAAGCGGACGACATCGTTACTGCATAGCGACCCATGTTGCCCGCCGCTCTGCAGTGCTGGGTCCTGCGATAGAAGGTACTCCGTGTGTGTGGTTTATCACTGGACACGCTTCATAAGCCTTTTACGATTAGCTGCGCCGTTAAAATATGCAACCCTATTTGCTGCATATACATGTGCGCACTTGACCGCTTTATCGACATCCCACCGGTCTTTCGAATTATGGGCCTGCCCGTTTCCAAACCTATGCATTGGACCAGCAGTGCGATATAAGCTAACTAACTGTGTGGAGCAGTCTTTCATAAGAAGCTGATAGTCTCCCATCTAGTCAAATTCATCGTGTGTAACGGAGCTCGAAGTTCAGTTACTGTCTTCATGTACTTTCCAAGAACTAGCATAGATATGATAGGTGTATGTAATTCAAAGGTCAGAGAGATGTGGGAAGATCCAGCTGTAAAGGGAAAGAGTATGAAAATTTCTCGACAGCGCAAGGGGACTGAAGGACCCCATTGTGGGGCTAGAGGAAGCAGGAACAGTGTTAATTTTTGTATGAGCTGATTTGTGTGTGTAGAAGATGGCCTTCGGTGATGAGATTTTATGTTGGTGTGAGACAAACTTTGTTTCTTTGTCATGAGTGCAGGAGAACTGACCTCTGGTGTAACGTTGATTGTCCGGGAGCGCTGACTGCTTTGAGTTATGCACGTAAAAGGTGTGACATTACAACTAACTGAACACACTGAAAGGTTTCGATTTTGGTTATGTTTTGTGGCGTATTGCGGAAGGTTAGTGCAGAAGTGTAATTGTTGTGCTGCTGTGGTTTTACTGATTGTTATTCTCTTTTTTCCTAGGTAAGTAGTCCCAGAGTTCGTGCGAATCGATTAAGAATGGACATAGACAAAGGTCAGTAAAACGAAGTACGGAATTGTTTTTATGGTCTCTGCCATACTGTGTAAACCCTAAAGATCCTGAATTATTTTTTTTAATTTTAGCACACCCTGTATATAAAATGTGCATAATACAGGAACCAAATACGTTACAATTATGAAACAAACTGCATTTTGAAGAGAGAAAAAAAGGAGAGTGTATACCATGTTTAAAATATTCAGTACCTATATTTGTTGAATAAATATATAAAATGAGAGTTTAGAGGTTAGCGGTGCGGTACGACCACTATATGGGTCGTTAGGCGTCAAAGGGGTAATATAGGCTGTTCATCTAACTCTCAAACTCTACGTTCTGCCCACACAGTGTATTTATGTGTTTTGTATGGATTTGAGAACAAACAGCGATTATTTCCATATACAGCGTTAACTGACTGGTTTGTATAACCGAGACGGAGTGTTTACTGCGCGGTACGAATTGAGTCTTTAAGTATAATCCAGGTTAATGATCGTGTTCAAAGAATTTTAGTGTCATTTATGGTTACCGTCGGTATGCTGGTTTCGTTGTTCAGTCGTTTTCAGAGAACAGCTTAAATTGTAATATGTTTAAATTGAATGCTGAACAGAACAATTGAGAACTTTGTCTTGCATGCAGCGTATGTGTCAGTGACATTGCTGAGTAGAGGCAAGTGGAGTGGAGATGTACCAATTTTAGCTTATATTCTTCTTCTCCTCCTCCTTGTTTTTCTTCTGTTTCATTCTGTACGGCCTAGGCCTGGAAATTACTGCTGAAACTGAATCTTGTAGACAATTAGTTGTGCACCCTGTGTGGGGCGTCGGCCTCCCTTGGGGCCACTGCCCCACACAGAACAGCACAAACACAGACAAGAAGCAGACATTAATGCACGGCTGCTCAAAAAGGCAGTATACGAACAGTCGCAGACACTGCACACCATAGACCACACGTAGTGTTGCTACGGTGGTGAAGTTATGGGGTGTACCGTGAGCTGAACATGTGACGCTTTCGAGGAAACAGGAACAAGACCACAATTTTGGTGAGGAAGTTTGTTGGAAAACGGCCACTTGTACAGAAAAGAGAGGCAGGTCGGTGGTATTGAAATGCTTGTTATCGTGAGAGGGTCTGAGGATTTTAGTGTGGCTGAATTGGGGTGGCGGGTAGCGGCGTTGTCAGAGAGATTCATTGTTACTTGCACTGTGACATCAAATTATGCGGCCTTGCTGCACAATGCCATGTGCTGAGTGTCAGTATGGCGCGGACAGTGAACAGCAGAATATGCTGTGTGTGTGTTTTGTGCCAGATCACGGCAAACTGGCCATACCGTGGCCACTGCCAGGACTGTAGTGGCAGTTTACTGATCATCTATCTACTGTGTAGGCCACTCTCGGAGGACACGAGCGTTTCCTGATTTAAGTATATATAAATGAATTTAATGAAATCTGCGCTCTTCTGGGTTATTACACAGCGTAGAGTGGCAAACCCTTACCGACGTTTCGGGACGTCCTATCGGTTTCGTGGCTGATAGGTTGTCCCGAAACGTCGAGGAATTACCACTCTGCGCTGCGTAATATCCCAGAAGAGCGCAGGTCGAATCCACATCGCGACGGCAGCCTGAAATCACGAAATTAATTTTAAGTCCATTTGTCATGCTAGCAATGAAGTCTCTTTCACTCGGCGTAACTCCCGGGTACCATGGACTGGAATCACTCACAAACTGTACAGAACCACACATACACACCACACACACACACACACCACACACACACACACACCACACACACACACCACACACACACACCACACACACACACCACACACACATACACACCACACATACACACACACACACCACACA
>Ga0131853_10019905_pt1 | contig 12208 bp, 12 predicted proteins | sample TergutLab28metaG_FD_92764 | JGI IMG/M metagenome (GOLD analysis project Ga0131853, IMG submission 92764) | Labiotermes labralis P1 segment gut microbial communities from Petit-Saut dam, French Guiana - Lab288 P1 (version 2) (version 2) | ecosystem: Host-associated > Arthropoda: Insects >...
AGTAAATAAAATTAAAAGGTGAAAGTCATCTTTCATCTTCCGTTTATCAATTACGGTGGCCTATTTCTTCACTTGAGAAAATATTTTGGAAAATTTTTAAAATTCTTTTGGTAAGGTAAAAAGGTTAGGCTAATCAGCCATTTGTGAGTGTTCAATATTTTTATCTTCTCTGTCGCCAGAGCAATCCAGATAAATATTTAGTACTTGTAAGTAGCTAGACACTAAGGGCTAATTAATGCTATACTAGTAATATGTTAATTGTCATCAGCCTCTTCATTAGCTCATTATTGTTAATTTTTTTAATAAAGCTTTATATGCGTAATAAACAGCTAAAAAAATTGTTTGAAGAAAGTAGCCACTTTTTTGCCACGCGCGACCAATTAACCGGCCTTTACAATCGCCTATTTTTTGATGAATATTATTTAGCCGAAGTAAATCGGGTGCTTAATTTTATAAATAATAATCCTAACGAAGAAGAAAGACAATTTTTTGCCGTTTCTTTACTAGAGATAGCTAACTTGGCGACTATAAACCGGCAATTTGGCCGGGCAACCGGCGACAAAGTTTTAAAGCAACTTGCCGATAATTTAAATAAGCTTACCTTTAGCCGCGATATTGTCAGCCGTTATGCCGGCGGCAAATTTGCTATTATTTTTATAAATACTAACCAAAGCCAAGAGGTAAAGCAAAAACTGGAGCAAATTAAAGCTAAACTGCTGGCTATTAATAATATTGATGGCCGGCCGCTAACTTTACAGCTTAAGCTAGGTAGTGCCTTTTTTGAAGAAGACTTTATTGCCGATGATAATTTTTCGCTGCTAGCGGCCTGCGAAGCCCAAATTAAATAATAAGGAAAAAATATGCGCTCTAATACCAAACAAGTTGTTAAAGCAAACGATTCCTACCAATTAGTAACCTTTCAGTTAGGGGGCGAAAATTATGGCATTAACATTATGGACGTTAAAGAAATACACTCGATACAACCTGTCCGCCCGTTGCCGCACGCCCCTAAATATGTAGAGGGTATCTTTAATTTGCGGGGTGAAGTTATTCCCATTATCAATTTGCATAACCGTTTTTCCTTAAAGAAAATAGAAATTGATGAAGAAGATGACGATATGCTATCGGGTTTTGTGGTACTTAATATTAACAAAGTTAAGGTTGGTATTATGATAGACCGTGTGCTAAGAGTGGTAACCATAGCTAAAGAGCTGGTACAGCCGCCGCCGCAGGTTATTAGTGGTATTGGCAACGAGTTTGTCTCCGGCGTAGTAAAACAAGAAGACGGCAGCTACCTTACCATTTTAAGTACCCGCCACCTCTTTGACGTGAACGAGCTGCAACGGCTCACCCGCTAGGATTACATTATGCTAGGCCCTATTTTATTAATGGCAAACCCCACTAAAGATAAAGCAGCTTCGCTTTTGCCAAACATAATCAATTTTTTAACCAAACACAACATTACTTACGAGCAACATGATGGCAGCCCGATAACCAAAAGTTATCCCTTAGCAATAACTTTAGGCGGTGATGGTACGGTCATTCGCGGCGGACGCTTACTTTATGGTTTAAATACCCCTATTTTAGCCATTAATGTTGGCACACTTGGTTTTTTATCTTATTTTAAGGCCGGCGAATGGCAGCAGGCACTGGCTATGCTGCTTAACGATGACCTTATTTATACCAACCGCACACTGCTTAACATTAAAATAAAACGTCATAACGAAATTGTTTACAGCGATATTGCCATTAACGAAGCCGTCGTAACCTGTTACGAGCACCTACGTATGGTAAATATTAACTTAACCATTAACAACGAAAACTTAGGCACCATCAAAGCCGATGGCCTGATAGCAGCCACCGCCACCGGCAGTACGGCCTACTCGCTCTCTTGCGGCGGGCCTATTATGCCGCCGGAGGCGCGCTCACTTATTTTAGTGCCAATTAGTCCCTTTTCGTTAGCTATGCGGCCTTTAGTCGTCCCGCAAAGCGATGAAATTGTTTTTAATATTAAAGATTACCAACGGGCCAAATTGGTGCTTATTTTAGATGGCCACGCCGAATTTCCTTTAAAAGAGCACGATAAAGTTATTATTACCGCCGATGAGCAAACTTTAAAGTTATACGGCCCTAACAATTTACAATTTTACCAGCTATTACGGCAAAAATTAGGCTGGAAAGGCCTGCCGGAAGGTATAGCTAACTAAGCTAAAAAGCTAAACTTTCGCCGGCTACTTCCCGTTCAAGGTTAGCCATACGCTCTTCTAAATCTTTCATATCGCTTAAAGCGGCCGTTAGAGCGGCGCATTGGTTATAAATGTCATTAAGTTCGGTGCTAAAGTTAACTTTTTGTAAATCTAATTCGCCTAAATTACTAATACCGCCAAATTTGCCGCCAACAATATTACTTTTAACGATACCCTCAAAGATTAAAGTTAAAATACGCATCGCATCGATAGCATTTTGCACAATGGTAGCCGCCAAACGATTAGCCGTAACGGCAGCATCTTGTTGTTTAGCTTCGCCCTCTTTATCGTTAATCCCTCTGTTGAGGATAAGAGCCAAATCACCTTCCATTATGCTGGCGGCAAAGTTATTTAAATCGATATGTACTTTAGCCAGCATATCTATAACCTCGAGAAGAGCGGCTTTATTATCTTTTTTAAAAAAGTTAGCATTTTCTAGCAACGGTTTAATGGCAGCAGTTTGATAATAATCGTAAATTTTCGTAAAAAAACTATTTACTAAGGCTAGCGAACATTGCTGGATAGCATGCAGAGGTTCGGGCCAGCCCTGCTGGCTGTAATAAGGCAATAACGGGAATTTTTCTTCGTTTAATAGAATAGTAATTAAAGTTACTTGTTCATTATATTTACGTTCAAAGATAAAAAATTTAACGGCTTTATCGGCCCGGTTAGTCCAAAATTTTTGATACAAATTTGCCCAGTCTTCCCCACCGGAGAGTAAATCGGGCTTATAAAAATAATCTTGCTCTAACACTTTAATAGCTTTAGTTAAAGGAAATTTATTAAATTTTTTAATAACCTCTAGCGCATAAATAGCTTTTTTTAAATCGCCCTCTAATTTAGCTACTATTAAATCGTCCGCTACGCCATTACATTTATAACTAAATAAAAAAAGCAGTTCCAGTAACCTAGCTGAAGGAGGGTTTTGAAACGAATACAAAATGGCGTTAAGTTTTTTTAAAGGTTTATCCATAATTTGATAAGAAACGCTTTTATCTTTAGAAAACAACGCTAAAGCTTTATCAAAATTAAAAGCAGTTAGCCTCTCAAGGTGAGCTAAACTGCGTGTACGGCCGCTAATAGCGGAGCGGCTTTCGGCAATTATTTCGCGTATAAGCTCGCTACAATTACTTTTAATCGTTGTTCGTAAGGTGTAACTATCGTAATCGGGCTGGCTGGCCGCTATACTGTAGGGATTAGTGGCATCTATCAGCTGCTGTTGTAAATTTGGGCTTTCATCACCGCCTAAAAAAGCATAAAACTCTTGACGGTTTTCGCTTAACGCATTATCTAATGGTTTTTTAAATATAGCAATACTATTAGCTAGCTCTTCAAAGTTATTATAAAAAGGGGCTAAATAACGTTTATTTTCAAAGTTAATAAAACCGCTAAAACTACTTTTAATTTCTTTGCTATTTTTGTTTAAAAGATGGCCTTTCAATACGTCGTCATATTTATCGCGGTTAAAAAAACTTAATAAAAAGATTTTTAAACGCTCCCACAACGATAAAGCCGCTTTTTCACTAATTAAATCACCGGTTTCATTATTTTCTTTACTTATTAGGGCGCTTTCATCATAGTTAATGCCGGCTCGCAATTTATCGAGCATCTTTAAACGTTCTTCATCAGATAAAGCGGCAGTTAATTGGTCAAAGACATTAATTTTTATTACCCTCTAAACAAAGCTATAACTTACTTGTTTATATCGGCAATATAAAACTGAAAGCTGAAAGTTGAAAACTAAAAAAATTATAACATTTATTAAAATATATGTTAACTTTAAGCTTATTAGACAACAATTTTCACCTTTCAGTTTTTATTTTTCAGTTATCTAGGCGATCTTCCACTGCGTGCAGCCGGTGGCCCGGCTTTCCAATCAGCCTTATCGGCATCGGTAATACTTAATTTAGCGCGCCCCATTTTATCTATCTCAATCAGCCTTACCCTAACCTCTTGCCCTTCTTGCAAATAATCGCGTACATTCTCTACCCGCACACTGGCAATATTACTAATATGGCAAAGCGCCTCTTTACCCGGTAAATACTCAATAAAAGCGCCAAAATCGGTAATGGTTTTTACTACACCGTTATAGATGGTGCCAATCTCGGGCTCGGCCACCATACCTAAAATAGCGGCTTTAGCCAACTCGATACCTTCGTAATTGCGGGCCGAAACGGTAATCATGCCGTTGTCGGCAATATCAATTTTAGCCCCGCTTTTTTCGGCAATGGCTTTAATATTTTTACCGCCGGGCCCAATCACCGCCCCAATTTTATCAACATCAATTTTAAAGTTATCGATACGCGGCGCCCAAATACTTACCTCAGCGGCCGGCTGGTTTAAACAAGCGTTCATAATACCCAAAATGTGGATACGTCCCTCGTGCGCCTGCGCTAGGGCCTGCTTCATAATATCTAGGGTGATACCGCTGCATTTTATATCCATCTGAAAGGCGGTAATACCTTTTAGACTGCCGGCAACTTTAAAATCCATATCCCCTAAGTGGTCTTCTTGCCCTAAAATATCTGAAAGCACAGCATAACGTTCGCCCTCTTTAATTAAACCCATAGCAATACCGGCTACGCTAGCCTTGATAGGCACACCGGCATTTAACAGCGATAAACTGGCCGAACATATCGTAGCTTGGCTTGATGACCCGTTGGACTCTAGCACCTCGCTTACCACCCGAAGCGTGTAAGGAAAATCGGTGTAGTTAGGCAAAATAGGCTCAACGGCACGCTGAGCAAGATGACCATGTCCAATCTCACGCCTACCGGTAGCTAAACGGCCGGTTTCGCCCACACTATAAGGCGGAAAGTTGTAATGCAACATAAAACGTTCACGGCGGTCGCCGTCAATATCGTCCATAATCTGCTCATCAAAGGTGGTGCCTAAAGTGGTTACCCCCAAACTTTGGGTTTCGCCGCGTGTAAAAAGAGCGCTGCCGTGAGTACGCTGCAACAAGCCAACCTCACAGTTAATGGCCCTAATATCGTTAGTTTTACGCATATCAATACGTAAATTTTTATCTAAAATAGTTTGCCTTACAATATCACGCTCTATCTCTTCAAACAATTCATTAAGCTTTTTAGTTTGTTCTTCGTCATAATCTGCCGCAAACTGGGTAACAACCTCGTTATACACCTTGTTAATCGCTTCGCGCCTAGCTTGTTTGCCTTGTACGTAAGCGGCCTCCGCCAACAAAGGAGCGGCCATTGCCTTAATAGCTGCTTCGGCATCTAACTTACTTTTAGCAGGCGGTAAAGGTAATTTTTCTTTGCCAAAATCTTCGCCAAACTTTTTAATAAAAGCAAGCAGCTCTTTAAGTTTTTCATCGGCTTTAGCAATAGCGCCCAACATTAAATCTTCGCTTACTTCGTGGGCGCCGCCCTCCACCATACAGATACCGTCCATGCTGGCAGCCACCACAATATCCAGCTCGGCCTTTTCAATTTGCTCAAAGGTAGGATTAATTACATATTCACCATTAAGATACGCCACACGTACCGCCGCCACCGTACCGTTAAAAGGAATATCACTGATAGCTACAGCGGCAAAAGCGGCCAGCATACCGATGGTATCGGGCGGGTTTACTTGGTCGGCGCTTACCGTAGTGGGCACTACCTGAATTTCGCGGCCAAACTCTTTGTAAAAAAGCGGGCGCATGGGTCTATCTATTAAGCGGCTTACCAAAATTTCTTTATCTTTTGGTCTAGCTTCACGCTTTAAAAAACCTCCCGGTATTTTACCGGCGGCATAATATTTTTCGTTATACTCCACCGAAAGCGGCACGTAATCCATCGGCTCGCCTTCGCTAGCGCTGCAGCAAACGGTAGCAAATACCGACACTCCTGCATATTTAGCCAGTACAGCCCCATTGGCCTGTCTAGCCATCTTACCTGTTTCTAAAACGAGCTCGTGCTCGCCTAACATTATCTTTGCACTATTCATTTATATCTTTTCCTGCATCTTTATTATTGCTTTTTTTAATCAAAGGGCAGCCCTCAATACGACTACCCCGCCCTCACAGACACCCATACAATCAAAACTTACGGTTTTGTGCCGGCGAAAAGGACTTAAAGAAAAAGCCCTTTATATAAGGGCTAATTTTTCCTTTTTTACTTTAAACTTTTCTCTAAGGCTACAGCCGCTTCTTTATTAATACGGCGGTAATTACCAATTAAATTATTTAAATTACGTTTAGCTAAGGCCAGCCTATTAGCCGATGTTTTATCTTTTTTAGCGGCCAGCTCTTTAACCTTAGCGGTTACTACGGCTATCTGCACGGCAAGGCTGCCGTCTTTTTCGCCGCTGCCATACTTAGCGGCCAACTTTGCACTTTGCTCCTTACGAGCAGCTATGTTTTTTTTATAGGCTTTTTCTTTAGTTGCCATTTTATCTCTCCATTCACTTAATTATTAGTTCTTAATTTTTAAAAGCTATTTTCTTAAGCCAAGCTCTTCAATAAGTTTACGGTAACCATCAAGGTCGCGCCTTTTTAAATAATTAAGCAGCGAACGGCGGCTACCCACTAGTTTTAACAACCCGCGTCTACCGGCGTGGTCTTTTTTATGCACTTTAAAATGCTCGTTTAAATCGTTAATACGTTTAGTTAAAAGAGCCACCTGCACTTTAGTTCCGCCGGTATCTTTAGCGCTTACGCCATGTTTACTAACAATTTGCTCTTTAACATCTTTGCTTAAAGCCATTATATTTTACTCCCTTTTCAATAGAAAACAATTTCATCTGTTTTATTAGTTATATACAAATTTTTATCTTTTAGCAATACCCTGCCCTGTTCACTGCTATAACAACCGGCGGGCGGTACCACCTGCTTAACATTATTTAAATTATAGACCACTTCTCCATCTTTATGGCAATTAGGCAAACCCGTTAAACTAAGGCTATAAGACTTACCGCCCAATAACTGCTTAGCTAAATTAAAATGCCCTTGCAATACAAGCTGCCTAATATGGCTGCTGCTTACTTGCTGCCCTTTAAGCTGCGTTAAAGGCATAACCAAATAATTACTGCTCCTGTTTGCAGCCCAAACCGTAATTTCGGCCCGGCCCCATTCGCGCTTATACCCTAACCTAAAGCCCTCACCGGTAATTAAGGTAGTAAAAGGCAGCTGGCAGTATAAAGCTGTTAAAAACTGCTCACCACTCATTTTACTGATATTAGCAGAAAAGTCAATGGTTAGCAGGGCTTTTAACCCCAGCTCTTTAAAAATTTGTAACCTTTGCTCTTCGCTGCGCAGGTACCCTTTAAAGTTTGCCCCAAATATTTCTGCCGGTAACACCCTAAAGTAAGCTACAGCATCAGCCTGATTTAAAATAGAACGATGGCCCAAATGCACAGCATCAAAACCGCCTAAAGCTAGCTTAAGCGGCCGACCTTGCCAAACGTTCCCATCTTGCCACTGAAATATTTGCATAAATTAAGAATTAAGAAATAATAATTAAGAACTAAAAATACTCCTTTTTAATTCTTAATTTTTAATTTTTAATTATTCCCCTGTTTTCACAAAATAATAACGCCACCCATCTTGTTCTTTATAAGCAGCGGCTAAAAAATTACCGGCATTATCAAAAAGCAGCACATCTTTTAACGGTAACCAGCCCATTAAGTTATTTAATTTTTTACTTAACACCCAATCCTCTTTAAAGATGTTGCCGCATTTAACAGCTTTAACAAATTCATCTTTTATAACCAAATTAACTACCGGTAGGTAATTAATTAACTGGCTTGGCATTTTAATAGCATTTAAAGTAAGCTGATTAGCTTTAACGGCATCTTCAAGACCAAAATAACCGCCTTCGTCAAAGTTATAATCAGCGGTATAATTGCCTATTTTGGTACGTTTTAAAGCACAACAGTAAGCCGCACTGCCGCAGGCAAGGCCAATATCACGCGCTAAACTGCGTATGTAAGTACCTTTGCTGCAAATAACTTGCAAAGTAGCTTCCTCTACCACAGCAGCATTAAATTGTATGTTTTCATTAAATTTTAAGTGATGAATATCGCTACGGTAAATGGTAATACCACGCGGTTTTAATTCGGGCTCTTCCCCCGCTAACACTCGCTCGTAAGCGCGTTTACCATCTACATGTATCGCCGAATACGCCGGCGGCACCTGCTGTTGCCGGCCTGTAAATTGATTAACAACTTTTGTTAAAGGTTGCTCCAAAGGTAATGGAGCCGTAGCTATCACCTCTCCCTCCGGGTCGAGGGTAGCGGTTTGCCGGCCAAAAGTAATGGTTGCCCAATACTCTTTATCTAGCCCGCTAAATAATTGGTTAAGCCGTGTAAAACTGCCCACCAACACAATCATTAGCCCTTCGGCAAATTTATCCAGCGTACCGCAATGGCCAACTTTTACTCCTTTGCCTAACAATTTTTTGATAGGACGTAAGGCCTCAAAGCTGGTTACACCGGGCTCTTTATGTAATAAAATAAAGCCATCAATTTTACTCATCAGCCGGCTCTTCGGCAGCTGCGTCATCGGTTATCTCAGCGACTACCTCTTTAATACGCTCACCCAGGAAAAAACCTTCGCGCAGGCTATCGTCAACAAAAAAGATGGGCTTAGGAGTGTTGCGGCTCTTTAAAGTTTTGCCTAAAGCCACTCTAATAAAACCACCGGCACTATTTAAGCCCTCTGCCGCTAATTTAACGCTGGCACGGCTTTTGTAGCTGCTTATATATACTTTAACCAAGCTGCTATCTTTGGCTAATTTAACTCTGGTAATATCTATATCACGCCCTACACGATGGTCTTTTATGACATCGCTTACAATCATAGCGGCTATTTTTTCTAAAATTACGGCCTCTAGCTGTAATTGTCGTATCTCGGTCATAACTTATTATAGAGAGCTTAGTGGCGCTTGTCAACTAAATACAGCCCATTATTGTTAAGATAATTTAAAAGACCACAAGCGGCTAAAAATTGCTCCAAGCGGTAGCGCCATCGCCTTTATATTGAAGCTCGGGATTACGCACCCGTACAACGGTATTATTGGGCACCGATTTAGCAATAAAAGCATTACCGCCTATCACCGCATTTTCGCCTATCACCGTCTCGCCGCCCAAAATGGTGGCTCCGGCATAGATGGTAGCGTTATCTTTAATGGTGGGGTGGCGCTTAATATTTTTAAGCTTTTGCCCCTCTTTGGTAGAAAGCGCTCCCAGCGTAACCCCCTGATAAATTTTAACATGGTTACCGATGTGGGCTGTAGCCCCAATCACCGTGCCACTGCCATGGTCGATAAAAAAATGCCGGCCAATAGTAGCCGCCGGGTGAATATCGATAGCGGTAAGGCTGTGGGCATATTCGGCCATAATGCGGGGAATTAAAGGCACGCCTAAATTATAAAAACGGTTAGCTATACGATAAACCATAGTAGCATAAAGGCCGGGATAAGCCAAAATAATTTCGACCCGGCTTTCGGCTGCTGGGTCGCCATTAAAGGCCGCTTCTATATCGGTGGCTAACTCTTCTTTAATTTGCGGGATAGCCGCCATAAAATTTGCCGTAATGCCTTGCGCTAGAGCCAAAATTTCTTTATCGGTATGGTTATTTACTTTAGGATTATAAGGATAAGCTAAAGCAATTTGAGTAACTAAATTACTTGATAGCTGCCAAAGCAGTGTCCGCAACCGTTCACCGGCAGGCAAAGTTAAAGAAAAATTTTCCTCAAAAAAATCAAAAAATAAAATAAGCCGCAGCTTATCGATAAGGCCGATAATCTCGGCCCGGCTGGGGTAATTACGGCAATCGCTCTCGCAACTATTAAGGCTTTTAACGGCTTGCTCGATGGTTTCTGCAATTTTATTGTTCATTTAAAACACCTTTTTATTCGTCATTAAACAGCGGAGTGGAGAGGTAACGCTCACCACCATCGGGAAAGACCACCACGATGCTTTTACCGGCATTCTCGGCACGCTCCGCCACCTGTGTGGCCGCATACAACGCCGCCCCCGAAGATATACCGGCCAAAATACCCTCTGTTTGCACCAAACTGCGGCAAGTACGTATAGCATTTACGCTGCTTACCTTAATAATCTCGTTGTAAATATGGGTGTTAAGGATAGCAGGTACAAAACCGGCCCCTATACCCTGAATTTTATGCGGGCCGGGTTTACCGCCCGACAATACCGGCGAATCCTCCGGCTCTACGGCAATAATTTGTATGTTAGGGTTTTGTTCCTTAAGGTAACCGCCCACACCGGTAATAGTACCACCGGTACCCACACCGGCCACAAAAATGTCGATTTTACCTTCTGTAGCCGCCCAAATTTCGGGGCCGGTATTATTAATGTGGGTTTTGGGGTTATTAGGGTTATCAAATTGACGCGGCATAAAGGCATCCGGTGTTTCTCGGGCCAGCTCTTCAGCCTTTTCGATAGCTCCCCGCATACCTTTAGCCCCCTCAGTTAGCACCAGCTCAGCTCCATAAGCCGCCATCAATTTACGTCTTTCTATACTAAAGGTTTCGGGCATGGTTAAAATTAAACGGTAGCCCCTAGCGGCAGCTATCAAAGCCAGCCCAATACCGGTATTACCGCTGGTAGGCTCGATAATTACAGAGCCCGGCTTTAGCAGGCCGCTCTTTTCGGCCCCGTCTAACATCGAAAGAGCGATACGATCTTTTACGCTGCCAGCCGGGTTAAAGTGCTCTAGCTTAGCGCTAAGCAGTACATTTAAGTTATGGGCTTTAGCATATTGCCTTACATAAACCATAGGGGTTTTGCCCACTAATTCGGTTATATTATTTACTATTTTTTGCATAATGTTTATATATTAATATAAACTATTATGTTAAAAATGTCAATCAAGCGATGATGATGGAGAGCAGTCAAAGGAAACCTAAAATTCGGTTAAACCTAACTATTTTAAGTAAAGCGTAGCTTTCCCCACCCGAAAGTTAAGTTATGAAAAATATTTATGGCCAAACTTTAGAAGATTGTTACTTTGCCGGCTTGCTGGATAATTACCTAGCACAAAGCTTTACCAACGATGATGAGCCGCTAAACGAAGAAAGCGCCACCCTATTGCCTTTAGATGAAGAAGAAGTTTAAACCATTAATAACCTAATTAAACAGTTCATTGGTTAGCAGCAGGCGCAGCGCCTCTTGCCATACCCGCCAAGTGTGGCCGCCATCTAAAGTTACCACTTGTAAATTAGCGTTTTGCTCTCTTAAAAAATCGATTAAATTTTGGGTAGCGTTATCGGTAATGCCATCGCGGTTACCATAAAAAATATCGAATTGCAAACGCTGGTTTTGCTGCAAATAAAGCGGGTACAGAGTTAAAAAACTTAAATCTTGCCAAAGTTGGGCGTTAAACGGGCTGCCAAAAGCCCCTCTGTTAAAAATGTTATTAATAACCATATTGTGCCTAAAATTAGCACGGTAACTGCGTGGGTTAGACCATTCCTCGCCCGGCAGCGGCACATAAACCGCCGGCGAAAATAATACTACCCGGCTAAAGAGCTGAGGGTTAGTTAAACCATGCAATAAAGCCCCGCTGCCGCCCATACTAATACCGCCAATTAGGCGGTTATTACGGTTAGCTAAAATACGGTACTCGGCCTCGATATGCGGGATTAAATCTTCGGTAAAAGCCGTCGCTAAGGGACCGTAACGCCGGCTATCTACCCACCAGCTATACCTAAAACCATTGGGAAAAACCATAATAAAAGGCTGTACTCGGCCACCGGTAATGGCCTCTGTAATAATACGGTCAAAACGGTTCGCAGCGAAAGTGCGGTTATTATTATACATACCATGCATAAAATAAATAACCGGGTAACGTTCATCGCCCTGCTCATAATTTGGCGGCAAATAAATAGAGTATTCCCAATTACCATTAAGCTGCCGGCTAAAAAAGCTCACATTATTAATAGTAGCTAATACGATGGCCGGCCGGCTAGCAAAAATAATAAATAAAAAAAAGACTA